>Ga0116228_10006600_pt1 | contig 10352 bp, 8 predicted proteins | sample S1TSphfallax_2_FD_89694 | JGI IMG/M metagenome (GOLD analysis project Ga0116228, IMG submission 89694) | Host-associated microbial communities from peat moss isolated from Minnesota, USA - S1T2_Fc - Sphagnum fallax MG | ecosystem: Host-associated > Plants > Peat moss > Unclassified | place: USA... | reverse complement strand
TTTGGATTTTTGAAAAAGCTTCACATCCATAACTATTATTGTTGTTTTGATGTTTGGTAACATATTTTCATTATTGGATTTTAATTTTGAAACTAGATATGAGTAAATTTGAATGAGCAGATTTCATTAATGTTAGTTTTATGACATATTTTAATCCATATTTAGATCATGATATAAGATTAATTTTTTTGTATTTACCATTAGTGTCACATGCGACTTGTCCAACATAATTATTATGATTTTAATTACAAATATTAATGACGATTACATAATACTTTTAATATTATTGAAATTTCAAAAACTATGGAACTTAAAAAATGTACTCATTAAAAAAATTATGAAAAAATTATGAAATTAAAATGTTTCCTATGAATTCTTAAAGTTAAAATCAAGGTGTGACATTTCTAGTGGTACCACCCAAGAATGGGTTTTTTATTAGGAAGTAATTTGCCCCTTAATCATTATCCATTTAGATCAATACAAAACATAATACCCTTTAGGAGGATCAATGTTCCAAAATGGTTAAATCCTAGGTGGAATCTTTATTACCCACCATGGTATCTAGTACTATCATAATGCTAATATTGAAGTTTATAAGTGAATTATTACTACCAGTGAAGAGATGAAAAGTTATCATATTGTTAATATGTTTCAAAGCACATTGGAATACTATTTCTAAATGGGGTGCTAATTTTGTGAAGGATCATCCTCATATATTTTTGTTGAAATTCAACAAGCTTTTTGTAACCACTATTGAAAGGAAGAGATTAATGAACATATTTACGTGAAGTAGAAGAGAAAGAGACAATGGAAGGAGTATTATGAACGAGTTTTGCATTTAGCAAATTGGTTGCATATCAACATTACTAATATGTACCTTACCACTATTTTTCATGTTAGATTATTTCCATATGTGTTTAGCAACTAGTGGAATGAAAAGATACACCTTAATTGAACATAAAAAACAACCTTAATTTGTGAGGAAAGTTTGCTAAAGGGTTACAACGCGTTTTTAAAAAAAAACAAATCAAACCAATGGGAATATTGTTATTATCATATCAAGACCACAATGCCATTGTACCAATGCAATTAGATGGGACATAATGTTGAATCCTATAAAAAAACCCAAAAATGATTCACCCACATCATTAGTAGTTATAGATGTAGTGGTGGTAATTCAATTTGGCAAATCAGCACAAATTCCATAAGGACTTTCTTGTATTCTCTATGGTGAAGATCATCGAACTTGGGATTGTCCACACAAGGCCAAAAACCCAACAATGTTAAAAAACAAAACCAAATCATCTTTTGTTGAAAATGTTACCACAACACATAACATTGTTGTCAATATGGTTGTTGATGTTACAACATGAAGTAAATCAATTGCAAACAAGTGTTCAAGGACATAAGGGCCTTGAAGTCTAAAAATATGGTAGATTGGAAGGAAGAAGAATAATTTTATTACGATTATATATGATAAAATGCAAAGCAATGAATGTCTTATTGAACAAGTTCCCATTGAACCACTTAATTTTAGTTAGGTTAAATTACTAGGTACCTTTATCCCACTAATACCATCAAATACCAAACCACTATAAAATGTGTAGGGATGTTAACTTATCAGTGCATGAGCATGAACGATGAACACATGAGTGTGAACAAGTGAGCCCAAGGGAATCTTTTTAGGAATACCTTGTTGATGTCAACCAAATATTATTTGACATGTAGGACAAAATATTGGTGACATGGAGGAATATTCTACCATGTGTCATGGATGAACAATATTCTTAAATGGAAAAATGGATGAACTTTCAAATGAATGTTGGCAACAAAATTATTGCAAAAAACAAAACAAAAAAAACAAGATGGAATAATTTCATGTTGGTTTATCTTCAAACATATAATAGATGAAATGTTAATCCAATGCTTAAAATTATATTTCATATTTCTTAAATATGAATTTATGTAGCATCTAAAACATCTTAAAATTTTAATTAAATCCAAACCAATGGCATATAAACCTATTGAACCACCAATAAGTATTTATCGATCCATATTCTACCCATTCACCACCAAGAGGCATGTGCCCATTAGGAATGGAGACAATGCTTGACTATAAACCCAATGACCCATCAAGAAGTATGGCCAATCCATACACTACTCATTCACCATGAAGAGGCATGTGCCCATTAGGAATTGAACAATACCAAATAGCCATTAACATTTTACATTATTTATACCATTTCAAGTTATTTGTTATTTCATTCACATTCTCAACCTCTTGCATCTAGCACCATGCTTGAACCTTGTACAATCAAATTGAATTTTCTCTTTCTACTATAGTTTTTTAAATTTATACCTAAAATTGTATTTACTCCACCCTTATTGCCTAACTAAATACTTTTTACTAAGCTACCACATATTTATAATCTTGAAACTTTTATTCTACGACGGAAAGAAAAAAATTGACACCAAATGTCACACCAAACACTTTGGAATCAATGAATACACATTAATTTCAAGCATATTAAAAAAGATCTGCGAAATGACAAAAAATTCATTGGAATATCCAAGAAATGATACCAAACTAAACCCCTTTCGACAGTTGCTCAAAATCAAAACATGGGGAACAAAATGGAAAAGGGTAATTGACAAAATAACTGAATGGGCAACATGGCTATGGGCTAATGCAAAGATAGACAGACAAAGTCTTTCATTGCTCAAACATACAATACACATTTCCAAGGAAGATATGGAAGATTACAATTTGGCAATGTTTACACATGCCATGGAAATTTTCAAAAAAACATGAGTTTGAAAAAGCCGATTCCAAAACATTTTTTCACAAGCTTACTTTGCGATTTGTTGACAAAAGACTTGGTAACCCTTGGTAACTTGCTATTAGCATAATTCATGAAACCCAAAAGACAATTGTATGCAACTCTAGTCAAGTGAGCATGGGTGCCACAAAAATTAAGGAACAAAATCTTAAACCATTTGGTGAATCGTTGGATGATAAGGCCAGCTTCGAAACCACAAAAGGCATATGATAGTCAAAAATGACAAAATGTCAAGAAATGATGGAGGGACTAAGACTCATAACTTTGCACCAAACTGTATTGCAATACATGGGTTAATATGAATATTTCTTCAAAGTATGTGATTTTTGAAAGAAATATTCAGTTGTGAAAAAATAAAATAAAAAGAAGGATGAAATTAAACATTGAAACTGCATGTTAAACAAATGTAGTTTGATTGTTGAGGGAAATAATCACTAAAACAAAAAAAATGGAGTAATAAATGATTAACATATGCAAGTACAAGATTTTGTGGCTATTCAAACACATGCAGTTGTTATGCCATTAAAAGTTGGTGTGGCATATCCTATTACTTTAAACTTATCACTACCAACGAAGTGGTCTAATGAAAATCAAAGGTAATCATGTTAGATTTAAATGCAGAATCCGAGTCGACAATTACAAATATGCCACCAACTTGACATGTTTCCAAAGTGGGTTATGACTTGCATTTAATGTAGGTTTATTTTTAGGTTGACGGGTTTAATTTTAAGAAACTCAAGATAGGAAATTATCATTTACAAAATGTTGGGATATCCATATCCATGACTTTATTGTTAAACACCATAGAGCTGAAGAGTGTAGATGCAAAGTTCTAGGCGGAGGTTGGATACTAGGCATTTACCAACCACTTGCAGGATTACAAGATATATGGGACAATGATCAAAATGTTTATGCCAAAGTTCTTGAGTAGCTTGCCACAACCACTTCGAGAAAATCCATGGCCAACACACCTCTTTAATCAAAATTTTAGGACAAGATTTCATTGACAGTGTGATTACTTGCTGGGATTCAAAGTGCCCAAAAAATAAGCAATTCAATCTTAGAAAAAAAATGGCCAAGAAATGAATTAGATGAAGAGGACAATCCATATGAAGCACTAGCACTTGCATACAACAAGGAAAAGGATCCGTTGGTAAAGGCAAATACAAATACTAATGAGGTGGAGAAAGAAGACTCCACAACATGCACAAATGCCAAAATGATGGAGTTGGATGACAAAGAAGAAGAAGCATAATGCATATAATAGTTTATAAACCCAAACAAAAATTGTGGACTCAAGAGTTAAGGCTTGAAATTTCACAGAGTGTGTATGTAGTATGGCATGTGTAGATTAAGGGTGCACCCATCCAATTGATAGGTTGATTTGAACACCAATCATCCACTTGTTGGATTTTTCATCAAAATATGAATGTTCAGCAACCAATCGTTTTTTTTTTGGCTTGGCATTTGCGTTATTTCTTTCACAAGGTTTCATATCAATATGAATTGTAATTTTTTTTTTAATATGACCAATTTGAAAAATAAAGTTTGTTTGAGAAAGATCCAAGTAATTAGTTTCAATTCATTTAAATTTGAATCCCCAAAATGGAGTTCAAAGTTTATGGAATAATTGATTAAAACAAAACACGAAAATTTGAAAATAAATTAACATTCTAATAAAAATTTAATTTTCAAGAATAAAATAATTATAATTGATTTGTTGCTACTTAAAAACCTTCGAGATGGCTTTCACGAAGATTTATAAAAAATCATAATGAATTTTATTTTCAATTGATTAAATTTTCTGAAATTTATTTTCATTAAATCAACCCATCAAAAGCCCCAAACATTTATAGCCCTAAGTCCTAGTGTAAAGGGAGGCATTAACTAACCTACTTGGATAATCGTATATTCTTAGCACCAAGAGTAAGGGAAAATGGGGGAAAAAAATGAGGATACATGATGGCCGTTATATATAATAGTGAATTCTTGTAATCTTTTCAACAATGGCCTTAGTATCAAAGCTCAAGTTGGCCCCATGGATTTATATATTTTGATCATCAATTATCAACACCAAGAGTATGGAACAAGAACTTGATAAGAACATGGACAAAGGACAATCAACACTGGCCAGTATATATTATGGAGTTCATGCAATGTTTTCAATCACCACTTGCAAGGCCAACTTTTGGATTTGTGAATTAAGAATGTTTTGAAACGTTCATTCTATTACAAATTTAACTTAGGAGCAAGTATTGTTGCAATCATTCAAATCCTAAAATCAAAGTTTTAGTAGTCATGAAATATTTGAACCATATTGCCACCCAAAAAACTAAGAATTGGCCATCAAAACCCGAATTCCTTTTTAAAGTGGGACACCAAATAACCTATTTGCTTAATTCAATGACTCTCGATCCTCTACTCTCAACATTGAGAGTAACGAAAAGTGGGGGAAACAATAGAGACAAAGATTGGAAAAAAATGTAAAACTATAATTATTGATCATGTGTTTTCAAAACATTCAAGTTAAAATTTGAAAATGTAACATTAAACATGGGATTTTTTCAATTACTTGGAACAATGCAATTATCCCACAAGCATTTATTGGAAATTATAAATAGTTATTGTAACATCTATTTGGGAAGGCCACATGCATGAATGGAAGATATTTATAGTAGAAAACATATGTAGGAAAGCAAAAAATTCATATGAAAATGGTGATGATGAAAAAAGGAGGGAAAAAACAGAAGTGCCATGTAAAAAATAAACACAAAAATCAAAATGAAAAAAATAAAATCTTTATTAGAGTTCTCCACCCAACCTGAGGACTGCACAAAGGCTCATGCCAGAGTAGTCCACCCCCGAGCTCAACATAGAGACAACCTATTTCATTCCTAAGCCTCATCATCTATGAATGCTCTGATTACAAGATCACACAAAATAGGATTCCTAACCCTAGGAAACAAAAGCAACAAAGGCTTGGGCTTGAACCTTAGCATACGAAAGCAATATAAAGTCCCTTAGAGGACTAAAGTTGAAATCCAAGAAAGGTAGCGTTTTGTAGACATCTATGCATTCCAAAACAAGGAGAGGATAAGGACATCAAGGAACTAAAATGGAAGAGCAAGAAATAACAACAAAAAATAGCAAGAGGCATATTTATTTCACAATCCAATATTCTCTTGGGTTGCCTTTCCACTATTGAATATTCATTGTCAGTGTTAACAATTAGGCGTGTCACCTTAGGGATAGGAACAATAACTAATTGGGGCTCAAGAACCTTGGTGAAGACGTCCATGTCCGACTTTATAACCAAAACATAATGTTCAAGGGAAAGTTGGGGAGAGGGGAGGAAAAAAAATTGTGGAACAATACTAAAAGCAACCAAACAAAACAATAGTTGGGGAAAGGGGAGGAAGCAAACTTGTGGAGGTGGACAAGTTAGCAACAAAAGACCATGCTTTAGAGTAAACTTTAATGAGGGCTTGGAGGGTGAGTGGATGGAATTCTCTGGCTACTCAAAATGGTTTTTTAGTCTTTGACATAGACATCGAGGACATGTCCATCCAATTGTATAGGACATCCTTTTCAAGAACATTGATACCTTTATGTAGGAAGTCTTCAAAAGGAGGGGAGAAACAAAATAATTCATTGAAGAAGAGCTAGGATCAAGAGGCCTAACCAAAAGAATCACTCGACTCAAGAAGGTCTACAACATTCTAGAGACAATATTTGAGAAAAGGAAGCCAAGAAATGGATGTGAAAAAGGAAGAGAAAATATGGGAGCCCATACCTTCAAGGAAAGGTCCTTCAAGCTCACAAGTGGGAGGGAATTGATGACCACCCATTTCATGTGAATTTGAAAATTGTAGTTCTCTAAGTAAGACCTAATCTCCTTGAGAACTTGGGGATCATTTGTGTGGAAAAAACACAACCCCATCAATAGTGAAGAATTTCTTGCAAAATAAAAAATGGATACTATCCAATTTTCCCCTCATTTATTCCAAAGGGGGATTTTCGGGGAGCTAAAGGAGACCAAAGGAATAGGAACATTCCTCAAAATGTTAGCAAAAAAAAAGTTTACATTGTCCTCAACATTGACCTACACACCAACGGGAAGAAATAAAAATCAACAAGCAATTGAAATGAAAACTATCAAAGAAAGCTAAGAGGTATTGAAATGGCTTAACCTCATGAATGAATGTAAAGATTTTCTCAAATGCTTGTGGCCACTTTTTAAAATCAACCCTCTCCCTTGTAATACTTGGCCAAGACAATGGTAATGTAGTATAATGCCATCCAGGGGGTTTACAAGATGGCAGTACAAGGGGAGTTGGCTGAGCAGGGTGAAGCAAAGTGGATGCATGTTCTCAAAATTCGAGCTCAACATTCCAAGTGGAGAAAAAAAGGGAGCATTAGGGTGAGGTGGCCTAGAGTTAGTAATATGCTCTGAAACATTCAGATTGATAGTCAAAGTTGGAGTTGCATCCAAGTGAACTCCATGTTGGATTTTGATTGTTAACTAGGTTTAATGTCTTCAATCTGCTTTTTCTTTCCCAAAACATACCCCTTCTTTTTCCCTTCTTGCATCTGAATGTTTGTAAACAATTATAACACTTCTTGGCATCTCGACTTATTTTTTTCACGAAATGAGAACTTTGAGGCCAAAGTCTTTTCCTTGGGGCAATCAAGATACCACCCATAGTTGATGAGGTGTGAGGAACTCCAATCCTTGAGAAACTCCTTATGATACATGGTGTTGTTCACTTTTGGATCACACCACATCCCAAAAAGAGGGGGAAGTTGGTTAATGGTTCCCATTGGAAAAAGGACATGGTAGAAATACTTGCAAAAATAATAAGATTTTAGTTATAAAATATTTTTCATGCTCTATTCTTGGCATTCAAAGTAGGGGAATAATGATTATAGTAGGAGGAAACAAGTGGCAAACCTGTAAAACATTCATTTGAGGGCCTCCTTCCTTCTTGTCTATTGTTCCCAAGATTTGTTTTTACGCACTTCATCCTTTAGCTTGAACTCATGGAAGAAGCAAATTTCCCGAAGAGGTTATCACCAATCTTGAATGTAAGAGGCAAATGAAACAACTTTTGGAAGATCCAGCATAGTCAAGTTGAGATTTGTGATTATAGTGGCATAAAACTTCAAAGCCTTCAACTCCAATTACATTAAATGATTAAAGGATCAGTGGCCAATGAAAAGATGCAAGAAAGCAAAATAGAGAGAGAGAGGAAGAAATCATACTTGGTGCCAAGAAGTGGCCTTGTGGAGCCACTTGTCAAACTGTTGGTCCAAAAATCCTTGCTTTGGGAATTTCTTGGTCTCCTTGAGCACATTGGACTCATTCCAGGTCTTGAGCCAAGAGAGTTTTTGCTATGGAATCACATAGGAATATGCCAACATTTGAAGCTTTTCGATGAACTATAGATAATGGACTTGAATTTCCTTGAAAAAAAATAGACCTTTCTACATGGTTAAAAACTTCTTCATAGTAGAGCTTAACTACCATATCAACAATTGCAAATATATCTTGTTGCAAGAAAAAATAAAAGAACAAAAAAGATCAGAAAATTTCCAAAAGAGGAAGATGATGAGATGAGGGGACTTTTAGCTAAATGATGGGGAAGAAAAGATTATTAACCTTATAGATGTAATAAAAAATGCCTCCAATGTTAGGGAATGTCAAGTCTTGCGAGATTTATTTTGGCACTTATTGAAAACATTTGCCAAGAGAATAGTTTGGAATTGCTCTAGGGGAATGTTACCAATGGATTAGATGTGGAAAAAATCATGCACAAGGCTTGGTCGCACATGGTCAAACTGCACGGCCCTAGGAACAAAGAAGAATTTAATAGATGGAATTAGGAACATCAAAGCTTTGGAAAGAGAATACAATGAGAATTCAAAACATAATTGAAGAGTTGGAAATTGACTTGTTCAAGTTTATCATGGTAGTGAAGAGCTCCACAAGGCAATGTGAGGTGTTGAGCACAATGGAATCCACTGAGTATGCCATTTAGGATCCTCGTTATGCACATGTTGGATGTAAGGCAACCATGTTTGCAACCTATGGTTGCCATCCCAAATAAAAAAACATACGACTTGATAGAAGCTTGAGATCTGGATCTCTAAGAAGAAATTGTTAAAAATTTTCATTTCAGAGTGCCAATGGGCATTCCAATAGTCAATGTAGGAATCAACAAATTGTTCCTTTCCATTCCAATTCAAGGGAGATACATAGGATACTTTCTCTCCCTCATGATATCTAGTTTGAAATGCTTGCTCCATTTTCAAGACATTAATCTTGAAAGTAGGACGCACGACATGCATGGAGATCATTCGACAAAAGGGGATATTCATTCATACTTTCCTTTTCAACAACATTTTGTGCATGTCAAGGATCACAATCAAATTGATTTTTTGCTCTTGAAAAACTTAGATAATCTTGTCAAAGGAAAGGTTATCCATGGGTTAGGTTGCCTTTGAAACCTATAACCCTTGAATGAAAGGATAAATCAATAATTGACAAACAAATTGACATTTCCAAAATAAATCAAGGATGGTTCAATAGTGACCTCCATGGTTTCACTTGTTGGGGGCATTATGAATCCCTCCCTCATTTGTTCCTGCAAAACATAAAGAGAGCTATGAAATCAACTACAAAACCATTTGCAAAAAACATTTACGAAAATAAATAAAACAAGAAAACAAAAGGAAAACCTGGTAATGAACTTAAAGAGAGACCCAAGCCCTAGCTACTTTCGACATTCAAAGTAGTAGTCATGAAATGTTTGTAAAAAATGAAAAAAAAAAAACTCGAGCTCAAGCTTGGGTTCCAAAATCCCAACCAAGTTATTTTTGAAGTTGAGAATAGCTTGAATTTCCTACAAATAAAAACAAACCAAGAACTTGAACTCACTTTAAGGTCCCAAAAAAAACCTTGAACGTGAGCTTGGGTTCTTCAAGCCCAGCAGAGTTACTTTCATTGTTGAGAGTAGTTTAACATTTCTTGTAAAAAAAAGGACAAACCTGAGCTCATGCTTGAATGTTTTTTATGGACTCGAGCTTGAGCTTGGGTTCTATGTGCCCTATTGAGCTACTTTTGACGGCAAGAATAGTTCGGTTTAAACATCACATAAAAGAAAAAAAAAAAATTGGAGCTGAAACTTGGGTCTGATTTTGGACTTGAGCTTGAGCTCGAGTTCATTGCTTCCACCCCACCCCCCATTGAATTGCTTTTTATGCCGAAAGTAGATTGGCACAAGAATCACACAGAAAAAACCAAAAAAAGGACTCGAACTTGAAGTTAGGTCCGTTGTTCCCCTCGTCGAACTACTTTCGACATTGAGAGTAGTTCAACACATGAGCCCCCCCCCCCGCCAAGGACCTAAAATTGGACCTAAGCTTGAGCTCGAATCCCTCGCTCTCACCCCCCTTGCCACCCTCGTGCTACTTTTGGTGTTGATAGTAGCTTGATTTGGGGGGGGGGGGGGG
>Ga0116228_10006599_pt1 | contig 10353 bp, 4 predicted proteins | sample S1TSphfallax_2_FD_89694 | JGI IMG/M metagenome (GOLD analysis project Ga0116228, IMG submission 89694) | Host-associated microbial communities from peat moss isolated from Minnesota, USA - S1T2_Fc - Sphagnum fallax MG | ecosystem: Host-associated > Plants > Peat moss > Unclassified | place: USA... | reverse complement strand
TTAGGGTTTTTTAGGTCTATTTTTATATGAGGATTTTGGACAGATGATATTTTTGGCTTGTGTTGAAACTTGAGAAATTTAGTTCTAAAGTTATAATATCTTGAAAGATTTTGGATTTCTTTTTAGAGGATTTTTTGAAGATTATGTTTTTGCATTTTGAAATATTTGAGTTTTCATAATTCTTCTTTTGCCTTAAGATACTTTTTTTAATGCAAATGGCAAGGCCACACACAGTGCAACACACCCCTTGTTTTTACGAATGTCAGTTTTGGTTATTTTAAATGAATTCTAAGAACTAGGTTGGATCTTAAATTGATTTAAAATTTTCTTAATTATAATATAATATGTCATGGATATCAAATTTCTTTTTTAAAAGATCAAAATTCGACATTTCACATTTCTGAATCTTCTAAGAAATAAACTACCCCAAACTTTCAAATTGGTCTTTTTTTCAAACCTAACTCCTAATTGAATTTATTTATTTTAATAAATTTATTCAAACCTTGATATTCAACGTTCAAAATATCACCCTAGATATGATAGTTTGTGATATCCAATATGATATTTGAGTCTAATACCCAAATTGTCTAGATATCTATCCAAAATTGGTAGTAACTCATAAAAGTCTTTTGAAAATTCACCACCAAAAAAAATGCCAATATTGGGAATTTTCTTTATATTGGAATGGCATGGTCATATCCATAATTCATTATTGTTGTAGTTTTAAACTAGTATCAATAACAAGATTTCCTAGAAAGATATGTCAAGTAATCTTTCTTTTTTTTCTTTGTGAAATTTCACATGGTTGAAAAACTTTGGAACATTTTTGTCACAAATTCAACAGTTGTTTGGTAAAAATTTCAAGAAATTAAAAAGATTCATAAATATGTTTTGAAATCAACAAATTTCTATAAATAGTTCAAGTAGGTAGCCAAAAAAATAACGATGATTAAAAGATTTCTTTCATTTCTACAACCAAAATTGGCTAAATTGGCTATGGACAATTGCCATCTCAACTACATCACAAAATTGATATAAAATAAAAACATTAATGCTAGCTCAATATCACATTTATAAATACTGATCTAATTTTATTAAAGTTCATGAAATATTGATATTATTGTACAATTGGGTTAAAGTCATTGAATGATGGAATGAAGAATATGAAGGCTCTCAAAATGTTATGTGATAACCTTACATTAAACCCTCCACACTTTGTGGTAGTGTAAGGTGCCTTATATATCTCATAATCAAGCATTAGCAATGAATCAACATTTCAAAAAATGAAATGTTCGTAAAGGCAAGGTTTTATTTTGAAACACTTGAATTACCATTGTTTATACCCTAACAATAACACTTTAGTTCTTTGAAAGTACATGAGTAAAACTACAAACTTTCATATATTGGTAGTTGGGTAAAAATTATTATTTAATTAGTTATAGTAAGGTTATGTTAAAAATTCTGAAAATTGAAATATATTTAACATAAGGTATGAATCATTTCAAATTATTTTTAACAAATAGAAAAATATAACATATGTCTTAAACATTTTAGATATTAATTGTTAATAGGCTCAATTAGTAAATTACTAAAAGCTCTTGGATTTTTTTTCCATTTGTTTGTTAAACTTGACATTTTTTACCGATTATTAGTGGAAACCTTATAATTTTAATTGTTGATTAATTCTTTGAAAAACAAGTTTGTTTGATGTTATCGTAGGATGATAACTATCTTTTGATTCATGTGCATCTTTCTCATTTCCATCTCACATTCATAGTTCAGATATAGTTTATTATTTATCAAACATAGTTAATGGATTGTTTAGTAATGGATTGAACATGCATCGACCAATATTAATATTTGAAGTTACAAATTGTATGGCAATTGGTGTTGTCTAATGTCAAAATCTCATACCATGTCTACAATTTTTATGAAAATTGAATTGATCACAAAATTTGTTGACCTTGATTGTAATACCAAAATGGATTGCTCAAAACTAGTGAGGCAACTACTTTTGCATATCCCAACTCATTTTGGAAACGATCCATTTCTAAAAGAGCAATCCTAATTTCCTTTCTAACTCCAAGCTCCCTAAAACTAAAAATCAAAAAGAATATTGAAATATTGAAATTGGATATATTAGCATGTGTGATAATTAACATTCAATCTAAATTTCAACCACCCACCAAACTAATAAAATGTCAATTGGAGTGTAAATGTAATATTAAGTTAGGGTATACTAGGCTAGGTACTATCATTAGCTGATATTAAGTGGTTTTTTTTTTTTTTTTGGCAATTTTGTGATGGAGCCAAAGAGGCCATCATCATCCACAAGAAAAATTAGCCAAATTTGTCTATAAACCAGATAATATGAAACTTTTCTAAAATAAAGTTCCTTGGACCATATTATATATTCTTGGCTACTTGCTGAAAAGTATTACAAAATGCTGACAATTAGGATTTCTTTTTCCTTCAAAATCTGGCGAAATTGGGTCTTTTTTGCCATGAAAAATCCTTTGGAGACATGGAAACCAGATTTTTCAGGTCAAAATCTGTCACTATAAAAACAACAAAGGTTATAATTCATTCTATTCACTATAATTATTATAATTCAAGATAAATAGAAGTAGCATTTTCATTGCATCCATCTTTGGCTACCTATAGCACTTTCATATAGAATTTGGCAATTCTTTTTAAACATTTAAGAAATTGATCAAAAATTGGAAGCTATACAACCCAAAAACCGCATGCTTTTCTTGGATTTGAAAAAATATAAAATTTGCCAAAAGTGATAATTCACCCGCCCCAAAAAAGGTTATATGACCAATGCCTTTTAATGCACTTTGTGTTCTATGATCACCAAATATTAATCTTTTTGGGGATTCATCATTAATGCTAATCAATTTACCCCAAAATGTTCTAGCATTAATTGGTGACAAATGTCCAAATTGTGGCTTTTTTTCCAAGTGTTCTTCTATGTTTTGGAAAAAAAATTCCCATTTTTTTTGATAAATTGTGAAAAAAAAAACCTTTCCAACATCATTTCTTCATGTTTTCCATGGTTTTAAAAGACATTTGCCACCAAAAAAACCACCATACATGCAACCAATGTTTGCTTTTCCAATTTTGTGATGTAGCAAGGTGGCAATCGTCCATAAGCCTATTTAGCCAAATTTGGCTATTGAAAATAAAAAAGGGAAAAAAAAACATTATCATATATAATGTCTAGCTACATGCTTAATACATGTATATAAAATTGGGGAAAAATTGGATTTTTTTGGAATTTTTTTTGAGGTGTGGAGAAAAAATTCCTCCCAAAAAAATCATGGAATAAATTTATGACAGGAAATCTCCAAAATTTCACAACAACAAATTTCACACCAAGAATAGGTTGAATTATATGACACTTGGAAAGAATTATTATAATTTCTATTATTTCAATCTGATCAAGGAGTCTTAGAGAAATGTTCTCATGTAAGGACCTACCCGAGGTGCTTGTTACTTGGGGAATGTCCCCTCTCCATAGCTAAATCTCCTTGTGGATGATCACCAGTGTGGCAACACTCGATGTAGATGTCAGCCCCATGTTTCCACCATCACCAGGTATTATTAATTAGTGTATTCTTCTCCGACAACTTTTGTTGCTTTTAAGACCATTTTGGGAAAATAATTGGAATTTCTTTCTAGTTTAAAAATTTGACAAAAAAACCTTCAAGGTAATATTTTGAAAATTTTGCCAAACTTTCAATATAAAAAATTTGGAAAAATAAATTTAAAAATAAACTCTGGCTTAAACCTGACATATTAATAATGTAGGTAAAAAATTTACAAGGTGACAATCTTAGTAGTATACAATAATATATAGCCTAAATGGCTATGTGCTCATACCTATAGTGGTTATAAATTTATAAAATTTACTAGGAACCTCTTTCTAAAAATGTACATGCCAACTTTGGTGTCCACCTATTTGATTCCTTGAAAACCAACTTATGTTTGGCTTTTTTTTATCAAGATATAATTCTTAGGAGTTTGAATTAATAAACATGATTTAGTTGTAAAAATATATATGTATATTGCAAATTTGTTCTATGTAACTAAGCACTATGCACATGGTAGCAAGTTAATGAATACTATCTTAAACCAAGTTCAATGGGCCTCTACTTAATAATAAATTATTTACTTTAGCCATGTAAGTCACAACTCTAAGATGACACAAGTGGGAATTGAACCTTCCCATCTATGGCCATTAACCAAGTCTATAACCATATGACCACAACTTCATATTGTGACAACTAAAATCATGATTGCATAAACACATGTATATTTCAAATATTGTACATTACAATATAATTATGTAATTAGCTAGTTTCATAATGAAATTAATTTCACATGTCTTCAACAAATTTTCAATATTTGATTTTGTCAATTTTTGACTCTTGGGCACCCAACCTCCAAACCCCAAGCAATAAGGCATATCTTTGTTGAGCTTCATAAATGTGGAATTAGTTATTCTTTTCACCTCCTTGTTGAATTCGTTCTCCTAACCTCATTTGACACCCCCTTTCATTCCTACAAAAGCATATGTTTTCCACCCAATGTTTAAGAATAGTGATTTACAATACTTGTTTAATCAATATTATTTGATTGACCTAAGTAATTATATGTGTTTTGACTATCTAGAAAAGTAGGCATGTTGAACATGACTAAATGCAATATCTATTTTAATCATATCAAAAATTGTTACTTACACATGAATTATGTGCACCTATAAAGAAGTTAATAGTTGTAATGGCATGACTAAAGTTTGTTAACCAAATGTTGACATCAATGTGTCTACATGCATGATGTAAAATATGTTAGTTTTGTTAATCAATATTGCATTAAATTCATTCAAAGAATTAAAGACAATTAAAACTTAAATGTAAGCATGAAATAAAAAACCTATGAAATTGTACAATTAAATTATGTACTTCACATATGAAATTTAACTTCATGGAAAAATTATATAATTCAATTATTTAACTTAAATTTTTGAAATTGGAATACGCCTCCAAATTAATGTACATTGTACATATATGTGATTATGCTACATGTCCACATCTCCACCAACCATTATAGGATACATTTGCAATCGATTTTTTATTATGATCCCCATTGATATGATTAGTATGGCCACTAATGTGCCATTACTAAAATACTACGATTCAACTATGTCATGACTATAATACAATTATTTATAACTTAATAAGGATACATATTCATTAGTTATTTATATTTTCATCATCTATGTTTCATTTTGAGTGATTTAAAATGTAACGGGAGCATTACTTCAAATTTTAGAAATCATCTTTGAAGTGCAAAGTAAAATGAATAATGAAAAAAAAAAGATAAATAAGCTCTCCAACTTATAAAACTTTTTTTTTTCCTTTGGACCCCTCTTATTTTCAAACTTCATAACTTTTTTTATTTCTTATTCATTTTAAATGATTTAAAGTGTTTTAGGAACACCACTTGAAGTCCTACAAATGGTTTCTGAATTCTAATAACAATAGAGCAACATACAAGGAATTTTGTGAGTGTTTGGGAGCCGGCCTTTGTAGCATTTGCTGGTTTGCTTTTTTGAATTTTTGACCCCCTTTATTTTGAGGGGCCATAACTTTCTCAATTTTATTCCGTTTTTAACGATTTTTAGTGCATTAGATGTATCAATAGGAGGGGTTCAAGTTTTGTTTAAACACCAAAAACAATGGAGCCCTCCCCCTGGGTCTGGCCTGCCTTGAACACTTAAGTGTTATAGTTGCAACTCAATTATAATTAATGAACAACTAAAAAAGTTAACCCATATGTTTTGTCTTTGAATCCCATGTTACAAACTATATAAAGAAGATATTTTCTTTTATGTTTTCACATTAAAATACATATGCCATTTTGGAATGAATTGAAAAAGATTTAACCCAAAGACAAAACATAAAATAAAAATATTTCATTGTTATTCTTTAATGCACTTAGTTTTATGTTTTCCTACCTACTTACCTACCTAAGTAAGTAAGTAGGTCTTACTTTTTTACCCACTTATGTAGGAAGGAAGGTAGGTAGGTTGTAGGTAAATACGTATGTATGTAGGTTTTAAGACCTACCAACCTATGGTTATGTATGACTTACTTAATTACTAAAATAAATATTTTTATTTTTTACATTTTCCAAAATACAATTAATATGCCATGTGCCAAAAAAATTATTGTGCAACGTGTCATAATATCAAACCATCATTAACAATCATAATGGGTGATGGAGATCAATATTTTGAATTTTTTTAATGTCCAATAATCTTCATAATGCTATGTGTTAGGTTTTAATAAATGGATGACAATTAATGACGTCAACATGATGTCATGGGTGTATTTATAACGGAATTGAATAGTAGTTGAAAATGGGTTGTTTTGACTGAGTTGTAATTGAGTTGTAATGAATTGCATTATATATATGGTGAGTTGCAACTTTGCAAACCATGCAACTTGTCTATTAGCACTCATGACATATAAATATAGTGAATTGCAAGTGCCCTTTGCAACTCAAAAATTGAGTTGCAATGCTAGTTGCAAAACACCCATTTTTTTCATAATGTATTCTTATAAAGGCTTGCCCTAAGAACTTTTACATGGTGTAAAAACTTGAGGCAATTAATTTTGTGGTTAAGTTTTTAGGATAATTATAGCCATTAAAAAGTATCATTTGAAAATGTGAAGATATTAGTTCAAAAGTAAAAATGCGGGTTTAATTCATTAAAAGTTTCATTAGCCATTTCAATGAATGATCACTAGTTCGTTGGACTATAGATTTAGTCAATTCATAAGGGTGTAAATAAGATAACATGAACCACACCCACCTACTTTCTAACTGTTTTTGTGATTGCTTTTGGTGAAATATTCTTAAATTTTTTTGGGAATATTCTTGAAAAAGTTTACAAAAGAATCTTTTTTTTTATAAATCATATTATTTTATTAAGGTGCATGTTAAAAATTTGGTAAAAAATGTCATTTTTAAAAACTTTGAAATCTATTTTCAAGTCTTTTTATTGTTTAAAAACAAGCATTTTCTAATATTTTTACAGTGTTTAATGAGTGTTTTTGTTTATTTTTTATTCATTGGACTAATTTCACACTAATTCATATGTTCCCATGATATATCAAAAATAAAACTATATAAAAAAATCTTACAATTTCAACATCAAATTAACGACTTTAAAACATGAAAAAACCAAGTAAACGTTACACTTGTTATGGTACGTGTCATTGTGACTGCACCCATAATGTTTTTTAATGATCAACAATGGGTTGGTACAAACAAATGAATTCATTAATATGGGATCAAAGTTCAATTTATAATATTTTATTATTTTTATCATCATTTTATTTTATTTTATTCTCTTATTTTAAAATTTTATATATTTTATATTGTCAATAAATGATTGTTGGTATTAAAGTTTGGTCTCTAAAAAGACAATTCATTGTTTTGGCGAACCAACCATTGTTCAACATAGCAACACCAATTGTCAAAAATTGAATATATTGCATTAAACCAAATGGTAAATTATAAACCAAACTTTGAAATCTATTTTTTGTTTCATATTTTAGTAAAATGAAACAAATGAAAATTCATTCTTGAACTTTTACCAAAAGTTTGCACATGCATAATAATAAAACATACCAAATTTCAAATCATTAGAAGGAGTTTGAATGTCATACTTGAATGAACTTGGATGATAACCAGGTCATCTCAATAGGTTATTTCAATTTGAAAATTCAATACCATATGGGTAGGTTATTTACCGATTTTTAAAAATTGAATAATCAACTAATAGATTATTAATAACCAAGTTGATAACTAAGTATTTTCTTAATATTAACCAACCAACATTGGTTAGCAAGGTTCCACCCACTAGTTCCACCTTCATAACATGTCTTGTAAACCCCCCTACTTGCTTTCACACTATTGAAGTGATTGCCTATCTAAGTGGGATGGTTTCATAGTGGCATAAGTAGGTAAGTAAGCATTTGATGGTTAGTAGATTGGAAGATGGATGTGGATGGATAGTGTTGTGGTTAGTTATGGAATAGGAAATAAGGAAAAAATGTTTCCTATCCACATACCATCCATCATCTGTGTTGCACCTAGTAGTTCACTCTAGCTAGCCCCATTGGGACCTAGGGGCAACTTTCACACCATTTTAATTACCATACTTGGTTGGTAAATATTTCAGACTTACCATGAATTTGAAGTTGGACCACCAACATACCAATATTAACATGGGTAAATGCATAGTCTAGTGGTTCATTTTAGGTAGATAAAACATTCACAAAAGTGACAAGCAAGTTTTTATAAATGATCCATATGGATATGGTTTCAAATTTTAAGATTTCGTTAGTGTAATCTTTGACTACTAAAGTTTTAATCATTTATAAAACCTTCTAAAACTAAGTCAAAATCCATATGGGAAAAATCACAATTGAAGGAGCCACCCAAGTGAATGGAAATTCCTTAAAATTACATTTTTGTATGTTTTAAAGATCACAAGGGAAACATAATAATTTGGATTCTCATAATGTTTTTAGAATATTTTCTATTAATTGGAAAGTTTACATGTTCAAAATTTGACACAAAGAATAAATGCTTTTGCATGTTCAAAACACTCAAACTTTGAGAGTGAACAATCATTATTTTTTTCAATCATCCTTTTGAAAATTGGAGTGCATTTTAACATTGATGATTAAAACCACAAACTCACTTGAACTTTTTAAACCCATTTGAACACATTTTGCTCAAAATTATTTTTCACCCTAAAAATTATGAATTTTGAAAATATAGCTTTAAAAAAAGTTGTTCATATATGTGATAGAAGGCATGAATGCATAATATATATGATATAAAATCAATTTGTAGTCAAAATGTATTTATTTCTAAAATGTAATGTCAAATTGGGTATTTGAAATATAAAATTTTAAGTTATAAACCAACATAAAAATGACATGTGTCATGCGCAATCCTCAGAAAATGACTTTTACCTTGGTGCCCTTAGGTTTTTTGACCATGATTTCACCCATATTGAAAGATGTTGTTAATTAGTTTGGTGAAATCACTTTGAAAATCCTAAAAGAAAAACCCATAAAGTCCATAAAAATAAAAGCCCATTTGGATATTTCAATTATGTATGCATTTGACACAAAAAATCTAACAAACAAAAAAAACTCATTTCAAAAGGACTTTTTAAAACAAGTTCAAATTATAACTTTTAAAAAGTTCATACCCACCATTTGGTTAAGGTTTCACAAAAAAAGATTTCACATTTAACTTCATGATTTCAATCCTTAATCCATGTTTAGTCATTATAATCAATTTGGAATGGAATTCAATATGAATTATTGAATTTTTTAACAATTTAAACAATTGATAAGTCCATTTTTTCACTTCAACATTCCACTATTGATACATTAGAAGAAATGTTGTCCATTCTAACCATATTTTTGCAACTATTATGCGAGTAGTGTCCAAACCAACTTATTTTATGACTAGCAATGTGTTAGTCCTATGTGTCCATGTAGTTGCAACTTGTTGTAATCACATATGTAATTACAAGAAGGGTTGAACCAAACTCTACTTGTAGATGCGACAACTTATGACTAATATGATTTTCATTGAAAATGTAAAATGAAAAGTGAACAATGTCATCCAATTTTGATTACTTCCCTCAATGGATGATAACATAGTTGTTTTTGCAACTACAATGAAAGTTTTTGCAACTGCAATAATATATTTTACCACATGTACAAAGAAACATAGACCACACATGACAAACTTTGTTATTTCAATTGGATTATTATCCAATGTACCCATCCATGGGTCTTTCATGAATAATATTTAATAGTTAATATGTTGTTAGAAAAGGTTATAATACCTTAGTTGGTAAATTAAGCTAGGTAAGCTTAATAGGTTATGTTAAAGTAAATAGGCCTATGTACATTGGTAGCTTAGCCTAGCCTAGCTTGCATCCTTAATTAATTGGTTTAAGTTATCTATAGGTAGTATTAGACTTGTTTACTATGTGTAACTAATAGGTCGCTAGGTTATGAAGGTTAGACCTAATTAGGCTAGGTCATTAATTAGTGGACTAGGTAGTATGTAGTAAATAGGATAGGTAGTAACTAGTTTTGAAAACTAATAAATATTTTATTTTGTGGATATATGTTAATGTTTTTGTATGGGACAAAGGATGTGATAGTGTTGTAGTGTTTCCCTTTCATTAAAATTTATCCCATATCTTTTGTCAACAACTTCAAACTTGTAAAGTATATAAGT
>Ga0116228_10006598_pt1 | contig 10355 bp, 10 predicted proteins | sample S1TSphfallax_2_FD_89694 | JGI IMG/M metagenome (GOLD analysis project Ga0116228, IMG submission 89694) | Host-associated microbial communities from peat moss isolated from Minnesota, USA - S1T2_Fc - Sphagnum fallax MG | ecosystem: Host-associated > Plants > Peat moss > Unclassified | place... | reverse complement strand
CCAAATACAAAAGACGTGAACCTTGAAAATAATTGATGGATGGTTTGAATTGGATAATCAATGCAATTTTTATATTGTAATGGAAGTAGGGTAAACCAGTAAGGTGGATGGCTTGTGCGTAAATGGACAACTAGATCAAATTAAGGTAAAAACCTTATAGTTGATGGTGAATGAAGAAGATGAAATATTTTTGAGTGGAAAGGAAAATAAATTCAATGGATGCTTCTCTTTATCCTTCCTTTGGTCACCAAACATTTGATTTTTCCCAAAGCCACCAAGCATTGGAACATTCCATTGGCCACCAAGTTAAGAACCTTTCCTTGTTTGTTTCCTCCTTCTCTTTGAAAGGCTTGGACTTTGGTCATTTGACTTTCTTTCTTAAGATGGGATTTTAAAAGTTGAACCTTGGAAAATTGATTCACTTGATCTTCCTAAGGAAAAAGGGAAGTGGTGAACATTAATAGATGGTGAAAATGAAGGATAATAATGGAAGATAGATAATATCTTTTGAATAGGAAGAATGATGTAATTTTGCACTTGAAGGTTTTAATTTTGAAAAATAATTGTGCAACCCTGTAAAGTTTTATGGCATATCTCATTTTTGACCAAAGTGAAAAACTTGAAATTTGGTATGCTTGTGCGCCTTGTAGTTAGCTTTTCAATGAACTAATGCATGTTAAATTTGAGTAAAAAATCTAATAACAATGGCATTTTAAGCATCTAAAGGTCTGTTGTTAGGTTGAATATTTTATAGCCTTTTAAAGTTTGTTCAAGTAGGTGAAAACTTAACATAATGTTCCAAGATTTGAAAATCTTAAAATTTTGGAATTTATATATCAACTCCAATTGGAATGAATTCATTTGGACCAATTGAATGAAGGAGTGTTGGTATTGCAATTTGGTTTATTACAACATTCATCTTGGAAATAAGTTTATTGTTTTCAACTACAAATGCAATTTAACATTTAGGATTACATTTGCACATCTTTCTTCCACTAATAGGACACGTACTCAAATATGGTCAGTTTTTAAAACCAATAATTGAAGGATGTGAAAACTACCTCACACTAGACATATATGGAACAAAACACACTCATTTTATTTCTTATTTTGAAGGGGAGAAGAAAAAGTTTCAACTTGGATAATCTATACAAAAGGTAATAAACATGCACCATCTTTCATTTATAAAAAAGGTTAATCAAGTTTCAAATGTAAGGCAAAAATAATTAATATTTTAAAATTTTACTTTACATTTAAATATGTTTAAATAAATGTTAGGGTTTATGGCATTCTCCATTAAGATTATTTAGGGCTTTGTGAATTGTTTTTATGGGTTAATTATATTTAAAATCTATGGTTAATTATTTCATTCATTAGTTTTTTCATTTGATTAGCTTTGAAGTTCATAACATAACTAAATATTGTAAAATTGTCGAGGTTAAAGGCACCTACCATTAAGATTATTTAGGGTTTAGAATTTAGAGGTGTAATGAAATGTGTATTACAAACAATGTGGTTTAAGATAGACTTGTGAATATTGCATTTTCATATTTACACTTGTAGCCATACCCATTAATGAAGTTTTGGATCTCATATTAAGGTTTATATTTTAATCAAAATTTGTGAATAATCTTTTGGTGTAAGCACACATCATATTGGTCTTCAAACATGGGAAGGACTCTAAAATCCCAATCAATTGAGGTCCAAAATCTTGCTAAATCCTAATTTTCAAATGCGAATTTAGTGTGGAAACATTGGCATATGGCATGGAGGTCAAAGCAATGTCAACTAAAATTGCCTATATTCCATATGCTCATGTCTTGGAATTTTAAAAAAATGAATGTGAGAATATGAACACCCCAATAGAATGGAACACACACAAGAACTTGTCACTACAAAAAGATGTCAAACATCCAACTATTAAAAACCACCTTAGGCATACATGGTAAACATCAATGCTTTTTTTTTTCCAAGTTTAATTGGCACATAAACAAATCATACAATTTGTTTTGATTTTTTGTTTACCTCAGTACCATTGTGGATATGAACTAGATGACCATCATGATGACTTTATCCACACTTTTATATCAAGCAAAATTGTTTAGCTTAATTTTCAATCAAAAGATTTTACACACAACTCAATGTAACAAAAATATTTTTCTACCATAGATCTCACATGCAAGTGAATGTGTCATTTACACATGGCCAACATGACCTTAGATATATTGCTTGTATGTCTCTTTATGCCTTGCAAATGTCACAAACCTTATAAGATCACATTTGAACTCAATTGAGTTTAAGTTACATAGTTAAACAAATTTATGACAAATGTATATCAATTTGGTGGCAACATATGAATGTCAAAAAAGCCATGACAAGGGATGATTTCATTAGGCATTAAAACATTGTTATGTGGACCAAAATCATAAGAGAAAGAATTGGTGATTGCACAAAAACTTCACCACTTCTATTTAATCTTGGGCCCTCCAACATCCAAAGGATATTTTCTTCTTACAAGAAGTTGTCAAAGTCAATAGGATTTAAGTTCCATTCAACATTGGCATCCAAACACCAATTCAATGTCAATAGATGTTTTCATCTGACCACAATGGTGCTATTTCAATGGATGCCACATTTGGCACTAATGACATGAAGTTTCGTTTGTTCATTTTGATGGGTTTTGATGTCCATCACATAGGTGTTCATTTAGCATGGATAATTACAAGCCAAAAAATGGTTGAAGATTTGCCCAAATGGTTAAGACCCTTAAAAACAATGATGTTATCATCCATGCCCAATTAGAATTCATTTTGTTTCATTATTGGTGATGCTCACAAGAGTCAAAGGCATTGTAGTGAATATCCAACCTTATGTTAAATTTTAATTTAACATTGCGTTTTATTATCTTTGGTTAATTATTTGAATCCTTCTCATGTTTATGATCTTTGCATATTCAACCAATGCACTTAATTTGTTTTCATTATGTATGCATGCATAGGGCCATTTGGACCACAAACCACATCCCTATTTTCCTTTATTGTTGGCATGTCCTAAAAGCTTTGTGGTTACATGCAACTAAAAAAAGTCAAAGATGTTGAAGTGCAAGGTCCGATCCTCTATGATCCCCATGATGTGATGTACATGTCCATGAACTACAACGAAAGCAATCAAACATTCAAAGAACATGTGAGAAAAAATGTGAAGTAATTCTTTAATCAACATTTGATTAATGATGAATGGACAAGTTATTTTTGGACCTACTATTGGCAATTCAATATGTGATCATTTCCAATTTTTCATGTTTTATCATTTTCCCTTAATTTTTCCTTTTGTTTGTGAATTGTTATTGGGTGGCCATATCTAATTATGATGTGTATGGTGTTTTAGAATTGTGGATGGTTGGTTTTTGACAAATGCCTCATTCCAACCAAGACACACAAACAAATATTGAATTATATCAAGATGCCTTAAAATGTTGGTTTCTCTTGACACAAAAGGTTTTAGAAGCTGGTGCTGAATTGATTAGTTGGTGTGGAGGTTCACCATTACTTTTGTTCACCATTACATGCACAAAAAGGAGATGAAAAAAAAAGGGTTCATAAATAACAAATATTTGGAAACAAGTATGAAAAAAAATGTGGGAATAGCCTTGATCCCATTTACTCATGTTGCCCAACCAACCCTTGAAAATGGTGATGCTTGGGTGGTGCAGAACCAACACCTTGTTAGTGCCACATACCAAGTGAGGTATTCATTTATTGAATATGTTTGTTGCACATGTGAATGGGCATTGTGAGGGAATTTACACAAGCATCAAATTGTGGTTATTTTCAAATGCACTTATACCAAGAAGACATTGTTGAATATTGTGAAACATGGTATGGATCTACGTGTGGAAGGTTGGTTGCCATGTTTGCAAAATCGACAACATATTTCAGATGATGGGAACTCTTTCAATGACGGTGATAATGAGTTTATTAAAGGTGAAAAAGGGATAATTGACATTGGTGGGATTACCATTACAAATGAAAATGAATTTACTATGGACAATGTTGGAGGATCCAATGAAAATTCAAGTTCAAATGTGCCAATGGAAAGAGCCATAGTTTGTTTGGATATTTACAATGCAAGAGATCATGTTGAATAATGTAAGCAAACGAGGGTAGCACTTTGTGACCATGCCACCTCACACATGAGAGTTGTGGCATTAGACATTCGAAACATTCACCTCACAAAGGCAAATGAATCATTGCACCCATGATTGGTGTTCCAACATGTGGAAGATAGTTTAGGGAATTTAGTTAAATAATTGAAATATTGGCATGAAACAATGCTTGAGCACAAAAATGCACATAATAAAAAACATCGTGAATAGTTGTTTTGTCCATTTAGTAATAAAAATCATATTGGTTGATTAAGATTATGAATTAACACTTAATATGACACAAGGGTTATTTATATTATGCTCAATGTATCCCAAATTGAATTTACACCATTTTTTAGTATTTCCAACAACTTGTAAATTGAAGTTAATTATGAGCAATGCAACCAAATGTTGCAATGCGCTATTAGTAAAATGATGATATAACACAAACTTGATGTAGGTATTACATTTGTGTTCAACGGCCTAAACCCAACATGCCAATATTGCACATTCCTTCAAAAATCCATAGTTGACATTAAGAACTTTGGCTTTCATGGGTATTGCAAAGTTTACCATGCACATTCAAGGAATTTTTTTACAAAATGTGATTATTTCTTATGGGCCATTTATGGTCTCCAAGATGCGGGTATTGCATTCTAGAGGAGGCCACATTCATTTTGTTACAAACAATGTGCCAAAAAAAAAAGGTGCAACTTATTGAAATATATATTATAATTTATTTAAATGTAAATAGGGTACTGATAATTCATTTTGAAAATATACTTAAAATATACCTGAAATATGTTAGGAATATGCCATTATTTCATAGCATATTAAAAAAAATTATCCTTTTGCTTCAAGTGCTTCTTCAAATATATAAGGAGTGACATCCTCAAAATTGCATTCATAATAATATGCCTTTTTATAAAGCAACACCCACATGTAGGTGCATATGAAAACCACTTGGCTTTATTCAAGGTCCACTGAATGTTACTTTAATTCAAAATTGCAATACAAATCATGTTTTTTTATAAAAATGTTCCTAAAACCAACACTGGTGAGTGCCGGGTCACTCTGACCTCATCCCATCAGGCAAAATCTCTCTGGGTGAGGGGCTTGAAGGAGTTATGGCGATCTCCTTTAAGGGGTGAGCTCCCAAGGCGTCCATTAGACTTGGGCGTCCACCATTTGGACATCTTCGTTCCTAGTATGCACCCTGAGTAGTGTAGCAAGTTGGGGTGGTGGCAGCATAACTAGAGGAGTCTGGACTGTGTTTTTATATGACTGCGACTCGAGCTTGAACACAAGCTACCGAACTGCTGCTGGATTGTAATGAACAGATCTAAGATGCTGAAACTAGAAAGTAGATGAGCAAGGGTTGAAGCTGAAACCATAGGATTGAACAAGATCCAAACAACTACAGCAGGGGGATACAAACAACTACCTTCAGCAGGATCATTCTGGATGTAGATCGATCAAAACCTCACCTAAAAAATCAAAGTACTGTGTACAGGAAATACCAGTATCTAGATACCAGTGAGAATCAGGACCAACCTTTTTGTTGATCGATCTTAGCTTAGTTAGAGGTGTCTCCATACTCTACAAGCTTTCATCAGCGGCCTCTCTCCCTCTCTCAAGACTCTCATCATTTTCCCCATTTGGAGAAGAGTTTTGAGAAGACATGAGTTAGACCATTGTTGAAACTGGTTTCAAGATTTTTAGGGACTGGAAGGTGCAAAATATATTGAATGTGTTTAAAAGTTTAATGAATGATAACCTATCTAGATGAAATTTTCAAACATCTAAATAAGTTAAATTTTCACAATTTTGAATCTGACCCATAAGGCCTTGTTGATTCTTTGGGTGCTACCTATTGGGTGGATAGGTTCTTTATAACCTCATTTATATCTGATTGTTTTCTCAATAACCAGCCAACATTGGTTTGTACCATGGTACCAATGATTGTGTTAGTTCAACTACAACCTCTCCCCTTTGTTTTCCCGTTTTTTATGTCCTCTTTCTAAAGAAGATGCTTGGGCAGAAAAATCCTTATTGAATCTTGTGGAATAGGCATGGCTTTCTGGCTGTGGAAGTTTGCAGAGTTTTGTGAATCAGAAGTTTCTAAAATTCAAAAATCTTGGGACCCATCGTATTCATAAGGGAACCTTATACACAAGAATTCAAAACCAAAGATTTACCCTTTGATCCATCCTAAATTGAACACTATATCACAACAATTTTGTGATCCTAAAAGGAAGCAAACTCCTGACTGCATTTGGGTCATTGTTTTTTTGGTAGTCCGTGTGTTTATGCACAGCCCTTTGGCTTTTTGTGTTTTTCCTGTCCCTCTTGCTGCCTCCAAGTGGTTGGGAAAAGTCGATTGCGTAGTACTACATATGAAGAGATGTATATAAAAATAGTCTTAATGGCACATTGTCAAATACAGAACCATCTCACAAATTCCCTTCGGGTTTGGATAGCTAACACCAAATGTATGCTATTTATAACCAAAAGAAACCAAAATCAACCAGTGTTGTTCAATAAAAAGTAGGGTAACATCGCCCATCACCAAACATGGTTCAAATACTTTCCTCATTGGTTAACCAAATTGAGTGATTTGTGTGTCATGGGATGCACAAATGGAGGACTACAGACAATGTTTGAGTGTCAGCAGTAAAGGAGCACCCAGAAAACACAGGAAGAGGATGAGTGATAGCTTGCTTCAAAAAATTTGACAAAATATTTCTGTACCCCTCTCTACTTCCAGCCCAGTATCTTCCTCATTTTGAGTTTGTTTTGAGTGATTAAAAACCTGATGGGTGTGTCAATTAGGGCTTTACAAAGCTTCTTTGTATTCCATGCAATGATCAAAGATTTTAAACTTGAAATCTTAATTTGTTTTAATTTACTCATCACTCAACACTGAACCCCCTTACACCATTCCTTTATCAAATTGAGCAATTTTTGCAACATTAGAAGCACTAGGTGGGATATTACAAGTGTTCTTTGAGCTTCAGAGGCAGACAAACAATGTGTGAGAATTTCACCTTTGCGTTCTTACATGTTCGCTTGCTGGCCTATCCACCATAGTGAATGCCCACAATTTGTGGCAGGAAAATCAAACCCATTTCCCCAGGGCAAAATTTTAAAACATGACTCCCAAAACACAAACTGGGAATGAGGAGAGGGATTGTTATTTATTTATTTATTTATTTTTGGCACCCAAATAGTAGGTCATTAAAACCCCAAAAGTGGCCCATAATTTCCCTCTTACCTATGGAGCCACCGATCAGTATGACACCCTAGGCAGCACCCCATCGTTGTTTTATAAGGTTGACAGATTTCTGGAAAAAAGTACCGAAACCTAGGCTCACCTTACACAAGGGGTTGAAGCAAAGGTTCGACTCAAATCAAGCATTCCTATTCATGCAAAAGTTGAGATCAACCGCATGGGCTTTACATTAGGAGTCAAGGATGAAATCCAAAAAATCTTTTCAATTTGCCCCCAAGTTACTAATGAATGCTGAACTTTATGGCCTTCTATTGGCCCCAAGGGTAAAAAAGGATCCCCCATCACCTTGCATAGAGGATGAACCAAATAGTAGGCCATTATCACCCCATGATTGGCCTCATTCCCTGTTACAATTGGGCCTTAGTAGACCACCCATCACTCTCACATAAATTGCAAGTATCATTAGGTAGACTGGTCGGTGATCAAACACTTAAGTGCTCAGGGCAGGCTGGATCCAAGGGGAGGGTTCTGTTGTTTCTGGTGTCCAAACAAAACTTGAACCCATCCTCTTGGTGCATCTGACACACTAACAATCATTGAAAACGGATTAGAAACGAGAAAGTTATGGCCCCTCAAAATAAAGGGGGTCAAGAACTAAAAAAAACAAACCATCGAACATTACAAAGCTGGTTCTTGAACACCCAAAAATTTCTTTGTATGTTACTCTTTTGTTATTAAAGTTCAAAGATGATTTGTAGAACTTCAGGTGGCACTCTTATAGCACTTTAAATTGTTGAAAATGAATAACAAATTAAAAAATTATGAATTTGAAAATAGGAGGGGTCACAAGAAGGAAAAAAAAGAAAAAAAACATGATTTGTAAGTTGGAAAGCTTTTATTTTTTATTTTTTTCATTACTCCTTCTCCTTTGCAATTCAAAGATCATTCTAGAGCTTGAAGTAGTGCTCCCGTAACATTTTAAATCAATCAAAATGAAGCACATATGATAAAGATATAAATAAATGTTCAATCATAGGCAGACAATCGACGATGGGCCGGTCTACCATATCCAAAGTTCCATGGGTGATTTCTCACTTTCCAACCTCAAACCTTCACCAGAAACTGCAATTCTACAAAACTCCTACAGCAGCTGATTTCAGGTTGAACAATGATCTGCATCCATGGTTAAATGCATCCTTCTTGGAGATCAGATCTCTGAACTCCAAACATCCAAAAACCATGCAATTGTATTCATAACTTGATGTACATCTAAAGGGCATAGCATTCCCTAAAAGTTCAATAACATGCACACAGTGTTTTCTTTTCAATTTTCTGAGTATTCAAAAGTGACAAATCTTTCCTGCGTAAATGCATTTTAAATGGAAAAAAATAAAATACAAGATATATTCTCCAAATTTTTTTTCTCAAATTTGCCACCGAAAACGATACATTGCCCATGAATGCAATTAATGCTACTGAAATATTAAGCTTTCTTCTCATTTAACATCATAGGGAGTATAAGGTACAATGTAGAGGAAGGAGTAGTGTCTTTCAATGAGACTCTATAGTTTTAGAGAATATGGGAGCTCTGATTATTTGAAACAACTAATGAAGATTAAGCTAGCCAATTTCAAATTGTTTTCTCGATCTCCCCCTTTGATGGTTTTGACTAGTTACCAATTACCTTTGGTGAACCCGGGTATCAAGTTGACACTAAAGTTGATTCTCAAATCTTGCAATCACTTACAACTACATTTACAAGGTAGGCTGCATGCCCAACACAAAATGCCCTAAAATGTAATTTAATGCATGGAAATCAATAACCATAGGCAATTGTACAGTTGAAAAAAACATGAACTCCACAAGTAGGAAGACGTTAAATGAGCCACAGGTACCTTATGCATGCTAATAACTCTTGTTTAAATTCACCATAATCCACTTGCTTATGTCTAATTGATTCATCCTATGCAATGGTTTGTTTTTGGCCAAAATATCGCAAAATTTCAACCAAAACAAATAAATCTGAACCTGTACAAAGGAGATTTCATGGAAAAATTGGCCCAAATTTGCCAGATTTTGAAGAAAAAGAAATCCAAATCACAAGATTTTTATGATAAGTTCAAGTGAGTAGCCAAGAACATAGTCGAATTCTGGTTTTTTTCTACTTTCATATCTAGCATTTAGCCAAACCTGGTTAAAGCATCTTATGGATGATGACCACTTAAACTATATCACGAATTGAAAAGAGATTCCTATGGTTTATGGCATGTGGACATGGAGTCATGTGACTATGGGATGGTTTTAATTTAACCATTAGATTGGTGTTAATACTAATAGTGATTTATGCACCAATTCCACTTTGCAATGCCAAATTTTTCAATTTGGCATAACCACATAATTGCAACAACTACAACATTTTTAACATTTTGTGCTTTTAGAGTTTTTTTTATTATGAAGTTTTTTCTATGTTTTTCTAATGGAAGCTATTGCTCAACATTAATACTATTGTTAGGTCATTGAAGCATGTTTTGATGGAATAATGTGATAATTACAATCCTTCACCTAATATATTATTAATTGTATTCTTGAAAATAGACTAGCACAATTTAAATCAAAAAATAGTTTGAATAAAATCACATGTCTTGAAATGCAATCTTTCCCATGCCAAGTGGTATTCAATTAAATAGGATTCATATGTAAATTTATCCAGGAAAGTATTTCTCCAAAAACATGACAATACTTGAGTTATGATGAATGTTTAAATTATCAATGATATCCTAATCATTTGAAAAAGGATTTTGATATAATGGTTAAGAATCAAGTTCATGAATTGAAGATTTGGAGGTTAAATATTTTTCATGATAACCATATGTTTCATTAGATATTTTCATTCATGGAAGAATATGGTTGTTTGAATGTTTTCCTTGCATAGTTCATGGTTTCCCTTTTGGATCATTTTTTCTTATTTTTATCCATTTT
>Ga0116228_10006597_pt1 | contig 10356 bp, 5 predicted proteins | sample S1TSphfallax_2_FD_89694 | JGI IMG/M metagenome (GOLD analysis project Ga0116228, IMG submission 89694) | Host-associated microbial communities from peat moss isolated from Minnesota, USA - S1T2_Fc - Sphagnum fallax MG | ecosystem: Host-associated > Plants > Peat moss > Unclassified | place: USA... | reverse complement strand
TTTTTAAAAAAAAATTGTTCCCTTACAACTTTTGTGCACAACATGGAACATCTTGAAGAAACTTGGAAAATTTTATTGATAGCTATGAAATGTGTTCTAGCGATTTAATTTTAAAAGATTAAATAGGTAGGTATAACTAACGTTTAATATTATAAATTGGAAAGTGTCAACCCTCCCCCTCCCCCCTCCTTCCCACTCAAAACACCTTTTTAAAAGTGTAAGGTACACACCTTGACAATTTCATGCACATCAATTTTCAAAAATATTTATTTTTCATGAGATAAGGTTGTATAGTATTTGGAACAAATGGCAAATAGATGGAGTTTTGCTGACACCCAAAAACCACCATTTGACATTCTAAGGCCCACTTTACACTAGGAGTCAAGGCTGAAATAGAAAAAATATTTTCAATATGCCCCAAGTTACTAATAAATGCTGAACTTTATGGCCTTGTATTGGCCCTGGGGCTGACAAAAAAGGATACCATGGAATTTGGGAAGCCAATTTGCAACCCTTGGAAACCAATGTTCCAGTATTTATTAATATTATGAGGTCAATGTTTTAGCATTTATCAATAACATGGTGGCCAAACAACAAGCCAAAAATGCTTCAAAGTTGGACCCAAGTTTTTTCAGCCCTGACTCCTAGTGTAAAGTGGGCCTAATATGTTATATAAGTGGGTCCTTTTTTGGGTTGTGTGAAAATGGGCAAGAGAGCCCCGAGAAGCCAATTGTGGTGTGCTTTCATAAACTTTAACAAAAACTACTCCAAATTCAATATCTCTTGCACCTTAGGTCTAAAAATTACAAAATCATGTCCATAGAATCCTAGTCATTGAACATGTTTCAACAAAAACCAAAAGAGCTCCCCAATTTCCCTGAATTTTAAAGGTTTTGATTACATAGAATTTTCAATGAAGATTTTGTTCAATATCCAATAACCCTTGTGCCATTGGTCTAAATTTTACAAAACCACCTTGTTCACCCCTTTATTCATGGATAACTTTCCAATGGTGCCATGAGTAGAGTGAGGGGGCTTTGTGGTCTGGGAGATCTCAATATGAAAAACACATAAAACAAACAAACAAACTCCCTTCCTTTAATAAATAGATATACCCAAATATTATATAGTCAAATAATCTATATATTTGGGACTATTTTTTATCTATTTATATATTTGGCTATTTATACCCTAGTAGTAATAGATATAATAAAGATTATTTGGCTATTTACTTGAAATATGAAGTGATTGAAATTTTACATCCAACGAATTCACAAGAATTTTATTTGGGACTTTTTCGTAATGCTGAATTGAAATCATACTTAGAACACAAAATGGAATGTGTCTTTCCTCACCATTCAATTGCCTCCTTAGAAAGGTGAACACCCGATGGCCACCCTAATATCAAAGAGAACATGGTTGCTCAACCTAACTAACCTTTGGATGTCATCCATGTGTAATTCATTTCATCATCATCATCATCATCATCACATGCTTCCTTTTAAAAATAGATTTTTTTTCCCCCAATTACCATATTATGGACAACATGGCTCAAAGACCTAAACATTAAATAGTATTGCACAAATGTGTTGGATGGTAGTCACTAAGTGATCACCATGATGTAGCCCAAGTTGGCTAAAACATGTAACATTTAGCATGGCCTAGCGGTGAATTATACCCATAAACCAATATACAAAAAGTTAGATTAATATACGGCATATTATTGTTAAAAGTTTAAATAGATTTTAACTTAGTTTTGAATAAAAAATTATAATCAAACATTGAGATTACCAATTTTCAAAACTATAATTATCAAAACTTTTCAGTACCAGATTTTACATTATGAATGCTCTTACTTAATTAGCTTTAGCCCTAAAAATTTTAAGCCCTAATTATTATTGTCACATTTGGTTAGCAGAATTTTTAGATGTAAAATTTAAGCAGGGACGAAAAAAAAATTTTAATTAAAAAAACATGGCAAACCAGAAAAAAATTACTCCTGTTTCACACGGTGAACATCTTCAGCGTTTTCGAGTATCGTTTTCTCCTGTTTCACACGGTAAAGAGGTTCACCGTTTTCGAGCTATATTTTCTCCTGTATCACACGGTGAACAGGTTTACAGTTTCTGAGCCACATTTTACCCGTTTTACACGGTGAGCAGGTTCACTTGCTTTGCGCCGGGCTTTCTCCCCCTCTCACGAATGTCACGTTCCTCAACGGAGACATGTCTCGCGCTCCGCTCTGCTCGTGGATCTTGCCGCGAAATTCGACAAGGTTTTCTTGCGCCGCACACTGTGGATTGATTGCTGGAGCGGTCTCGCTTTCATCAGCTGCTCAATGAATTTGTACAATTTCCGGTCTCTAGACGCAAAGGGATAACAAAACTCTTTGGAATTAGGGTTTCTGGAATTAGGCTTTGTCTTCAAGAGCAAGGAGCAGGAGCAAGAGGAGGAGGGGTTTCAAGTTTAAACGATGTCTGGCCGAGGGAATTTTGTCGCTCGGGTGGTCCAGTATGTTGTGAACGAATTGGTGGTTGATCGGCTCGCGAACAAGTAATTTGTCCCATACCGGAAAACTGTTCTTTCTGTTTTCTTTTGTCACCTGGTGGGATGTGTAGATTTCTTTCACCCCAAGTTAGGTTGCCGTGTGACTGCAGTACAGCGACCTTAGAATAGACTGTGCAGCGAGTTGTATCTCAGAGTAAGCAAATTGTGTAATTTAGTCTTGTTGAAACCCTAGCTTTCGGAATCATGACGAAACCCCTACCCTTCAAGATGGCTGTGTTTGTTAGGGTTTCTGGCCAGAAGGGTTGAGGTTAAGGAATCCCAATTCACCATGCCCCCGTTTGTCTGTATGTGCAGCGCTTCCTTTCAGAGGTTTGCAGTAATGTCGTCAAAAGCTATCGAGGATGTGGCTCAGAAAGGTATGATTTCATGCATCTCAAAGGTTCTGCGGGGTGTCCTCCTGCAGGAATTCTTATTTGGAACTTGCAATAGGGCTTGAATAAGAAGTAGCACTGTATCACAGAGATCTTGAGTTTGTGAAGTTTTTTAAACTGTTGTTTTCAGGCTTCAAGAAATTGAACCAACTCCTGTAGGTGTTTCCAACAGCATTGTTATGTTTTCCCCTCTGTGATGCTTCTGGTGCTTGCTGGAACAAGCTTCTGGAACCTGCTTGGGAAGGTTGATATGTTGCCTAATGCTTTTCTGAGGGTGTAAACTCATTGCAAAGGATTCTCTGGTTTGATTGTATGTTTATCTTTTAGGGCTTCAAGCAAGGGAGGAGTTAACTCACCAGCTCAAGGTCTACTCAGAGTCTTTTAAGGAAGAGGTCAGTGGTTTTATATTGCATCTTTTGCTTATGTGGTGCCACAATTGGAACATTTGAAGTGATGATATATTGACTGAATAGGTGAATGGGGATTGTGTTATTTGTAATTGTGGTATCCCTACAGCAAGCAAAACATTGTTACCAGATTACTGTAAGCAACTCATTGCAGGCTTCTCAGGAGTAGGAATATTGTTGCATCTAAGAAGCTGAGGATCCTTGTGTTGTGGGTGTTTTAGTAACTAACACAATGCCCATTGGCTGATATGCTTCTCAGATATCAAGGAGTCTCAAGGATATAAATAAGAGGCACTGATCAATAGGAAACAGATGGGGAGGTCTAAAACTTCCTCAGCAACTTCTATTATCAGGGGTATGCCAACATTCCGGAAAATGCATTCGTCTGAAACCCAAGATCATATTCGGAGTGTAGCAGATGTTGAGCTTCTCTTGTGGGTACAACTATTGAATTTGCACACTTTGGTGATGGATCCTTCACAATTCACAGACATTGCTGGAAGGGATCTTAATGTAATTTAGCTCAAAATGATGCTTTCATTTGATGCAGCTGTTGAGGGATAATGTATGCCTTGTTGATTTATTGTCATTTTTCACTTATTAGTGGAAAATATTGACTTGCTTCTCCCACCTTGCTGTTAGGAAGGTACTAGCCATTCTGTTCTTGATCCTGGAATGGAGATATCCATCATTTGTATTGAACACATTGGAGTGGTCATATATTAATTATGTTGAATAACCAATGCCTGATACAAATGCCTGCTGGCCTATTTTGAAAACTTCAATCAAGGTTGCTCACTCTTTGGTATGTTATGCATGGCAAATGATGGTCTCAGTTTCCAAATACATGATATTCTGTTGACAATTAGAAACTTCCACAGGTGCAGCATTTTCAGAACCTCAAACACTTGCTGTGTCAAAGCATATTGGTGAATAAAGAGGCAGCATAAGCAAGCCACATTTGAGACAGCTGGAGGGACATGCTATAAAGAAATTGTAAATGAGATTTGTCCTTGACCTTCATCAGTTGAATGTTTCTTGTCCAGATGCATACAGATGAGAGGATCCAACATTTACATGCTCTGATTTTGCAATCTCCTAACATTGAAGTTTCTCTTCTAGTCATCAGCAAAGCTCCTTTCAGAAATTATCAGGTAGAATCCATACAAGCATCAGCATAGTTCTCAAAGATCACAAAGATGTTCCTATAATTCCTCAAGAAGGCCCAAAAGCTTCTGGGCTCTTACCTTCCAATTTCGGCACAGCCTTTTCCATATGATACAAACCCATATGCTTCAGTCATGGGGTTCACTAGCGCTCAATCTGTGGGTCTGCTGTCCATCTAGAACCTGTATTCATCCTTCAGTCATGGTCTTCATTAGCTCTCAGACTGTGGGTTCCCTGTCTATCCAGTACCTGTCTCATACTCAAACCATTTTGCCAGAACGGAGTATCTGCAGCTGAAGTTCCAGGCACTAGTTCATTTCTGGTTGCCCCAACACAAGGTGGTTTGTTCAGCAAATCACTAGGTTGTAAGACCCCACTACCTTGACAGTCTGGAGTGCTTTGCTTCTCTGTTGCATTTCTTAACTGCTAAATCCTTTTGGCGCAACCGGCCAAGCTTCATGAGAACTAGCCCTTTACCCTGTTGACCACTCTTGGTAGCATCACCACCAATCACTGCTTTTACTAACTCTGCACTCTTTGCTTTCACCCTTGCCTGTTCTTTGAGCACCTTGGCTCTCCTGTTGGCAACATGGACAGCCTTTGCACCCCTCATTAAGTTCCTGACAGAACCTGCAGAACCCCAATGTCCAGAACCTTTATAGCAGTTTGTGCATGTGATGGTTAGGTTTGATGATATTACCACAATGGTGACCAGAAATTTAGCTCAAATCAAAAGGCTGTATAGGAGGTGCATAAACGCTGAATCAAGTGTTTTCAAAATGGTAGAATCAGTTGCCCCTGCAGAATTTGATGTTTCTTGCCTACCTCTGCTACATAAAGACTGACTTGTGTTTGCTAGTTTACAACCAACCTTTTACACTAGGGAACACATCCTAGGGGGCACATTCTGCCACTGTTCAACCCTAGGGTTTGCCCGATAGGTGTCAGTCCTGTAACACTAGGAACCAGAGTGCACTCCCAAGGCCTGTCCTACTGCCCTCATTCACAGGGCTCAAACCTCTTGAAGCCCATTGTGCATGGGTGTCTCACTCTACACATTTCTCTACAAACTAGAGCTGAAAAATTGCTGAAAACAGAAACAGTCATAGTTTGTGAAGACTGCAGAATGCCAAGAGAGACAAAAAGTTTGCAAACACAAAAAGCCACAAATCTGGATTGCAGACATAGACCTGGATGAGAAAAAATAATTGCTATATTTTTATTTTTATTTTAAAAGGGAAAAAATGTAAGACTTTGTAAACACTGCAGAAGGCCAAAAGAGTGCAAAATTTGCAAATACAAAAAAGCCATAAACCTGGATCACAAAGTGGTGCAGACATATACTGGATGAGGGAAAATTTGCAAAGCACAGTAAGACTTTGTAAAAACTGCAGGATGCCAAAAGAGTGCAAAATTTGCAAATACAAAAATGCCACTAACCTGGATCACAAAGTGGTGCAGACATACAACAATATGAGAAAAAAGTTGCAAAAAAAAATTAAGACTTTGTTCAAACTGTGCAGAATGCAAAAAGAGTGCAAAACTTGCCAATACAAAAAAGCCACAGACCTGGATCACAAAGTGGTGCAGATATATACAGAGATGAGAAGAAATGTGCAAAAAGAAGAAAGACTTTGTAAACATTGCAGAATGCCAAAAGAGTGCAAAATTTGCAAATACAAAAAGCCAAAAACCTGGATTGCAAAGTGGTGCAGACATACACCCAGATGACAAAAAACTTTTAAAAAAACAGGAAGACTTTGTAAACACTGCAGAACACCAAAAGAGTGAAAAACTTGCAAATGCAAAAAGCCACAAACCTGGGTTGCAAAGTGGTGCAGACATTCACCAGGATGAGACAAAACTTGCAAAAAAGACTAAGACTTTGTAAACATTGCAGAATGCCCCAGATGTGGTGCAGAGTGCAGACACACCCAGATGAGGAAAATTTACAAACATTTGCAGAATGCCAAAGGAGCGCAACTTTTGCAAATACAGAAGAGCCAACACAAACCTGGATCACAAAGTGGTGCAGACAAAAAACGCCCAGATGATGATGCAGAGATTTCTGACACTTCTTTGGCACTGGTGAAGCTTTTCTTGATTGGAAGGCATGGAAAATCCAGTCCAGTAAAGCCCACGATGAGACTGCTGCTGCTGCCACCACCATCCTGAATGTTGCCAATCTCAAACAAGTCGGAGCTGGAATCATCTCCATCATCATCGTCATCGTCGTTGTCATCATCATGCACATCCCTAATTCCCAAATCCTCATTGCTAGAGGAAGTTTGGGGAGAATCTGGCTCAGTAGTAGCTGTACTGGCTATGGAATCTGATGCAACAGAGTTGTTGCAAGCAAGAGTTGCAGCTCTAGTAGTAGTGCTGCAAGCTCGTCGACCTTGATCCTCCAGCTGTGAGAATCCTTGGAGCCTGAGCTTGTTGGTAGTTCCTCCTGCTGCTGGTTGAAGATCATCAGCTTTCCAGCTTGAGTAATTTGTTGTTCCTCCTCCCCACAAAACCGGGAATGGAGAACCAAATGCACCTTTGGAGAATGCTGCATTTGACGCTGCTGACCTTGCACTGAGATTCTCCTCAGTCCTGCTGCTGCTGCTACTGCTGCTCTCAATGCTACTACTACTTCTTAACTCCACATCAAAGCATTGAACCTGTTGTTGTTGTTGATCACTATTCAGCTTCCTTGCTGATGATCCTAGAATAGCTTCTTCGAAGTGATGATGATGATGATGTGCAGCAGATGCTGCTGAGCTTGGGAAGGAAAAGAAGGCATCTGCATCTGCATCATCGGGTCGCTGCTCCTGTGTGCGGCAGTCGGAAGAACTTCCTCGACAACACGCTGCAGCTGCAGCTGCAGCAGCTCGAACTGCAGCTTGGCAAGAAGAAGAATTGCTGCACGCGGTGAGTAAGTTTATCCGTAACCCATTTGCCAAACTGAAGCATGCCAAGCATCCTTGGCTCTCCTCCAAATCCTCCACGACGTCTGTTGTTGCAGCAGCCGCATGATGACGGTCTTCTGGTGACACTAATCCTACTGTAGAAACGCGTGGACAGCTTACTGCAGCAGCAGCAGCAGCAGGAGAAACCGGAACGACATTGGGAAGTCTCAAAGGTTTTGTTGTAGCAGCTAGACACGATGCTGCTGCACTACTGGATTGCCCGGCTGCATTGACAACCGACGCCCTTGAGCTGCCGCCGGAGCTGCGGGTTGTTGCAGCAGCAGCAGGGACGTACTCTAAGCTGCAACCTTCCAAAACTGATTCCCGGTCATGAATTGCTGAAGCTGATCTTCCCGAGTCTAGGACAGGATGATCCATTTGCTCAAATTGCGAATGCGAATTCTCCTCCGCTGTTGCTGATGAGCTCTGCACCGTTTCTACAACTCCATTCTCGACTTCAGCAGCTTCAGCTTGTTCCGAGTCTACGTCTTCATCTTCCTCGGGACTAGGAGCTGCTGCAGCAGCCGGAGCTGCAGCCAGCAGCTGATCATTCTCCTTAAGAAACATGAAGATGTCATGGGCTGCGGCTTTGGCAGCAGACTCCGCGTACGTTTTGGCGATGGCTTCGAGTTCATGAATATCAAGCTGCTCCCGCACGAGACTAGGCGAACTCTGCTGCAGGTAAGACGTTAAGCTGGAAAGCTCTCCGACTAGAGATCCCAGCGGTGATCTTCTTCTTCGTCTTCTGCTGCTGCTGCTGCTGCAGCTGTGCAGCAGCATCTCATGATGGTTCTTGCCGAAACCTCCGATGACGACGTTGCAGCTCCGTTTCCTACACAAGAGTGTACCCAGCTTCCCTATGTCCCCAACTTCCGCAGACGATCCAGGGGAATCGAAACTCAAAGCCTTGAAACCTAGACTGCAAGGATCGACTCCAGAGAAGCTGTTTTTCTGTGAACTCCCACCTTCTTTACTGTCCTCCTGCTTCCCAGTCCTCGATGCACATACCCCCATTGCTTTCTCTGTCTCTGTCTCTGTCTCTCTCTCTGCCTGTGTCTCTCACTACCCAAATCGTCTTTGCTTCCTGGCTTTGCAAGAACGCAGTTTCCCGCAAGATCCGCTTCTCATCATCAAACCGCAGGAGCAGCAAGTCTGCATGACACAATTGAAAGAGAAGTTGTCGACGACTCCCATTGCAATTTCTCCACCCCTAATGATCCTTTTGCCAGCTTCTTCTTCTTCTTCTTCACCTCTCAAAACAACCACTGAACCAATTGACAAAACTCGAATTCTTGACAAAACTACAACAACAGTAGTTCAATTCTTGACTCTCTGTTGGTTTTCTCCACAACTTCTACTTCCACCCCAGCAGCTCCGAATTTCAATACAAAACTCAGGACTACGAATATCGGAGGTCTGAGAGAGCTCAGGTCTCTGAGCTGCCGAGCTCGAACTTTGGGGAATACGCGCGCGGATACGCGCCAGGTACGTACAGAACGAGGACTTTCGGAAATACGCTCGCGGATACGCACAAGGTACGTACAGAACGAGGACTTTCGGGAATACGCTCGCGCATACGAACCAGGTACGTACCTCGCGAGGACTTTCGGGAATACGCGTATCTAACTCAAGATCTATATCTCTACGCTCCTACCCAATTCGTATACGGAGCTTTCGGGAATATGAGCGCGGATACGAACAGAGTCCAAGTACCGAGACAGGACTTTCGGGAATACGCGCGCATACGACCAGGTACGTAGCGAGCAAGGATTTTTGGGGAATACACGGGCGAATACGCACCAGCGTGCAGGTACCGAGCGACGACTTTTGGTAATACGCGTGAGCGTATACGACCACGTACATACCAAGCGAGGGCTTTCGGGAGTGCGCACTCGGATACCAGCAGGTACGTACCGAGCGAGGACTTTCGGGAATACGCGAGCATCTAAGGACCAGGTACGTACCGAGCGAGGCCTTTGGGGAATACGCGCGCGAATACGAGCTTTGTCCCCGACACCAAAGTGGGCCACCGTTGTGAAAGCCAGGGTCTACTGCTACTGCAAAATTCCTGTTCGTTAATTATACGCACTACGAGATTGTACCACTTATGTCACCACTTGGGCACCTCCTCCATGACTTTTGAAGTGGGCCTTTGTCCGTTTTTGGAGAACAAATATTTGGGAAAGTGTTTTGGATAAATAAACGTATTATTTTGGTGTAATTTCCACTGTTTTTGCCCAAAAAAATGGAAAATTTTGAAAATAAATGTATATCACAATTTTTTTTTAAACCTTGGTCTGCTGTCAATGTGCAATGATATTTTTGGGGCAAATTGTCACAAAAAATTGACCTGAAAAATGTCATTTCAACATATAACAAAGGATTTTCTCATGGGCAAAAAGCTCCATACTGGCCAGATTTCCAGATTTTATTTTTCCAATTTGCCAGATTTTTTTAATAAGTTCAAGTAGGTAGGTAGGTAGGTAGGTAGGTAGCCAGCCCCTCATGCATAACAGGGGAACATTTTTCAAAAATAATACCAAGAGAAATTGGCAATCCAAGGTATTGTTTAGAGACCCAAATTGATACCAGGCAGGTCCCTTTATTTTTGAAATGCCAAGTATTTCAAATACCCTGTCACCTGTGTGACATAAAAAAAACAAGATATTATAACTCTACAACTCTATAATATATCCCAATTTATAATATAACTCAAGATATTATAACTCTATAACTAATCCCAAGTTTCAACACAAGACAAAATATCATCTTTCAAAAATCCTCATATAAAATACTAGACCTATTATTATTATTATTACCTAGGGGCCAAAATCCCTTAAGCTACTATGTACTCTATAATGAATCTAAACACAATAATATCCTTTGCCT
>Ga0116228_10006596_pt1 | contig 10358 bp, 8 predicted proteins | sample S1TSphfallax_2_FD_89694 | JGI IMG/M metagenome (GOLD analysis project Ga0116228, IMG submission 89694) | Host-associated microbial communities from peat moss isolated from Minnesota, USA - S1T2_Fc - Sphagnum fallax MG | ecosystem: Host-associated > Plants > Peat moss > Unclassified | place: USA... | reverse complement strand
TCGCTCGCCCGTGTGATCGTCAATACGTATCTCCCCGCATCCACTCCCGTACGCACTTTCCACTGGGATGGCCGGCAGACAAGCTGGATCGTCGCAGGCGACCAGACAAAAGCCAAAGCCTTCGACAAGACCACACCCCACGCCATCACGACGACCGCACGGCTACTGCTGAACGGCATCCAGGTCGATGGCACTGCCACTGCATCGACAATTGCCATCATCGGCGACTCGATCACCGATGGTGCAACGGCCAGCCTCGACACCGATCACCGCTGGCCGGACTATCTGGCCGCGCGGCTTACACCGCATGGTGTGGCTGTCATCAATGCAGGGATTTCCGGTGGCCGCCTGCTATCCGACGGCATGGGCGTGAATGTGTTGGCGAGACTCGACCGCGACGTGCTGGCGCAACCCGGGATCAAGAGCATCATCGTTCTGATCGGCATCAACGATATCGCGTGGCCGGGGACGGCATTCGCCCGCACCGACCGGCGCCCCACGCTAACCACGTTGACCAGCACTTACAGGCAGCTGGTGGAGCAGGCCCATGCCCGGGGCCTGCGCGTGATGGGAGCCACCCTGACACCGTTCGAAGGTGCGTTGCCGGATACGCCTCTGAGCGATTATTACCAGGCGGACAAGGACGCATTGCGCCAGCAGGTCAATGCGTGGATTCGTGAGAGTGGCACGTTCGATGCCGTGGTGGATTTCGATGCGGTGCTGCGCGACCCGGGGCACGCGAAACGTCTGGCGGGGTCCTATGACTCGGGCGACCATTTGCACCCGGGTGACGAGGGTAATCGTGTGATGGCCGATGCCGTGATCCTGGATGCGCTCTTACCCGCCCCGCCCGTAGAGAGACAATACCTCCCGGACGACCACTCCCTGTAGGAGCACGCCTGCGCGCGACCGCTTTTCGCGCTGAACAGGTCGCGCGCAAGGCGCGCTCCTACAAGAGCCGGGTAAATCCATTGGTCGTGGCCAATCTCGGGTAGCCTTAGCTTCACCCGGCCCTCGAAGGATGACGCCATGTCTCAGCACGATCTTTACGAACGCTTCCTGGCCCTGCACCAGCGGCCGAATGCCTTTGTCATGCCCAATGCATGGGACGGCGGCTCCGCGCTGTTCATGAAGGAGGCCGGCTTTGAATCGCTCGGCACGTCCTCTGCGGCGCTTGCTGCATCCCTGGGACGTGTCGACGGCCGCCACACCGTCAGCCGTGAAGAACATCTGGCTCACGCGCAGCTACTGAACCGGATCACGGGACTGCCCGTCAATGGCGACTTCGAGGACGGCTACGGCGACGCACCCGATGACGTGGCCGCCACCGTGAAGGCGGCGATCGATGCCGGCCTTGCCGGCATTGGCATCGAAGACACCTCGGGGAACCCCGGCAAGCCCATCCGCGATTTCGATGAGGCCGTGGCCCGCATCGCTGCCGCAGCCAAGGTAGCCAAAGGGAAGATCGTACTTACGGGTCGCACGGACAATTATCTCCATGGTCGTCCCGACCTCGACGACACGATCCGCCGCCTCACCGCCTTCGCCGACGTCGGCGCCGATGTCCTTTACGCCCCGTACCCATCGGACATGAGTCATGTGGTGGCTATCGTGAAGGCCGTGGCGCCCAAGCCGGTCAACCTGGTGGTAGGCACGATGGCAGGCACGGTTCCACTGGCCGAGCTACAGGCCGCAGGCGTAAAGCGCGTAAGCATGGGTGCATCGCTCTACATGCGCATGCTTGGCGACCTGCGCCGGGCGATGGAACAGCTGAAGGCCGGTGACCTTGCGAAGGGTGCCGAGGGTGCGAGTTTCGGCGAACTGGTGAAGCTGCTTACGGCCGCACCTGAAGCCTGAGCCCCGCCTATTTTCGTAGAAATGGGTACGTTGAGCAGCATCCCAGTGGCCATCGATTTTTTAAGACATCTGCTTCTTCGGCCAGGGAAGGTCGCACGATCGTCATTCGCGGGGAAGCAGGCCGCTACTCGCCCAGCTCGTCGATCCCGTCAGCTTCAAATGCAGATCGGATGGCTTCCAGTATCCGGGCAGCTCGACGTTCGTCTCCGAGCTTTGGATACTGCTTTCTTAGCTTCCCTGAGATCATCCATCCATTCTCCTTCACCGAACGGATGATGCGATGAGCATCTTGATCGGGCATCTCAGCAACCTCCTTGAGGTTCTCCATTGCTCGCTGAAAAACCATCAACACCCTGGCTTCCTCGGCCATCTCTGACCGAACCGTGTGTGCAACGAGGCGAGCGGTATATTGCACATGCTCGGTCAGGTCAGGATATCGCCATGCAGATCGCGCATCGCCATAGTCATCGAAGATGAAATTACTCGGCGTGCCGTCTTCATAGGTAACTAGCTCACCAAAACGATAGGACGTCCCATACCGCCGCATGAACGGACGGGAGAATACTTCCAGTGCGCTATCGTAGCCCGAGCGGAACGCGGCAGAGCTGGTGATGGTGGCGGACACCGGTAGAATCACTCCATCTGGCAACGCCTTGTCGCGAACCAGTGTGTCGTTGATCAGGAACCGATGGAGCCGCCCGTTGCCATCGCGCATCGGGTGAATGTAAACAAATCCGAACGCGAGCACAGCGGCGCGCGCCAGTGATTCGGCTCCTTTCGTTACCTGCTCGAACACAGCCAGGCCCTCAAGCATCGATGCAACGTCGTCGAAATGCGGTGCTATGTAGTGCACGATATTTTCCCGCATCGTGGCCTGGCCTACGAAGACGGGGGAGCGCCGCAAGCCGAGCCCGAATGCTTCATGACCCAGGATCCCTGCTTGCAACGTATGCAGGCTTTCGTTGCTCAGTGGATCTTTGATATGGCCGCAATGCTGGGCGATGACGTGCGCAAATCGCTGGATGCGATCTGCCTGATCAGCTTCTTTCTCAATCAGAAAGCTCGCGCGTGATTCCTTGAAGGTCAACCAACTGGCGGCGCGCATGAGAACATCGGCGCCGTAGGTACGGTCCAACTCATTCAACTCGGCGCCGAGATCGAATTGCAGTGCCTCCTGGACAACCGGTGTGCGGCGAACCACGGCACAGAATTCCCTTGTTCCGGGCAGGTTGTTGTTGATGCGCCAGCGGCGCGCGCGCACAGACTCTGTGCGAACCAGATACTGATCTGCTGGCAGGGCGTCGACGTAGCCGCCGTTCGTTACGTCCGGGACATCCAGTGCATGACCGGTCAGCCACTCGTAGAAGAAACCCGTGCGGCGGGCGTACTGACCGAAAGGCTCCTTGCTGCACCAGGCCTCGATCGGCTGAGGGCCAACCACGGCGAACAAGCGTGCAAAGAATTCCAGATGGACATCTTCGTACTTGAGGCCGAACTCGAAATGACCGGCAAAATCATCGCTTGGGCGGTACGCCGCGGGATAGCGATTCTCGACCTGCCCCCCGATGTCGCGGCTCATGCGGCTTGCGCCGATCGTGGAGTCGACGCGCAGGGGTTGTACCGGTGAAATGCCGTACTGCACGGCGAGCGCCTTGAAGCCGACCTGCATGGTGGAAATCCTTTAACCAGATCTCAAAAATGCTAATTTTCAGGCAATCGTATACCAAAACGTTATCGGGCACCGAATCTCTTCAAAACGTTAACCATCACCCTAAAACGCTAAAAAAATCGAATATTCATGAAAAAACGCTAAAATACGTCGGAAAACCGGAACGCCTAAGAAGCCCAGCGGCGGCCCACCAACGACTTGTCCCCAGGGCCGGGCGGCTGATTGCGCCGCTGACCGCCGTCGTCGATCGGTTCGGCCGTGCCCGGGACATGCCCGGATTGTCGAAGTCTCTTCGCATCACGGCGATGTTGTCCGGGGTGAACATGGGCACGGCCTACCCGCTGGCCGAACTACGCGCTCAGGGATGCCCACAAGTGCATGCTCGCCAGGCTTCGCCACGGCGAATACCGGGCCATCAAGCGGGCGGTGCCGGTGGCATCCGGGCGTTCTGGCATCTGATGCAGCCGATGCAGGGCCGTTGCCAGACCGCTATCCCCTACCGGCGCCGCATCGCCGAATCCCGTACGCATCAAGACATACCGCGCGGTCCAGACGCCGACGCCGTGCTGGGCCGTGAGTGCGGCTTCCGCATCCACCGCCGATCCATCGCCGAGACCTTCGATGTCCAGCTCGCCGGCTGCAATGGATTGCGCGACATCCAGCAGATACTTTGTCTTGGAGCGGGAAAAGCGGCGGCTCGTCAGGTCGGCCGCATCCAGCCCGGCCACGCGTTCCGGCGTGGGATGGACATACATGTCGCCGACTTTTTCCCCTGCCAGCAAGATGAGATCGCGTCGCAGGCTACCCGCGAAACTCACGTTGATCTGCTGACCCATGATGGCCCACGCCAGCGCATCGAACGCACTGGGTATGAGGGTGACACGCAGGCCGCGGCGCATGCCCACCAGGTCGGGATGGGCGGCCTCGAACCGGCTGATGTCCGTGCCCAGGCCGAGGATCTTGAGTGCATCACGGTGCAGCTTGGCCATGCTTTCCGGCCCTACCGGCCGCTGGCCTTCTACCGTGATTCTGGCCGCGCCGCGCTGTAGATGAATTTCCATCACCACCGGGCCATCGGGAGTCGACAGCGCTTTCCACACCCGGCTATCGTCGCTGCGCTCGGCGATCCCTTCCGGGTCACGTCCCTGGTAGGCCAATACATAGGCGGTCTGGTAGTCCGCCGGTAACTGGAGTGTGAATCCCTGCTTGCTCCCAAGCTTGCGGTAGTCCTGCGGAGACATGGCCATGTGTGCGCTGAACACGCTTTTGTAAACCGCTTCATCAGCGAAGCCGGCGGCGGTGCCTGCTGCCGACACGGAAGTACCTGCGCCAATGAGCGCTCGTGCCGCGAACCGCGAGCGTTCGCGATCCAGCCATTCGGCGGCGGTCAGATGCGCATGATCGCCCACAAGCACTTCCAGTCGCTCAGGCGTGGCCCCGATCACTTCGGCCAGGGCAGCGCCATTCACGACAGATGCGGGCCTCTGCGCCAGAAGTGCGGCGAGCTGGTGGTATTCACTGAGCCCGTTGCCGTGTGTCGCGTAGTAGCGATCCGGCTTGCACACCTTGCAGGCCTTGAGGCCGGCAGCCTTGGCCTGCGCCTCCGAGGCGAAGGTCACCAGATCATCCTTGCGACGCATGGGCACGGTGCAGGATGGCAGATTGTATGTGCCCGCCGAAAGCGAACCCATGAGGAATTGGCCATCGAGGTCGCCCTTGCGGGCGGCCTTTCGGTCCCAGTGTATGGTGTGTTCCGTGGTCATGGTCGCGGGAAAAGGCGTAAACAGCCCCATACACTACGCGCGCCACAGCCCGACGCAATAGTCGCGACATACCGGGTATTCGAAAGCCCTGTAGGAGCGCGCCTGCGCGCGACCGGTTTTCGCGCTGAACCGGTCGCGCGCAAGGCGGGCTCCTACAGGGGGACGATGTCGTTCATGGCAAGCAAAAACGCACCTCCAAACACCACAACCACAATGACCTGCATCACTGCGCCCCCAATGCAACCTGCGCATCCCATATAAGCCTCACCTTCGCCTGCGCCACACATTGCTCGCTCATACGCGTCAACAACGTACTCGCACCCAGCAACCGAATCAGATGCCGGCGATTCGGCACATCCAGATCGACAAAACATTCGGCAAGCACTTCATTGATGCCTTCCGCATACGCAAGCCATTCGGCTGCATCGTCCAACAGAGCATCCAGGCCAGCCTGCGGATCGAGGACATAACTGCCTTCGCCCAGCCTGCCCAGGTCGTTCGGTATATTCATTGAGATATCTCCCCGGGGGCGCCCGGACCCGAGGTGCGGCACGTTTGCAGCCGTGCCACACCCCGGAGTACGCCTCTCAACGCACCCCTCATCGCTCGGGTGACAAGCGCTGGCTCCCGTGCCTCCCCTATCGGGAAGCGACCGGCTCAGCGCAGTGAATCGGCATCAGGCGACCCCATCCGCCCACGCGGCAACGCGCCGGATGGCAACGGCAAGGCAAATACAAGCAGGAGATCGCCGGAGCGCCGAGGCGCGTCAGCTGCGTCCGGAAGGACTCCGGGCCGGGCGATGGTCGTCAGGGGGAATGCCGCGTCCAAGCGGTGGACACGGGAATGACGTAGACTTCGACATTGCTTCAGCCTTCTTTTGCAAGGTTGAGGAAGTGGCCGTTCGGGTGTTACAGCACCCGGGCGGCTGCGCTTATCACCCATAGGGTGAGCGTGGTTGCCTGTGCTTCTTCTTCGCATCCGATCCACAGGCAACGGGATGAAACGTATCAGATTGATTCTGTAATGTCTGTAGGCGTGCGAGAGATTTGCAACTGATCGTTGTGTTTTTTTCGGATGCACGACGGCGTGTATAGCTTCGCAACACCGCCGGAGGAATTGCCACCATTTCGGCAAAAAAAAGCAAAAACTGCTGAAGCCGCGCCCTCGTTTTCACGTGATATACGGCGCCACGGAGGCTCCCGCATCTGGGCTATCCTTTAGCCACTCCCATCGGAATGAGATGCCATGCCACGGACCTCCCCCTTGGCTCTTGCCGCGCTCCTGACTTGGCCCATGCTGACCTTCGCCGCCTCGAACGCGACGGCACCTTCGGAAGTCAACTCTGCGGCGCCTAAAGACAGCCGCCTTATCGCATTCGTATCAAGCGGCGACCAGCCCGATGCCGATGCAGTAGCCATTTTTGAAGGGAACGCGGACAAAGCAGGGAGTCGCTATCGCACCCTGATTGCCTTTGGCAAAAAGAATGGCGTTTTTCAACAGGACTTCACTAGCGACAAGCTCATTGCCTGTTCTTTGTGCAGTCAATTCCATGACGATCCTTTCCGCCCCAGGCATGTGAAGGTCACCCAGGATCATATCCATATTGACCAGTTCGATAGTGGCGAGAAGCCGTCGTCCACCATCATCGACCTCAATCGTCAGAATGGTGTATGGCACGTCACCAGTGCGACACGAAATACGGTCGTTGCCGGACGCGAAGACGAGCGCAAAGAGGACCTCCGCCTCCCGCCCTCTGGCTTGGCGAAGGACATGGATGCCCGATGGTCCATCCCCGTCTTCCTCAATACCATTGTCGTCAACAAGAACACGGGAAAATTTTCCTTTATCCACCGCAGCCCCAATGAACAGGCTGTGTGGGAGTCACTCAAAGGCGAATGCATGAAGGACGATTGTACTGTCCTCGTTCAACAGGGTGACGGCTGCATCTCGCTGGTAAAGGACGCAGCAGGCCATTCGTATGGAGGATCCGTTTCCGATACAGACGATGAAAAGGGAGCGGCTGCGCGGGCCATAGCCGCTTGCCAGTCAGGGGGTGGCAATGCGTGCAAGGAAGTCCGCACGGATTGCAGCAAGGGCATATGAAATTGCTCAGGTAATAACCTGGAGAGAATATGGACGTTGTATCGAATAAGAAGATCAGCCGACTTGTCGCCACACAGGGCATGACGCGAGTCTATGAAATGGATGACGGCACATGGACCACCGCCCGGGAAGGAACCGTCGCGTGGCGAAACAACAATCCGGGCAACCTCAAATTCGAGTTCCATGGTAGTGCAGATAAAAGCGTCCATTCGAAACGGGGAAAGGACGAGGCACTGGACGATGCGCAAAGGCGATACAAAGGTGTTGTAGACCTCGATCAGTGGGGCAATGCGGTCTTCGAATCCTATGAAGCTGGCCGGCAGGCGCAGAAGAAGCTGGTGACGGATAGCCATGGTGATCATACCGTCGAGGAGTTGGTAAAAGGCTATTCCAAGGCAGACTATTCGGGTAAGACCCATCACACGAATCAGGTGGCGACTATCTATGCGACGGCCGATGCAGAGGGCTTCGATCTCCGCGGCAAGATAGTCAGAGATATGACGATCGATGAAAAGAATGCGCTTCTCGACGGCATAGCACGAGCGGAACACTGGAAAGCTGGAAAGCTGGAAAGCTGGAAAGCTGGAACGACACAGCATACCGACCCGCTTACCGACGATCAGCTCAGGGAGGCGCTGCATGCCTCTGCCTTACCATCCAACCATGTCCGCAAGGAAACGAGTGCAGCCTCCAATGTTCACCGCCAGGGAGATAAAGGTGAGGCAGTAGGCCGCCTTCAGGAAGACCTCGCAACCCTGAATATCCGAGCTCATGATGGGTCTTCCATTCGATCGGATCAGCATTTTGGTCCGAAGACCAAGGAAGCAGTCGAGGCATTCCAGTCCGCTCACGGACTCCATGTCGATGGAGTGGCGGGGCCAGCAACCCTTGCCTCCATTGCGAGGGCAAAATCGGAAGCCCAAGCCCAGAGTCCGCTGGCCGCGGAAACGAAGGCGAGCGCACCATCGTTACTCGACACTCATCATCCTGCCCATGGCATTTACGAGCAGGCCTTTCAATGTGTATCTCGTATAGATGCTGAGCGAGGACAAGGCCCAGGAGCCCATACCCAGATGTTCGCTGGCGCCCTGACCTCGGCAGCCACAGCCTCGGGATTCAAGCGGATCGATCATGTGATCCTATCGGATGACGCCAGTAGAAGCTGGGCGGTCCAGGGAGATCTGACGTCCCCGTTCAAGCAGTACACGGAGGTCGATGTCATGAAGGCTATTCAAACACCGCTTCAGCAGAGCAGCCAAGAAGCAGCCGAGCACGTCCAAGCGAATGTTCAAAACCAGCAACAAGCACAAACCCAGCAACAGTCCATGCAGCATGACGCCATGCAGCAGCTGACCCAGCAAGGATCTTCTCTGAGTAGATAAACAGGATCCAGTTACGCCTACCACTCTGTCATAGAACCACCGTTATCGATGTATTCCGTGGCCGATACAATTCAAGCCAAGTCGGGCCGGCCCTCAAGAACTCGGGGCTACGCCAAGTGCAATGCCAACCCCCACAAAACCTCCGAGCACTACAAGCAGGCCGCCCAGCACATGGCGACGAAGAAAGAGTTTGCGCATCGCCAGCAACTGCGCTTTAGCCTGACAAATGCCCTCGCTATCGTGCGGGCGAATGAACTTTGCTGGTCTAAACAAATAATAGAAGCGCGACGATGGAGAGAAAGTCAGGCCCAGCATCGCGCCGTGCTCGCGAGCGGTACGCTGCGCCTCATTCACTGCACGTTGCGCACGTCCGAGGTTCCACAACGTGAAGGCGAGCCCTGGCGCGACGCCGAGAAAGAAGCCCACTGTGCCTGCACTCATCAGTTCATGTCCTGCTGCATTCGACTGGGATCGTTCGGCGGGGGAATCGGCGATGGAGGTGGAGGTGGTGCTGTAATTGCTGGACCGACGGTAACTGTCGGCTGGACCGGCTTGGAGCCCAACCACGTCATACCTACGGATTGAGTAACCGAGGTGTGGATCTCAACGGGTGCTGCAGCAATTTTGGCGCCAATGGTTAATGTTCTGATGCTTGTGCAATCCGTGCATAGACTCTGCTCATAGCCAACTGAGGCGCCCGGCACATTGATGGCTCCTCCCGCCGAACCATTACTGCTGGCCGATGCCATTTCTTCTGCGGAATCTGCATCCGAATAGCTGAGGGCAAGACCGCCGCCAACACCTACGTCCGTAGTCGCCAGTCCTCCCGCCGATCCGTATCCACCCAGACGCCATGTGCTCGGGCTCCAGGAAGTCGCACTGAAAGTAATCTGACCCGACACCGTGCCACCTGCCAACGCAGATGCATTAAAACTACCGCCAATCGCGATTGTGGCCCGCCCGTCCGGGTCAATGAATCGATAAGGATTGTCGTTCGCGTAACCGTAGCGACTGGTGTGACTGGGCGCACGCAACATCGCTCTGAGAGGATCGACACTCAAAAATCGGCCAACACTCGGATCGTAATATCGCTGTTGCATATACACCAATCCGGTGTCGACATCGTTGATATGCCCAGTGTAGCCCGGCCCTTGCGTTGGTGTACCCAAGGCTTGGCTACCATAAGGGCGCTGGTCAACGGTACTGATGATATTGCCCGTCGCATCCGCAGTCGCCAGCACGGTACCTTGAAGGTTCGTGTAGTAGTACGTAACGGTTTCGGCCGCAGAAGCGCTGCATATAGAAGACAGCAGGAATAACGCCAATCCAGACTTTTGCGCGACACGAGTCATCATGACCGCGCCCCCATACTAAAGAAATGTCGTGCGCGACGGCTGCTCGCCGCCCCCCTTGAATCGCGGTCACTGGTACAGGCAACCGTCAAGCCATCTTAAGAGGGGCAATGATGTCCACGCAAGGCAGCTCGGGCGCCAGATTGGGGCCGGAAACGCGTTGCAAGCAAAGGATCTAGCGCCAGCACACTGGAGCGGGTGAAGGGAATCGAACCCTCGTCAGTAGCTTGGG
>Ga0116228_10006594_pt1 | contig 10362 bp, 6 predicted proteins | sample S1TSphfallax_2_FD_89694 | JGI IMG/M metagenome (GOLD analysis project Ga0116228, IMG submission 89694) | Host-associated microbial communities from peat moss isolated from Minnesota, USA - S1T2_Fc - Sphagnum fallax MG | ecosystem: Host-associated > Plants > Peat moss > Unclassified | place: USA... | reverse complement strand
TTTGACAAAGCATCACATGGGAACACATTAATTTGGAGATTCTCAATTGTGTTTGGTAATAGACTCCATTAATTGCAAACTTTCAATGATGGACATTTGATCAAAGTGATGATGTTGCAAGGAAAGTTTTATATGTCAATATGAATGTGACAACCTAAAAGAGGCAGATATGGTTTCTAGTGTATTTAAGGTTAATATATACATCAACAAAGTGTATTAAGACCTAAGCTCTAAACCTAGCTGTGGAACCCTTTGCACCATACTCTGAGTCTTAATCCCTAGTTCAGTCTCAAATGGGTAGATGGATCTTGATATGATATTTGCCCAGTCACCCGATTCAGACATTCAATGAAGCTCAATTCACAATCAAGCTCTGGTTGTTTGGAAAAGGTCATGAAGTGCACCTATGCAAATTAGCAAGTCTACATATACAAATTAAGCTTTTCTGAACAAACCACTTCTTTTCTTTTCAAAGAGCAGCTTGAAAGCTTCACTGAGATGAAAGCATCTGATGACTGGTTTTGGCAAGTAATTTTATACCCATAATTTTCTGGCTTCAATTTTGAATGAACATTCTGTGGGAAGCAGGGCATTGCATGATTCAAACCTGCTGACTGAAAGATGATCTCACTAGTGTGGAAGAAGCATTGGCTGCACAGATTGAATTGACAACAGATTCAGCTTGAACAGTTTGACTATGTTTTGATGGTTACTCTCTTGCACTCTGAGTTCTCCTTCTGGATGCAATTCCACCAAATGCACCATCACATGAGTGACATGTCAAACATGACTCTGATGCAGCAGCAGCAACAAATTTAGACCACCATGGAGAATAATTGGAAAAGAAAACATAGTGAGAACTGGGAACAAATTGTGTGAACCCATATCTAGTGACACTAGAAAATATATATGCTTTGAGCAACCAGTCTTGGATGAGATTTCTTTGAATAAAGCATGACAATTCTGACTACCCTCAAGAAAGAGTATAGATGGAACAGGTTGATGAAAATTCATCTTGGTTCTTACATCTTCAGTTGAGCCAGCTTCCATTGAAGGTTTAGGGTTCAAGCTTAGTTGTTATATTTGTATCTTTTGACCTGACACAATGCAGGCTCCTCTGCCATTCACATGAGCTCAGCTGGTGGGGTCTGACATCAAATTATCACAATAGTGCCTTCCAACAACATAGTGCAGAGGAAAGATCGAAGTGATCCAGACAGGAACTGTACACACTAAGCCTCAGGAATTTAGGAACCTGAACCTGCTGCAGTCCCTGCTGCTTAATTTCCCCAAAAGCAAGAGGTCTCAGACTACTTTAATGTCAGATTCAGAATTATCAACTGAGAATTTGGAATTTTAGTTCTTTACAACTCCCATCTGCAGGTTTCTCACTGGCAGGAATTGGGGCCTGCAAAAGCTGCCAGTTAGAACTTTGCCAGGACACCACCTGCATTAGTCTTGAGTTTCAGTAGATTTGGATCCTGCTTTGATGATGCTCAATTCCTGGCTCCTTTCATGTGAAGCTACTAGAAAAACCAACAGTTGGTGCCATGGAAGAAGTGATGGGTGCATGCCCTGCATCCTGGCAATGCCATCCATGACTTCCATGATGTATCAAACCAACCTCCATGACACTGAAAGGAGCTTTGCCTGTCATCTGCTGCAAGGGTGCCTCATGATCCACAATGGTGCATCTGAAGCTCTTAGAGTACAATTGATATCCTTGGACATCAAAGTATGCTAGCTTGTTGCTCATCGAATCTGCTGGCTATGAGAGACAATCACAGTAACTGGGAAGGCTGCTACCACAATCATTATTCTGGTCCACACTTATCATTCCTCTTGCCTCTTCTGTCCTGGAAAAATAATAACCAGAACTAGTAAGAATTGGAATGATGGAGCCATACTCATGCCAGAATTCTCCTCTCCAGAAAAAAATTGCAGCTGCTCATCAGTTGTGGCTAAAGATAGGGAGCAGGTAGAAACAGAGCCTGCAAGAGGTGGAAATGATTGATGGACATCTCTTGCCCCTGAGGCTCCACATACCACCATCAAACCCTTTGCATTCTCCCCCTTCTTCATGCGCTCAATCTTCCCAACTCACTGTCGCAAGACTACCCATCTCTCTCCAACAATCTTCTGAAAACATGTCTGGTAGCAAAATTAATGGAGCTGGAGATGGAGGTCTGAGCTGTGCCAGACAATTTAGCTGCCTCTTTGATGCTATCTCCATCCCCTCCTCCATTCCTGGCAGAAAGCACATCCTTGTTGCTCCATTCAAAGATGGGGGACTCAAGGGGAGAGAGTGTTGCAGCTGCAGCTCATTTTCAAGCAGAACTGTGATGAGTCCTGCAGCAGCAAAACTGCATAACACTATCTATGATCCCTCAATCCTCGACATCCAGATAAGCTCTTTAAAATCGGGAAATCTCACTGTCAAGCTACAACACTTGTTTTACCAGCAGAGTAGGAGGAATCAGTGGACCCAAGATTCAACAATTCTTCACCACTTCAACAAATTTTCTTCTACACATGAGAACTAGCAGAAGCCTGTGTGCAATTCTGTTTTTAGTCTTTTATGGTGATACTGCTTCTTCAAAGTCTTTGTGATTGAAGCTCAGGCCTTGCAATTGAAGCCCACCTGCAATGTGGAAAAGAACTGAAAACATGCTGACATTGCAGTGCATGGAGTGGTAATGCTCATCTGAGTGGGCTTTGCATACACAAGACTGTTGTTACAGATAGTCAGCTGCTCTTGACTTTGTTAAGGACTAAGTGTAAGGTTCCAGAATCTGTGAACAGATGACTAAGACTCATGTTGCACCAGATTGATATTTCAGCCCAACAAAAAAATTGGAATCTCTCTCACACAAGATCTCTGAATTGAAAATATTGAACAAAAACACAAGAGTCTGAAACCACCCTTATGTAGTAGTGGTGATTCTCCAAATATTGCCTGTACACTTTCAATTTGTCCAAATCTTACAACAAACTCTAATACAAAAAAGAGAACTCAAATTAAGACTTGTGAAAACAATAAAATATGTTAATTGATTGCTGGAGTGAAACTGCTTTTTGTGGTCAATTTTATTACTCCAAAGTTGTGAGATTCAAATTTTGTGTTTAATTATTAGTTAGTTCCATGACACATCTGGTGAGTCTGCTTTGCAGGAAGTGGTTTGGGGACAATTTGATATTACTCTCTTCCTTGGCTAATCTTTTTCCCGTAACAGTTGGTACAAATCTGTAAGTCTCATACTGAACATATTAAGCTGACCCAGCTGGTATAACAAGTCATATATTCTGAATATAACAGACAGATCTGACATATTTGTGAGAAGAGAGTTAGACTTACCTCATCTTCTGACCATACTACTGCTCAATGAATGTCAACATGCAAAAATCCTGAAGCAGCACCAAGCAACCATTCCCTCAAATTCATCACTCTGAGTATGAATTCTCAGTTCCTAGAATACTTTGAAAGTCCAATGCATGCAGCTGCTACATGGGAACATTTTTTGCACATGCATATCCTGACCTCTTCTGATATCCTTGGAGTTGATTTGATTTCAGAGCAGATATTAGCTTTGTGACTATGAATACTCCAATGATTTGAATTTGATAGATCAACATATTGTGTACTGTGGAGCTAGCTAGCTCTAATAGAGTGAGTTTTGGTAATTTTATGAACTTTACTGACAGCTAAATTTCCCATATATTTTTCAATCACATTTCTGTGATGGGAAACTGATCTGAAGTGCAAAATGTGTAAATAAACCAAAGAAGAAACTGTCAAAAAACTCATCTGCTGATAGAAAACTCATGTTGGGCTCTTCTATTTTAAGCACAAAAACCAGTTCCACTGGCTGCTACTCAAATATGATAAGCACCCCAGGAAGCCCTTGGCAGGATCAAGAACCGATTCATACACAAGTTTCAAGAGCTCAAGATGGATGACCAAATATTTATAGCTAATTGAATCAAATCTGACTAAATAGTGACAATCAAAGGGAGAAGTTGATGAAGTTGAATTATGCTTCAAAACCCATCTTGAGATTGGAGAATGGGTGTCTACAATGTGTTTTCAAACAAGGCTAAGTGTGCAGTTATATGTTGTACTAGGATTGGCACAAGTCATATTTGTTGGATTAAAATCCTAAGTAGACGATGGATTCAGCTCCAAGAATTTGATCCATTGCAGCTTAGTGGAAGTCCAGCAACCCTAAACCATGAGCTGTTGCAACAAAGATTTTATCCTTGGGGACCAGAACATGATTGAAAGAGGATGAAAGTCCTTCAACTTGGACAATCTTGAGTAAGTATCACACAAGCCTTTGACAATGGCAAGTTCACAATTTGTAGTTTGTTGTCATGATGTAAATGGTAGTCATCGAAGTGTCAATTGCTGAAGTCTACATTTGTGGCTCTACTGTCCTTGTGTTCTATGTTTGCTTTGAGGAAGTGGAGCACAGACTCTCTCATGTGCAAAATTAAGAAATGCTCTGCATTTTTGGTTGTAGTTTAAACCTAGCAGAATATAAGGTTGCCCAGATTATTTTTCTTAACACTCCCTGAATAAATAAATTTGACTTAAGACAAGGATACCTAATGCATCTGTGCAACATTAATTGTCAATGAGCTGCAAAATTTGGTGTTGTTTTGGTGTTGTTCTTGTTTCAATAATTGTGGTAAGCATGAGATGCAGTTGTTGTCGTCTACTTCAAATCTCATTGAATATAATAAGATTACATGACCCATTCAACCATCCAAAGCTAAACTCAAAGAGCTCAAAATGCTCTTCCAAAAGACTTTATCAAATTTATAAACTTAGATTTTATGAAGCATACTTCCACAGTCTGTCAGCTTAGAAAACTTGATGTCACCTGCATTAGTCAATGCACTTGTACCAAGTCTAGTTAGGCCTTCTGGGGAGGCTTCATTTTCCGTTAGTCACTGGGCTTAGTCAAATTACTTTTCACTGTGCCTGCAAGTGCTGAAGAGGTGCCCAAAATGGCTAGTCAAAGGTTTGCCTGTGCACCCAAAGTCGGCTACCATGATCTTTAGGAGTAAATCTGCAAAGACTGCAGAAAGATTGTCATGATTTTGAGTTCCAATAAGGAATTCAGAATTGCACTGACAGGACTTGGAGTGTTGTTGACACAGAGCAGTACTAACATGGATAACCCATTAGATCAATCATGGATATCTATGGATTTCTTATGGTGGTAAGAACAAGCCTTAATTTAACCTGTAAAAACATCTTAGAGTTTTTGTAGTGTAACTTGAGGTCATGTTATAGTGCACAACTATTCCTCTGCCCCACAAGCGGGCATTCTATTTTCAGAGCAAGCTTTACAAAACAGGTAAAGCACCTAGCTTTGAATGTTGCATCAATTTTTATGCAGCATAAAACCCACAAGTGAGAGCATTACCAAAATGAGGTTGCGCTTGACTCTTGCCTCACACACCCTTATTTCAGTAATGTCCTCACCCTCAGGCTTTACCCCTACACATACCAAGGACCACAAACATGGCTTCCTAAAGGGATGTCTACAATAATTTGGAAATTGACACATTGCCTATGGAGCCCATCCTATAAGAACATGAAAGAAAGGTCCAGCATTGAGCAAAACTATCCCTTTCATCTTGTGTGGTAATGGATTATGGATCACTATGTAGTGATAAGCCAAGGTATTTAGGTCATATGTTAACCCTTAATTGACATTTGACCAAACCAGTGCCAAGTGAGAGGAGCGAGTTGCAACCATATAACCTCGCAGGAGTTGAAATTTTGTCACATTTTCAAACATCTGACTTGGTAGGGTTGTAGGGGACTACAATCTGAATCTTTTGGTAGTAAAAATGTGTAATTTGGGTGAGAATGTAAATTTGCACTGTTGAAAGTGCAATCTTATGAGATATTGACAACTTTCAAAATTTGATGTTTTGGGAGTATTTGATTTAGCTATCATAGTTCAATGATCCTAGAACATTTAGAGTACATAGTTGGAAGGTGGGTGTATGAGGTTGGTGGAAAAAGAAATCCAACATTTGGACTCGAGATGAGGGAGAAATGAGTGGTTGAAGTTGCACATTCAATGATCAAACCACACAAGCAAGGAAAACAAGCTACTTTTCATGTTCTATGCCACATTGTGGAGGCCCAGCACCTCCCAGAACCCTGCCAACTCCACTTTCAAAACTGGCAAAACTGGACTTTTCATTATATGAGCAGCAGATTGTAAAACTTGAGGTGCTTGAAGATTTTTCTCCATTTTCAAGCTCAATTTTTATTATAAATAAGCTTGAGAGACGAGTGACACATCAGAAGGGCAAAAGAGAACAAGGAAGGTGTCCTCTATAACATACAGGTGTCAGTGTTTGACCCAAGTGAGTATAGGTAGTAGGAGTACTAGGGAGTGGCTGGTCCCAACTGATATTTAAGGGTTGAAGGGCACCTCACCACATGCCCCATCCCTAGTCATCATAGGTCCAAGGTGGGGCATTCCAAAAATAGGGGGCATGGGACAATGGATATTGCCTTGTCAGGCACCTTCTTTTGAGAATAATGTTCTTCACCCCTTGCCTTGATCCATCATAAAGCACCAGGTGAACATTGTATGGACCTACCCATGGGTACATCCCAAGGCATAGCAGGTGAGGGTTCTTACACCTACTCTTAAAAATGAGGGTGATCTTGCACTTTGTGAGACTTAAGATTAAGCAATTATCTCACTTTGATTGGTTAAATGCATTTTGGCTATCTTATGTAAAGTCAAATTAGGTTTTTGTTGTATGTTACATACTCTCTTAAGGGGTTGGGCATAAGATCCCTGCTCTTTTTCACAAAAGATATTCATGCCTGTAATTTGGTGCCCTCCAAATATAGTATGAAATTTCTCCAAAGTCTTTACAGTGGTCAATGTGTGCATCTAATCATCTAATAAGCCAATAGGAAGGTGGAACAGGACAAAAGCTTGCATGGATTGGAAAGGGCCACTCAATGCATATCCATTTCAAACTCTTGGTGTAAAATTACTCTCTACTTATTTATTGGTGTGAAAAACATGTTTTTGGGACTAACTTTATGTAGGCTAAGCCCTATTGCACTCAAGTTTTGAGCTAAACCATTTTGTGAGCGTTGAAAGTATCGTTCTGTTTATCCCTCATTGTGTGGGTTTTGAAATCTGTTACCTCCAGGTATATCACATGCCATTAATGAAGCTTATGGGCAATAAATGTGCCTTGTCAACACTCAGGGAATTAAATGACTTCGTAATTACTAACTTTTGAAGCTAACTTACAGGGTTGTGAGATCAAGGACTTGACTTGGGTGAATTTAGGTTTACCTTAACTTCATGCTTCCTTCTTGTTTTCTCTCTTCTCCTCTTCCTTTCGCTTAGTACATTAGAACTTCAGCCTTTGCTAAAATAGAATCAAACCACTAGAACACAGGAATCGCACTAAACTTGTTGGGTGGTTAGACTAATCACATACCACTGATAAAATTTGGTTGAGACTTGAATACTGTAAGCCATATACAGCAGTACCTAGGCTACTTCAGCAGCAAGGTGCCTAATAATTTTTTTTTGAGTCAGTTATGTTAGGCAATAAAAATAAAATACTATTTGGCATAATACTAAATAATGAAGCTATTATTCTTGAGAGCTTCATTCCAATTTTTTGCATGGCAGCACGTATTTTTCAAAAATTTGAGCAATTCCAGAAAGTAATTAATTAGTGCCTAAACAGGCTAGTAGGTACTATGGTAGTATAAGACAGCGTTGGGCAGTTCTCAAATGCTCACTCGATTCTCGACTCAATTCTCAGCTTGATTTTCACATGAATGAACAAGAACTGATCATGAGAACCAGTTTTGAGCTATATATATTTATAGATAGCGAATTAAAAAGGTTTTTTCCATAGAACCTACAACTGGTTCTGAGAGACCCTGTGTCAGATTAGGGTTTTTAAAACAACAGCTGCCAACTAGGGAGGTGGAGGTGTTGTTTATGGTTTGGAGATCACTTATTAAAAAAGGTTAAGTTTTTTTAATTTTTTAAAGTGCATTATTTCATGTTGGTTTGTTTGTGCTGATGTTTTTTTTGCATGGTGTTTTTGTTCATTTTGTATGGTGCTGTTTTTTCTCATGTTGGTGTTGTTGTTTTTCTTCTCACATTGGTGCTATTATTCTTTGCACACCGATGCAATTGTTTTTCATCTTTTGGTATTGTTGCTTTTTACACACATGAGTTTGAAAGAACTTTTGAAAGGGATGAAGTTATGAAGTTTTAAATTTTGAAATAAAAAAATATTACAACTTACAAATTTTCATTCAATTTTATTGATATTTGAAGTGTAAAAAAAATTGATTATAATTAATGAACATTATAATAATTAGATGTGAAATTTCATGATTATTATATATGATAAAATCACCATATATGAAAATCTAGTGAGTTTAGCAATATTAAGAATCTTAATACTTTGGTCAATTCTCACCAACCCAAAAATAATATATATTAAAAAACCAATCAAGTTTACATAACATCATGTAAGAACCAAAATCGATCAATTTCACAAAAAAATGAAAATTGCTCAACAATCATATAAATTATTATGCTCGTGACCAATGCAAAGGCTTGCAAAGGTGCGGGCCAAGAGTGAAGCCCGGGAGTCACATTTCATGCTCTTGGGAGTGTGGAAGAGTGTGAGAGAATGAACCCGCACATTTTTAAGTGAGCTCTCACTTTGGGAGTTGAAGTCCCAATGGATTTTTGAATTTTCAAAGGTGATTGCAAGAGTCAAAACTCATTGGATTAAAAAGTTCCTTATATCATTGGAAAACTCTTGGAACGCAGATGTTTAAAATGAGCTTGCATGACTAATTTGGGTTTTTAAAATACAAATTATGGCCAAAAGAACAACAAGGAGTCAAATTGTTAATTTGACTCCCAATTATTTAAAGTTGGGAATTGCCTTAATTTACTTGCGTGTAAATGGTGTCTAGGTGGTGTGCCACATATTTTTGGAAAGCTTTTGATGAAGGTTATAACTTTGCTTTAAACCTCATTTCAATCGAAAATTTGCACAAAAAATTATGGGCTTCCAAAGTTGCGGGAATCCCAATTTCGAGACTTCAACTTGGGAGTCTTAGAACAAAATGATATTTGAATGCTGGCCTTATGGTTAGGCATAAAGAATACTATAAGGGGAAGGTGGTGTTTTCCCCAAATCTAGGCCATGGTGAATCTTGTGAGTCCATGTTTGTTCGTGGTTCGTCCGTGCACCAAAAGAACTCTAACTACGCACTAACCAACTTGTTTGGTTTGTTCAGGTCCGTGTGAGTAATGAACTTTCTTGTCACTTTTCCTAGTCCCAATCCTAGAGCTCCAACATGCCTTTCTACCCCCAAAGTGCTGCAAACCAAGGAACGTGTTCCAACTCCTTATCCTTTCATTGTTTTCACCCATTGGATTCACAATTTAGTCCATTAAAGAGTTCGAGGGTGTGTCACATTGAATAAACTTGCATATCATTATGAAATTTGAAAAAGAAAAACATAACATTGGTAAGCAATATTCTTTGAACTAAAGTTTAACTTTTTGAAATTTGATACTTTTTAAACAATATCATATACAAGAATACATACATTTACATGACATTGATAATTTCATCTTTCATGAAAGAATATCAAGACAAATACATATCCTATGCATAAGGACGTTGTTAATGCACATTGCAGAAAGTCCTCATGAAAGGAGGGCCAATGCAAAAGGCCTATGGTACTGACTTGACTCAATCATTACACTAACTAACACCCTATTGTAAAGGCATTGTTGTACACTCTTAAGACATAACTTTGATTTATAAATAGATCATATAGTACCCATTTTTGGTATTCAAGTAGAAACCCATACAAACACAAGCTAATTTGTTGTAGTCATCACTTGATGTTATGGAATTTCAGTGTTGGGCAAGTACCTACTTTGGCAAGTAAGAACAAGTGCTAGTCTACTATATAGGGTTGAGTTAGTTATTGAACTTCGGTAGGTACCCTTGTAGGCCAAACCCCAAGACCCTCTTGGTATATGATCTGGTCATACTTCAAAAATGTTATGGTTCTTTGTTGCAATCCATTTAATTTTACATGCTCATGCAATTCCTATTCATACCTAGTATGTTATAACATCTTTTATTTATGTTCAAGGACGAATTGGTGTGTTTGGTTCTTATGAGTTGAAATGGAAGGTTTGAAAATAATGAAGTAGGCATTTACATATAGTGACACATCCTCAAAATGATTAATATTATATTATTTTCTTTTTTTTTAATTCATGAAAATTGCTATTTCTTATGACA
>Ga0116228_10006592_pt1 | contig 10363 bp, 12 predicted proteins | sample S1TSphfallax_2_FD_89694 | JGI IMG/M metagenome (GOLD analysis project Ga0116228, IMG submission 89694) | Host-associated microbial communities from peat moss isolated from Minnesota, USA - S1T2_Fc - Sphagnum fallax MG | ecosystem: Host-associated > Plants > Peat moss > Unclassified | place... | reverse complement strand
GGTAATGGGCACCCTCGGGTGTCGTCACCTCTGATAAAAATTCACTGATGCTCAGATTCTTGGGCTTCACATACCTGGACAATACAACAACAACCCACCAAGTGTCAACAACCTACCAACCAACCAGTTACCCACAACCCACCAAGTGTCAACAACCTACGTTCCAACCAGGTACCAACAACCCACTAGGTAATGATACCACATTTCATATTTTTTGCATTGCAAAATTTATTCAGAGAAACAATGGCAGGTAACTTTATCACCAGAGAATAGTGCTTAAAGATTTTCTCTATGTATGTAGGTATGCACACATGTGCCTTCTTCTTCTTCTTCTTCTTCTTCTTCTTCTTTTTCCACGTACCCAAGACTCTCAAAATAGGGGAGTGCATCCTGACGGGGTCCTTGAAACATGATTTGACCTCCATCCAAAACAATGATGCGATCAAACAGCTGAAACACCTCAGAAGAAGGTTGCAAAATTGATCCAACAACTGATGTCTGACGAATCCGAGAAATAATGCGCATGCTTGTAACCAAATCAAATGTCATTGCCTCATCCGCTCCTGTAAGATTTTTAATAACACAACAATCACCAACACTCATTGAAAATCAGGATAATCCAAGCCTGTCAGTCACAGTACAGGAAAGAAGGCAAAAGAAGAAAGAGACAAAAGGGGGATTTGGGCATATTTTTTGAAGTACTGAAATCCAAGGTAATTAAGTTTTTAGACAAGGAAATTTTTAGCTGAAATCCAAGGTACTATTTTTAGAGAAGAAATTCTCTTATATAGCAAGTCTTTTACAGCAGTGTTGCAAATTGCAACAAATTGGGTTGAGAGTTGAAAGAATCTGTCACCTTGATTAAGCTGATCAATAAAGTAAGCAGCATAAGTGCCAGCAACCACTTCAGCTATGGTCAAGCGATGCTGCTCATCAGCAGTGAGTGATGGTCTCATCGGACTGCCAACAGGTCGTCCAGCAACTCGCTTAAGACCCACCATACTTAGATTCATTTCCAGTTTTGGATCTTGCCCATGCTTGAGAGCTTCTCCCATGAGTTGTTTCAACTCATCATTGTAATGCTTTGCACGATGGGCTTGTGTACAATCCCGAGCAAATTCAAGTGTCTCACGAACAGTAAGAGCAGGTAGGTGGATGTCCTGTGCACTCACCAGAGCTGCAAGACGCTGGCATCGTATGTCTTGCACATTCCTCCCATTGTATGTTACACTGCCCTCTAGTGCTGTACCTGGACCTGTTGGCCTTCCTGCTAGCAATCTGATCAGATTGCTTTTACCGCAACCTGGAGGCCCTGAAATCAAAAGTTTCCACAACAAGCATGAATGAAAAAATAATTAATTAATTTAAGGAAAAATATCAACTACAAACCAGAGACTAAAATGAGATTTGGGTGGCAGTTCTGAAATGTAACCCAACATGATTAAAACCCTACAAACTTACTTACCCATGATAAGTGTAAGGGTACCGGGCATGATATAGCCGGTTACACCTTTCAACATAGCCATCTCCTCAATATGGGATCTAGAGAGAGGTGACTTAACAATCCCTTGCACCTGGTCACAAATCCAGCCCCCAAGGGGAAAAGAAAATAAGCCTCGAAAAGAAACTCCATTAAAAAGTAAAGACAAAAACAAACAAATAAACAAACAAGTAAACAAACAAAGGAAGGGAGAAAACCAAAGAGAGCAAGAGAGAGGAGAAAAGACATAAGCATAATTTGGCAAATCAGTTGAGGTTAAATGTCCAAGAATTTTTTGACTTTCAATGGGTCACTGAAAAACCTGGAATTAGGCACTCCATTTGCAGTAGGTTACCTTTGTATAACATGTTATATTGAGAATTTTGACCTAAATCTATCCCTAAAAAACCTCGTTATGTGCTTAATTAAGAGTAGATTTACCTTTGTATACATGGTATGGAGAATTTGGACTTAAATGGGTCACTGAAAGCACTGGAATTATGGGCTTAATCAAAAGCAACTATGTGTGGAACTATGTGCTTAATATTAGGCAAACCTGGAATTATATGCTTAATTAAGAGTTTAGGTGACCTTTGTATAAAATGGTATACCAAGAATTTTGACTGAAATGGGTCACTGAAAAAGCTGGGACTGTGCACTTAATTAAGAGTAGATTACCTTTGTATACATGAGTATCAAGAATTTTGACTGAAATGGGTCACGGAAAAACCTAGAATTATGCACTTAGTTTGAGAGTCAATTTTTACCTTTGTAAACATAGTATCATAACCTGCTTCAACCTTCATTTTTTTGGTGAGTGTCAATCCCTTGAATTTCACAATCTGAGGCAAAACAAAAAGACAACACAGATCATGCCAGGTGAAATCTTTAGAAAATTGTTCAAACTTGAGATGCAAATGTGCAGCAGCAACGAGATAGAACTCAACCCTAACCAGATTGGAAGTTTCACGATCCAAGGAAACAAAACCAGAAGGAGACACAGATCATGCCAGGTGATCTTTAAAACTATTTGTTCAAACTTGAGACTCAAATGTTGATACAGGCAGATAGAAAAAAATCCAAATTTTTACTGAGATTTTCAAACATTTGAGCATCCAGTAAAAGACAAGGCAAAATTATGCAGTGTGTGGAGAATAATATATAGACACAAACCCACCTGGGGAGGTATTGCAGGTAACAGTGGAGAAACCTGCAACAAGTACTTCAATAACCCATCCTTCAAGAGCAAATCCATGCCTTGTAGCTCCCTCTCTGCCTCAACTGAGTCGATAGCAGACTGGAACTCACCAAGCTTACTCATGATTCTTTCAGCTTCTTGTACAAGTCCATGTTCCAAGAGTACTTGGTGATATAAACCCACTATATGTATGAGAGAAGCTTGTGGTGCTTCAGCTAAGGCGGCATACAATTCATGAGGGATCCCATGATCAGCTTCTTCATCCCTCTCTCTGATGGCTGGACTTAAACCCTCATTTTGCACACCCGATGAGACATTGCTTGGTGTTTCAAATCCAGGCGTAGTAATTCTTGGGCCACGCCCTAATCCATACCGTAAGCCATCCTCAGAGGCCTCAGAAAACAGGAATTGGTCATCATCTCTCTCACCTGGATCACCTGAGAGATTTTGAAACAGTTCCCAAATGAAAAATGAAGAGTATGATGGTAATTTTTTTAGCAACCTCTACAGATGTGAGATCAGTTGAATATGGAAATTTAGGACAGACAAAAATGTAGTGGAATTTTCAAAACTGGAAGTTGTAGTGAAATTCTTCTTCTTCTTCTTCTTCTTACCTGTGCTATATTGAACAGCACCGTGTGTTGAGCCTTCTGTATCACCATTGCTTTCATATGAGTGTCTCCTCGCAGACTGACTTCTCTCTTGGAAGCGGAAAGATGGTGTCTTTGATGGTGTTGTTTTTTCGGAGGATGCTGGTCGCCGGCGTACTGATGCAGCTCTCCTCAAGTTACGCAGATCAGAAGCACGATCTTGCCATTCATCCAAACCCTCTTGCAGCAACAGTTGTGGGTCAAAGGAGATTTGGTCAACTGTAGCAGCAGCTGCTGAAGAAAGTGGCAAGGGCTGAATTCTTCGTGAGGAACTAGATGATCTTCTCCGTAATGCTGGATCAGTTCCACCACCACTCATTCTGCCAGATCCAGCCATTCCATCTCTGGTAATCTCCTGAGGCTGCACCACCACCCCTGCTGCATCACTGGCCAAGTTACTTGTTGATCTGCTCTCATTGGTGCCTCCTGTAGTAGCTACTGAGTTCAGGGCTCGGGCTGGTGCAGCCCTTGCTTCATCACCACCACCTGCCTCTCTAGTAAAGCCTGTATCTGAGCTCGAGCTCTCTGTCATGGTGGTGTCAACTGATCTGTCTCTTCTTGAAGCTGCACTAGTGCTATTGCCAGTTGCTTACAAGCAGCTGCCCCACCTGGAGCTTAAGAATACATCCCTACAACCTGCTCCTGCCACAGATCACAAATTGGGTGATCAATTTTCTTTTGATCAAGGAAAAAAATAAATCAATTACTTCCACAAATCCAAAGCCTAACAAGCTTACAACTGTGTAAACACTTCAAAGAGCAAAATGGTTTGCAGTTGAAGAAGCCCATGGCAGTGTCCGCTAACTTCATAAACCTCCTAACCCTTCCTACCTCAACAGCAGCTATTTCACAAGAAAACTTTGACATACTTTTGAACGCAGTAACAACACCAGTAGGTCAAGCTTTCTGCATCATCATCATCCTCCTCCTTACCCAAGTGTGTTGTTCAGATATGACAGGGGACTTACTGTGAATGTACCCAGAATCCCAATTCTTTCTTTCCAGCTTCTAGAGTTCGTTGTCCACAAAATCAAAATTTGTGTGTACTACATGGCCACATTGAAAAACATACTGGAAGGAGATGATGACAATGGCACATACAATAACAAATTTTACACGATTCTTCATTCCTCAGAATCAGTTAGACTCTACCATAGCCCCTATTCAAATTGCATCAGCTCTCCTTCAATCTGACATGAAAACAACAAGACACCCTAAACCCATAACCCACAATTCCTCATAACCTGAGTTCCCAATTTCTTCAGCTCTCCTTCAATCTGACATGAAAAAAACAAAACACCCAAAAAACCCAATTGGAACCCAAGTTCCAATTTCTTCGGCTCTCCTTTCAATCCGAAAATAAAAAAGCACGACCACTTACACCCATAACCCAAACTCCTCCGCGGTGGAGTTTCCAACACTTTCTCAAAAAGCAATAATGAACTTGGGGCTGTAAGTAGATAGAGTTTTGCATAGATTTTGTACCCTGCATTCTCTTCTCCAAAGCGAAAGACCACAAAGACTTGCAAAAAATGTGCAACTACAGCAACAACAAACAAACTAGAAGCTGCTGATATATATATATATATATATGGGGGAAAAAAGAACAAGAGCTCCCCACTTAAATGAACTGAAAGAACTGATAAAAGCCATTGCCATTGATCTGAGAATATCAAGAACTCTCTATACTGAATTGAATGCAAAAAACCAGCAAAGTAGTTCAACTGATCTGTAAACCATAACCAAAAAACAAAAAAAATCCCTAATAGAGAGATCTTCTATTACCTGTGCTCATTTTTTTTCGCATTCCTGTTACTTCCAAGCTGTCCCAGCGGTGCCGCTACTACTACTAGTCTACTACTACTACTAAAACTCAAGAAGCTCTTCAGTCAGCATCATCCACTCCCATCTCAAATGGGTGTTTCTGAAAAGGATTTTGGTTGTGCAACATGAGATCTCATCCACCTCACTCACTCTTAAAGTATGTATGTACACACAAAATCACTTGGAAATGAAAAGCTTTTGCAAATGAAATCCTTGGGCACAAGACTCAAATAGGTAAGCAAAAGACTAAAGTGTATGTCCACTTCGACCCATCAAATGAATGCTGTGTAAAAAGGCACTCTTTTTTTCCACAACTTGTGTGTGTATATTGTGTGTGTGTGTGTGTTTTATTTTTTTCACACACACCCCAAAGGCCAAAACTCCAAACCTTTTTTTTCTTTTGGGCGTGGGTGGGGACATCATTTGCAAGAGGGATAGATGATGGGTATATTGACTTTTATTAATATATACCCTACTACTACCTTGGCAGCTTTTCACACTAATTTATATTTTTTTCAGAAATGTTGAAATTTTCAAATTTCTTGTTTTTCTTTTTCCCCCAAGTAACAAAAAAATTCTGAAATAAAATATTGAACATTTAAGAAAATTTTATTTGGTTGAAATTATTTTTTAATTTTTTTGTGAAAAATATTTTTTGAAGCTTGTTGCCAAGGTTTCTTTTTTTAAGTAATTAATTATTTGACAAACATTGGTTCAAGCTACCAAGGTATTACAATATATGATATTATTATCAGATGCAAGAATAAACCCCCCTCCCCCAAAAAGTAATTTGAGGGATATTCTAGAAAAAATCTACTTATTCAAAGTTCTTTTTTTTTTTAATGAGGTTAATAAGTGAATGCAACTTATAATCTTGCCTAATAAAAGGCATAGATGACCCGAAAAAGCATCCCGTCCACCCCTAGAGTTTAAAAAATATATAAACGATGGTTCATAAGAACATTCCATTTGAGCTCAATGCGGACTAAAAAATAGCAATCTCCAATGGAGATATCGATCCAAAAAGTATGTCAATCCAAAAAAGTATTGGATTGCATGCCCAACTTTGTCCTCATCCATAGTCCATACCATACATGAAGATAATAATTACCTATAAGAGCAAAATTGTTATGATTTGTAAAGTATTCCTTTTGTCGGGTTGGGGATATTTTTGTTTAAAAAAAAAAAAAACCCCAACCATTGTTGTTGTCACATGTGTTTAGAAATATGCTCTCACTTTACTTGACTAAAAGCCGTGTATGGAGCTTTCTCATATACGGGCCCAGGTCAACCCCTAAACCCACCTACAGCAGCTGTACCTAGTTGACTGGGGCTCCACGGCCTCAGTCAAGTAATTGCTGTCAAGAATTCTCAGTCAAGTTGGCAATAATTCTCAGTCAAGCAGGCAAAGAATTGTTGGACAGGATTTTTGCAACGTTTTCTTCATTAGTCTCTCACAAACCTCCATAGATACACGATTGATCAATCGATCACCTTTTTGCTTGACAGAAGGTGAAAGAGTAAATCTTTGAACGGCCACAAACATGCTTATGATGTGAACAAACTTGGAGAGTTAGTTATCTTGATTGAAGCTAAGCTTTACATAGACGGGGATTAATTAGTTATTTGCAAAAAATTCAATCTCCCATGTGCATTATTATTATAAGACATGAGAGGAGAGGAGAGGAGAGAGAGAGAGAGAGAGCATGTGCATTTTATGAAGCTGCACAGGAGAGACATCATTTTTGAAGAGTAAGTGGGAACTTTGTCAGGAACAAGTAGAGAGAACACACTTTCTCGAATAATGTAGAAAGTACTAGTAATAGAGTTTTCCTTAAAGTCATGGCCTGTTGGACTTGACTTTCACCTCCTATTTGTTGCCCCATCCTTTCTCCTTGACAATAAGGGACCAAACTTTGAAAACTCGTCATCAACCTCCTTTCAACAACTTTTTTTTCAGCCCCAAGGCTACCCACCTATATCTATGCTCAAGATGCCCTATATACACTAGGGAGACTAAGAGCTAGGGGATATGACCATTGGGCTATTGGGCTATATTGGTATATAGGCAATTTTGCAATATGGCTACATGTTTTACATGACTATTTTGGATGTTTTGGCTATATTTTTGAATGGTTATATGGCATGTACATTATTTGGTTATATTGTTATATGGGCCATAGGCTATATAACAATACCCATTTGACTACTTAGTTGTACTGCTATATGATCTATGGGCTATTTGACCATTTGGGTGATTTGGTTATTGTTATATGGCCCATGGGTTATTTGGCTATTTGGCTATATTTGCCCATGGACTATTTGGTTATTTGGTTGCATTGTTATATGGCCTATGGCTATTTGGTTATAGTTATATCTCATAGGCTATTTGACTTTAGTAATATGGCTTATGGGCTACTTCGGATTTTTAAGTTTGAAGTTTTTAGGCTCTAAGTTTTTGGGTTTACAATTTGAGACTTTAGGTTTTAGTTGTTTGATTTTTTTAGGGTTTGAGGGTTTAATTTTTATTTTGTAGAGTTTAGGTTTTAGAGTTAACTTTTGAAGTTTAAAACTTGAAATTTTGAGCTACAACTTTAGGGTTTAGTTTGAAGGGCTTCAGGCTTAAAGTGTTTATAGCTAAGTTTTTAGATTAATGGCTGACATTTAGATATTAATATTAAATCTACAACTATGATTAGGCTTTGCATGTTAAAATTTTATTAGGGTTTAGTGTAAAGTTTAAAATTTTAGTCAAAATAAGTGTTAAACAACAAGTGTTTTAAGAAAAAATTATTAAGGATTTCATTTTAAATGGTAAATAGCATGGGTAAATAAAAAAATCAGTCCTAAAGTTGTGGATTTAGAACAAGGCTCAATAAAAGGAGGATTTGAAGTCATGTGGGCTCTAGGGGATTATATAAAAGATAGTTCAAATCAAAATCTCTTTTTTTTTCATTTTCCCTCTAGCACATAAGATGTCATCTTCAAGTTCCAATAGTGATTGGAGATCTTCCTCATGCGATGAAAAATGTTGTTGGATGAATTGAACCAAAAAATTGTGTTGTTTTTTCAATGCACTTTCAATGCTTTCAATTTGAAAGACCCTACTAACAGTGATGAAGATGAAGGGACTAGGCAATTTGTTGATTTGGTGGTGAAAGATCGAAATGCCTTGGCAACTATGCAAACCACAATGGCATTATTCAACAACCTCACCAATTACACAATGACTAAGTTTGAAGACCTAACAACTCATTTACAATATGTTCATGTGGAATTGGGCAAAATTGACATTGTGTGATGACATGTTATTCATTGCATCATGCATTTATGACGCCTTAACAAATGAAATTCATCAACCCACACTGCACAAGAAGGTTGTCTTGGGTAATCAATTGCAAAAGTTGTTGAATCATTTTCAAGTTAACATCAATATTTCACCTAAATGAGGACAAGTACATTGGGGGATCCAAGGTATTTAGAGGAAGAAATGTTCATTATGTGAAGGATAGAAAGGCAAAAGCTATTGCCAAATGTGAATTGTGATGTCATCCAAGTTTACAACAAAATGCATGTAGGGTTTAGGGTCGAAGTGGAATGGGGAATTCGTGGACTCAAGAGGAAATGGAAATGTTTCATGAAAATATTTGATTTCACAAAACAAAAAAATTCATAACTTTTCGAAAGTTGGGGCTCTCTTCAATAACTACCTTCATTTGAATCACATATACCTCACCTATGAGGGCATTGGGGGAACACAATCTTGACCTTGTTGCATAGGCCTAACCAAGAGACTATTAGATACCAGTCCTAAACTTGCCTTACTTCTACTCTATGGTTTAAGGTTTAGGGTTCAAATTTTGAAGTTGTAAAATAAGGTTTATATTTAGGGTTTATAGGTCTGAAATTAAAGTTTCCAAAATCGAAAAATTAAATTTGTAAGTTTCAGATTAGGTTATTGAATTATGAAATTAGGGCTTCCAAGTCTATTATTAGGTTTTTAGGTCTGAAATGGGTTTTTTAAATTTGAAGTTAAGATTTTGAATTTTGGAATTAAATTTTATAGGTTTGAAATTAGGTTTTCAGGTCTGAATTTAGGGCTTTCAAGATTTGAAATTAAGTTTTTGAATTTTAGAATTAAAGAATCTAAATTAAATAATGAATTAGAATTTTTATGTCTGAAATTAGATTTTTAGGTCTAAAATTAGGATTTTAAAAGTCTGAAGTTAAGTTTTTGAATTTTGGAATTAGGGTTTTCAGGTTTAAAATTAGGGTTTAAAGGTCTAAAATTCCAAAATTAAGGTCTAGAATTAACCTTTATAAGTCTAAAATTAGGGTTTAAGGTTTGACATTAAGATATAGGTTTGAAATTAAAGTTTAGGGTTGCAAACTAGCCATTAGGTTTGAAACTGTGTTTTAGCATTTAAATTATGATTTAGGCTTAGATATTAAGGTTTAGGTCTTGGAATTATGGTTTCTAGGACTAAAATTGGGATTTAGGTTTAACAATAAGGTTTAAATGCTTAGAATTAAGGTTTAAGTTTGCAATTATCGTTTACGGTTTGAAATTATAGGTCAGGTCTAAAATTAAGGAAATGGGAAATTTTTTTTAAAATAATGAATTGCACAAAAAACATTGTTTCACATCAAATAATTACTTATAGTTTTACAATTACCTTAACTTCTACTATGTCTTACTTCTAGGGTTGTTTGGTTTTGTGCATTGTAATTGATTCAAAAACTTGTGTTTCTACCATGAACTCACCTACCTCTAAAAAACATGTCATTTTTAAAATTCAAATACACACACACCCCACTTACATCATGTCTAAATTATGAATCATTGTTATGGCCAAAACTATATGGGATTAAGAAAACCACCAAAATCTATAACTAAATACGTGTGTTAATTATTGGGAATCATCAAAAGGAAAAAAACAGTTGGATTTTAGTCATTAGATTTCATTAAAAAGAAAAAAAGGCTTGGTTTTAATTATTGAAAATCATCAAAGGGGGTTTAAAGACATAGGGTTTGATTATTAGATTAAAGAATTAGAAGACCACCAAAATCCATAATCCATAAGAAACCATAAATCCTAAACCAATAAGATTGCACCAAAGTCCAAAATAAAACACCAAAATTTACACGAAACCGTTAGAATGGAAAATAAATAAAATTGAATCTTAAAGCCAAAGGTTAAAATCCAAAAT
>Ga0116228_10006591_pt1 | contig 10363 bp, 8 predicted proteins | sample S1TSphfallax_2_FD_89694 | JGI IMG/M metagenome (GOLD analysis project Ga0116228, IMG submission 89694) | Host-associated microbial communities from peat moss isolated from Minnesota, USA - S1T2_Fc - Sphagnum fallax MG | ecosystem: Host-associated > Plants > Peat moss > Unclassified | place: USA... | reverse complement strand
TATATGGTCTAACAACATATTAAAATCTGGAAATTTTTCTAAATTTTTGTGAAATTCTGACTTTCGAAAATCCCAAAAAGCACTCGATTTTGCAGTTTTAAGTTTTTAATATAGCTTTTTGGCAATATGTAGCAAGCCCAAAAAAGGTTTGTGCCAGGACCAATCTGTGCTGAAGGAATCGAGGGTGGCACAAGAAGACGATGCGTATGAATTTGTGAAGGTTCGATGGGTTTAGGGTTTTCATCGCTTTGTCGGATGGCACACATGTTCAATTTTGAATATATAATTGCACCTGCTGGGTGGTCGGAAATTGGAATCTTATTCTCTGCATGTGGGCTCACGTGGCACATTGACCTAGCCAACGGTAGAAAGGGCATTATTGGGGAAAATAATGGGCCCAAGTCCTTCACATTTACAGAACAGGTTTCAACAAGGAGCCAAATTATAGGAGGAATCTTAAGTGTTTTTCTACCTCCCCACTGTAACGTCTAGCCAAATTTGACGAAGTCCTCTGCTGCATGAGTGCCAATCCACCCACTTCACAAGGTTGGGAAAAAAAACAAACCAATGTCCCCAATCTATTGTTTAAATATGGTGAATTCAGAAAGTTTTCGTCAAAATCTGGTGATATAAAGGTGGATTCACACTCGATGATGTGTAATCCATAACTTAGGCCTTGCTTTCCACAAGGAGTCAGGGCCAAAGATGTTCCCCTTTCCGAAAGCTTGTTTTCTAAGCCCACATTGCTATGCTCCATTGCCATCACCACTAGAAGAGAACACCAAGAAATGCTATGCTTCAGCACCACCATAAGAAGACTGCTGAAAGAACAGGTCTACAAGTGGGGCTTCAAGGAGGTGACAATGAAGTTGGCACCCACCAAAACACCAACAACGACAAAGATGGACACAATTTCTTTTTTGCATTCCCTCTTTAGGTGCTTCATCAACAGCCAATTATCTGCCATGAAATATTTGGTCATGTTGTATAGTTTCTTGTGAAGATGGAGGCAAGTGCTGGAGTTGGGTGCTATTGCAAAAGTAGCAAACGTGAAATGCGAGATGAACAACAAATAAAATATGTAGTAGAATTTTTTTTCTAAAGAAGGCAAAATAAAACCAAAAACAATGATGCAATCAATATGTTTGAAAGATAAATGAAGTCTGAATCACGAGGCCTTCAATTAATGTAAGGTGGGAAGAACAGAGGTTGGAGTTCACGTGAAAAAATCATAAGAAAAATGATGAAAAAGGAGGCTGCAACACAAAAAAAAGAGATTGATGCCCTCTACAAAACGCATGTGATGTTCATCCCAAAACATTCGTAGTGAATCCTTTCACCTTTATCCTACAATATGGATGAATTTATATCTTGTACATTGTGAATAACAATTGTGTTGTGCTGTGACTATCTCTTCAATCATATATGATGGGTCCAAATTGTGAGCCCCACCCTCCATGGGATCCCTTAAAAGCCTTTGATCAGGATGCCTGCATTTTTATTATTTTGCAATTTTCAAAGCAATGGAACAAAATTATTTATTAAGTTTATGATGATTTTTGTGCTTGGAAATCAAATCAAAATGAATTTAATGATGAGGCCACTTTGATCAAAAGTGACAAGATGTTTAATATACTTGGGCCAACAACACATGGCCCACCAATACATTTGATGAGAAGTTGGGAACAACTTTTTTCATAGGAAGCAATATGATCTACATAATGAAAAAAATAACGTCTATCCAAGGGCTTTTTACCTACATATTGATTTACAATAATGCCTCACAAAATTAAAGCATTATACCCACAACAATAAATTATAATTTCAATGACGAATTAAACTTGGAACTAATATAGGTAAGATGAATTTAGGTTTCATTTTGTCTCATCCTACCAAAATAGAATTTGGAGTACCTTTCCCTTTAAGAACATTTAGAGAATTGTTTTTTCCTTTGTATTTGTGCAAATAAGAAAAAATTATTACATGTTACACATTGCATCATATCATTATTATCCTTTGATTTAAACACATTCATATAAAAATTATTTCAACACGTAATGTTATTGACATATGAACATGTGTTGTCTATTTAGGGTTCATGTGGATACATTAATATTGTTCTAAAGATTGTTAACAAAGGAGTAGATGTCAATGCAAAAATGAGAATGAAAAAATGCCTTTGCATTTACCATGCAAAAACAACCATGATGAAATTGTTTTGATACTATTCACAATATTCAATTTTATCTTTACTTCTTTCCAACTTTTTTTTATTTTATTGAATAAAAATGATGTTTCTATGTATTCATGATGGATCATTTATAATCTTTCCATGAGTTTTTTGGAGATCCATTAGTTTAAAATTCAATTTTAAACATTATTAATTATATGGGTCAATGACCAACATTTTCCTAGTTACAAATGTCATTACTGTATGATAAATCCTAACAAACTTACAATATAAAAATTAGTGATTTCTTTTTATATGAATCTAAAATATCTTTACAACTTATGGAAACCTTTAGAATTGTTATTGAGATTGTAAAAGAGAATAAAAGATGAAATTGTTGTCATAAAGCAAAACAAATTGATGAGATCAAATCATTTGTATGTTTCTAAAAACTCCTTGTCCCTTATGGAAATATGACCATACTAAAAATATAAATTCATGTTTTTTACTGTATAATTTATTGTACATGGATGTCATTTTTATATATTTACATTCTATTTATTATTGTGGTACTTTAACATCTTAGAACTAATTAAGTTATCTATAAAAATATTGTCATTTTCAAAACTAAAAATTTCAAAAAAAATTGTGAAGGAAAATACGTAGTTTTTTATAATATTCAAGAATATTTTACTTTTTACATTGAATCTTCAAACTCATTAATTATTCTCCAAAAAACATGTGTTGAAGATAACCTTGTACTATATCAAAAATTATGACTCATTTATTCAATGATGTGTGCTTTCTATATTCCAAGAATATGTTATAGGGGTTGCAATGACAAGATTTTTAGAGCTAATATAGGTAGGATTTTGCATAATCCATTGTATGGTCATCCATTGACAATTCCAATTAATTGGAACGTGAAAAAAATTATTATTTCACTTTTTTTCTAATAACTACCTCCTTCCTTTCCCCCATCCACTAACATGGATATATAAAAACAAATTAACATATGCCTTTTCATGTCCATAATATTTATATTTATATCATTTACTAATTTGTTTCTTGTTCAATAATAATAATGATCATGAACTATTGGAAACCATGTGGGAACATAGAAAGAGAGAAAAGGTTGATCATCATCAATAATGTCACATGTGAAACAAAAGCTGAATTAAATGCATGGGAGGGATGAATGATTTGTTGGCTAAGAAGTTTTACAAAAAGAAAAAAGGAAAGCATAAAAGGTGGCAAAAAAAAAAGGGATCCAATTTGTGGTCAATACACAAATGCTTGCGAATTGATTGCAAAGTGATGACAAACAATTTTGATTTTATAATAATTAAAAAATCCCATTTTTATGTAATCAAAACATGTTCAAAATCTAATTCTTCATTTCAAAATCTACAGTCTTCAAAGTTAAAATATTTTCATTAAATTATTTGCATGTTAATCTTAATCGAATCATATTTTTCAACCTACTATCACTATATATCACACTAAGGTCCTAAAAATCTTGAAATTCCTTTGTGCATGTTATTATTTAAAAGTGCATATTTGCATTCAAGTATACTTGTGTTTCACTTGTTCATTCAACAACTACATTGTTAGGCTTAATGGCCCATTAAAGAATATATTATTAATGTCTTGAATCATGAACTACAATTATAATTGAAGTTCTTGACTTACACATAATTATTGTAAGTTGTGAAAGTTTTAAATTTCAACATTTGGTTTCATATAAAAGGAACATGTTGTGGTCAAATTTTTTTAAAGTGACAAATTTTCACCAGTTTGCAAAAAACAAATCCGAATGACATCGACAATTGATTTTTTTAAAATGTTTAATTTTCATAATTTTCACAACTCCAACAATTGATAACACTAATGATATATTTTGGTTTGGATTGAAAATCAATATTACAAATAAAATATTATTAAGTTCCATTGAGGTTTTTAAAAATACGAATGATTATATTAGAATAAATAGTCTTTTAAAAAAATTCAATTAAATAGTTTTTTAGTAAAATATTAAAATAATTTTTTATTTTATATTATTTTAATTTAATAATTAAATGAAATGTAAAATGTAGAAAATATTTTAAAAGTTTTAAATTGTTATTTTGTAATATTCTAATGAATGACTTTCAATCCAAATTAGGAACATATTTATTCAAATCAATAATGAAACTTAAATATCCATCAATTTTTATTTTATTAATGTTGACAAGTTTATATTTTGTTTTTAATTAATTTTTTGTTTATGAAACTAATTAGACTTAATAAACTCATTCTAAACATCAAATTCGTTCATAAAGTGGGAAGTGCAATCTAACAATCTTTTAAGATCACATCCATACATGATTTAAGTGTGGACATTTTATTTTTCCCCTTCAACTTCCATCTTTTTAAAAATCAAAGGAAGCCCAACCTTTTCCCTCAACCCAAATTCTTTACGAAGAGTTAGATAAAACATGTTAAATCATGTTAACCTAAGATAATCAAATTTGAATTTTCTCATTATTCAACTTTGAAATGTGTGTTTATAATCCCAATCATTATAGTAAAATGTGTTTATTGACTATGGCTAATGATTCATTTAAAATTTATAATGCATGGAAGCTTACATTTATTAAATTTATTTAAAAAACACATTTAAATTCAAGTTTCAACCCATGTCAACCTATCAGCTTATCCAAGTGAGTGCCTCTCAAATAATGTTAGTTGAATGGTAATCTAACAATTCATATGTAATATGAAACCCTCATGTTTAGAATGTTAAGCTTTTGGACATGAAGTTTTTTATATTTACAATTTAAATTAATGCAAAGAAAAATACACATTTCTAAGAGAATAAAAAAATTGAACTTCATTTTCATAGGAAATGTTATTTTCAAACCAAATAAGTCTAACATTTTCAAAATTTCTTGAGCTTTTAAATCATTATGATTGTTCAAAAGTAGGGTTGTTAGGCCAAAGTCCTAAAAAGACATTTGGAGATGGGACATTGACTTATTAAACATTTCAAATACAAACGTCCCTAGTAGAAATTTGGATTTGGATTATCGAGATGTTTTGGGTTAAGGACAACCTAAGCTTGGTCAATGACAAAAACACACCTTGAAAACACTAAGCATGATGAGAGATGGGTGGGGAACAATAAAAAGACAATGTCAACAAAGAATGGTGAAATTGCGACAAATAATAATTTTAAGGAAGGACATCAAAAAGCCACATTAAAAGGACCTTACAAGTGCCAAGTTGGATAGGAATCTCTGTTTTTGGGGCAAAAGGGGTCACGAGAGAAACATTGAAGGCACCAAAGATGATATTAAAAGACACGAAGGGCACCAAGTACATAGAAGATGTTGGGGGCACTATGGCTGAAAATGTTTTATATTAAGTATATTTTTGAACCACAAAGGAGATTTGGGGCCATTGGGAAGCACAATGGGAAGGACATTGAGGGACATTGGAAAGGCCCTACTTTTATTTTTATTTTGGGCAATAAGGGGCATCAAAAAAGACATCGATAACAACAAAGGTGCTAGAAAGGTTAATGTTTCCAAGAAATGAATATTAGATTTCATGCTGCAGAATGAATGGAAGTGAAATGATTTTATTAATAATCTATATGATTACGTATTGCCAAGTTTGGTCACTAATTGTTTTTTCTTTCAAAATCATTTAAATATTAAATATATTCATATTTTGACCTTATGTTAATTGATTGTTGCTGACAATGTGAAGCAGCATGAAGGCCAAGTGGGTTATAATGAATAGGTTTCTCCAACCTTCCTTTGTTTGGAATGAGTGAATAATTTTATTTTCTTTGTTGTTCAAGCACATTCTTTTATGGAATGTGTGAACAATATTTTTCCACAACGTCCTTTTCCTTTTGAAAGGGTGATCACTAACCACCCTTTCCTCTGGAATGAGTGGACAACTCTTTTTTTGTCCATTCAATTCACTTTTCGCATTGGAATTGATACAAAATTGTTTTACTTCTCTTTAGCCTCCCACCCTATTTTACCAATGGACATTGTTTCTTCACCATCCCACACATGTGAAAACCACGGGCATCCCAACACAGTAGGAATAAACTATAACAATTTTTTCATAGGAGGTCCTCACTTGCCAACCTTTGGCTTCCATCATCCACGTCCACCTGGGAAATTCCTAGACAATGATGTAAAGAACTTGAGTCTGCACATTTGAGGTAGTAAATTTCTGCCAAACCAAAGTAAGTTCCCCATGGGTTTCAGGCACTAACCGAATTGGAGAGTTGCACTGCATGTTCATACCATCAAAGGTTCTAGACTTATGGGTAGGTACAATAACACCCTTACACATAGGTACTTTGACTTGGACAAACGAATATAAAAGTCTTAAAATTTCAAAGCCACAAATAGTGATAGAAACTTTTGTATACAGTGGTATGGTGAAGGGTTTAAACCCAGGTTTAATTTTAAACCCTAAACCCTACCACAGGAGGGACTAGCCCTCTCCCTTTTTTGGTTCCTCCGGGCTGTGCGTCTTTTGGCCATTCTTTAGCCTTCCCTTTTTGCCTCCCATGTGATGGTTCTGGGCCATTGATCTTTTATTGGATTTTGGTGACTTTTCAATGTTGAAGGCATCCTTTATAAAAGTATTGGAAGACATGGTACACCCAAAGTCTGTCTGCACAAAAATGACACAGTGCTATTTTGAAAGAATCATCTTTCACTTCCTTTTCTAAACCCTTTTGATACTTGAAAGCTGACAATGTGAGCGTTTCAAATGGGTAAAAACCAGCTTGTTTTGTTTCCTTTGTATATTCAGGATGCTCCCTGGCCTGGCCTGAATTTTGCAGTAATTGAAAACTGTGCAGACAAAATGTGGAAGGCCCAGTACAGCCTGGTCTGTACACCTGTGAAATGGGGTCAGTGTCTGCTGCTTTCGAGTGTCAAAACGGTTTAGAAAAGGAAGTGAAGGTGATGCTTTCCAAAATAGCACTGTTTAATTTTGTGCACACACACTGTGGGCGTACTCATGTCTCCCAATATTTTTTACTGGGCCTTCCTTCCACATTTCGAAAGGTACAGAAAGTTTTCAAACTCCGAACTCTATTTGGCGCATATTTGCATCATTTTTCCCCATTTTATAGCTTTTTGTCTTTAGTTAGAAAAGAGAATGGAAAGAAAAATCTCGATGGTCTATAAGTAGGCGAAGGGTCTGCAAATAGATCCTTCCAGATTTGAGACCCCTTTCCTCAACCTACCTGCCTGGAGCCAGAGTCTCAAATCTGGATGGGTCTATTTCCAGACCTACTATACATAAAGGGCCGGTCCATTTTCCCCTTTGCATTATGATGATATATATCCAAAGAAAATTTGATGGCTTGTATTTACTCCCCCACGCCATAATATCCATCAACTGATTATTCTTTAATTATATTGTGGCATAAGGATGATCTATTTTAAATAGTTAATGATTTAAAATTCATCAATTCATGTTCCCCAAAATTGATAATACTCAAAAATAAAATTCTCACAACTCTTATCCTTAATGTTGATACAAAAATATGATTATGAACCAATATCCAATAGTATGTACTTCAATTACATATAAATGCTAATTCTAGTAGTAGACTAGGTCAAAATTCATTGACCTCACTAATAGATTTTTGGCACACCTACCTTATTAACTGTTTGCAAAATTGAATCTCCCACATACATTATAAGCATAGAATAAATGGGAACTTTGTTGGCAACGAGTAGAGAGAACATGTTTTTAGAAAAAAATAGAATTCTTTATAACTACTTGTATACACACAAAGATATAAGATTAATGTATTATGGAGGGTGTTGAATAGGCTTGTGTGTAACTGTGAATTCTTTTTTGTTGTGGCCAATGAAATTGCTAGATTTGGTGGTCTCAAGTTTTTTCTCAGTTATCTTAGTGAACAACGAGTTAAATGTGTGATAGAGTTTCGTCGGTTTGTAAGAATTTCAGAGGACCAATGAAAAAGGTAGAAAGGGATCATTATTTTCAATGCTTAGCAAAATAAAGTTTTTTTGTTTTGAGAATCTACCTTATGAATAACCAGCAATTATTACTCAAAAAAAACTGAATAAGTTGATAATCAAGGGTATTAAAACCAAGGGGTTTTAATTTTAAAACTTTTTTGATAACGTGCCCAGCCAGAGTTATTGGCAAAAGGCAATAACCAGCCAACACTGGATTAGGCATAGGTCCCCCTAAGACTCAGACTATCTGGGAGGGTTGGACATTGTCCATTACAAATACCCCTTTTTTTAGCCTTTTTAAGAGCAACAACAGACCTGACCAACAAGCCTTTGGCAACCCCAAGGCAATCTCAGTGGCAGAGGGCCCGCTTACCAAAATTTGATTTCTCTCATTAAAGTTTTGTGAAAAAGATGTCAGACATGGATGCAACGTGCATTAGGTACCATACCTCAAAGGCCAGTTCGGCATACCACTGCCAAAAAAAGTAACAAGGGGTGTGTCATACTGTGGCCTTGCCATTTACGTTAAAAATTGTCTCAAGTCAAAAGAAGAATTATGGAGATTCAAATATTTCACCATGCAAAAATATAATATTCAAAAAATTCCTCTAAAAGAAACCAAAATTCATACAAGATATCATAACTCTATAACTAATCTCAAGTTTCAACACAAGCCAAAATATCATCTTTCAAAAAACATCGGATAAAAATAGACCTACTACCTAGGGGCCAAAATCCATTAAGCTACTATACTATATATTGAATCTAAATGCAATATTCGTGCCTTGGTGGGCGAGGCCAATAAAAATGTGCCGAAAAACTTTGATGTGTGATCTAGATTTTTTAGGGTTTGGCCCCCACAACTTGAATTCTTTTTTCATTCTGCATGGTTGGGATCACCTTTTTGGTTTCAGGCAAAATGTGCAATACCCTTGTTCCAAAGCTGAAAAAAACTTTTCTTGCTTTTGTGTGTGTATTTAGCTTTCCTCATCTACAAAAGTTTGAATATTTCGCATCTTGCTTAATCTTTGTGTGGAAAACTCCCCTGTCACTAGCCATGGAAAAGCAAGCGACCCAATGAATGTATAAAGGAATGGCATATTAGTGCACAAAGTGTGGGTGAGTTACCCTCCTTGTAAAATGTGCAGAAATGTACAGTCCGCATATTATATGTACTGCAGGGAAATCTGAAACTGGGGGAGAGAAGTATGTTTATCAAGTGTGAAAATAGTAAACTTCAAACCCAATATACAAACTAGTTGTTGATTGCACAATTGTTGGTTTGACATCTTATCATTGTAATTCAATTGGTTTTATGTTTGAAAAATCCAAAGCAAACGAGGGTCCATCAGATGGAAAATTAGTCTGTTAAAATTGTGATTGTATGGGTCTTCATGCTTATAGTACACCCAGCTAAAAGGCCGTCAATTTTCTTATCATCTTAGCACTGAGAATGTGGTTATGAAGAGAAGTCAAAATATGAAGTCACTACTATAGGTAGACATAACCTAATATAGTCTCTTGATATCTTTTGAAGTCCTCACATATTACCTTTGAGTTTTTTATTGAATTGTACAAGTTAGGCATTTTCACTTGAAATTGATAAGGAATTGTTTTTGCTGAAACCAAATTATTAGGCACTCACCAAAACAATTATTATGACTGCCCTTATGGTTTGGTATATCTGAATCGACAAATTGTTCCAACATTGATCCAAACAAATTAGGATGTACTGCAAAGGACTAAAAGGCATAGACGATATGTTTGTTTAGCGTGATAGGTGTTGGAATTGTTAAGCCTATGAATATTTCTTGAACTCAAAATCTGACTATTGATACATAAATTGCAGCAATGGGGTTTAGGTTAGCTAAACCAATAATCTACTGTAGTACTTTGAGGACAGCTAATCATAGACCAAGTCTCGCAGGCAGCCTTCTAACTCTCCTTTGAATCTGATATCTTTTTATTTTCACATCATGTTTATAGCCAAATCTACGTAAATTGTATTATAGATGATTGCCAGTTCAACTACATCACAAATACTAAAAGTTAAAAAATTAAAAAACATTGCTTTTAGATTTAAAAAAGTAAATCATATCAATGTTGGGCTTGTATAACAAAATAATTATTAGGAGTTGTAATTGCAAATAATAATATTATGACTTGAAATAATAGTATGAAT
>Ga0116228_10006590_pt1 | contig 10364 bp, 8 predicted proteins | sample S1TSphfallax_2_FD_89694 | JGI IMG/M metagenome (GOLD analysis project Ga0116228, IMG submission 89694) | Host-associated microbial communities from peat moss isolated from Minnesota, USA - S1T2_Fc - Sphagnum fallax MG | ecosystem: Host-associated > Plants > Peat moss > Unclassified | place: USA... | reverse complement strand
GGCGACATCAGCGGCCCGATTTTTGGTGATAAGGTGCTGGGCGAAATATTCGGCGATTTCGATACATTCAACGGCACATTTCATGACAATGTTTCCGGCGCGAACGCCGGCGGCGACCAGAAAAAGGACATCGGCGCCCTGCTGGACTTCAACTGGTCGGACAATGTGTCCACTCACCTCGATTTCTACTACGGATATGACTTTTTCAACGCAACGCCGACCGAGGCGCTGACCCCGAATTGCGGTCCTGCCGCGCAGCCGACCCTGTCCGGCACCCTCGCTGTCAGCGACTCACTGTATTGCGGCCGGATCAAGACGAATGGGTCAGTTCAGACGGGTATTGATCCGAATGGCGAAAACCCGGGCAACGAACGCCGCACGTTCTATGGTTCCATGCGCAACACGGCCGCCTTCAATTGGGGTACCTTGGACTCCATAACAGGGGCATCGCAAATCGACGAACAGGCCTTCCAACAATTCGATCCAACCTCGCTGGGATTGCCTTTCCTTCTTGCCAACGGCACCTCGCCATCAGCACCACCGAACGGCAACGTGATCATCAAACATGGCTATTACGGGGGCGCCAGCCAGACCGGCGAGGTGAGCGAGGAATTGCGTTACACCTCGCCGCAGACCCAGCCGATCCGCTTCGGCGGCGGCGGATTCTTCGACAGCGAAACGCGCATTGAATTTACCGGTGCTTCAGTCTCGAGTGCGGGAATACCGCCCGGCCAGGAGCTTTACTCTATCTTCGGCCCCTTCTTTCCGATCACGCTGTTCGAAACGCCAAACGGCGCGGTCGAAAATTTTAACAAGGATATTCACGTCACCGACGAGGAAGCCGCGTTCGCCAATGCGGAAGCTGATATTCTGCCGGACCTCACACTCTCCACCGAGTACCGCTATACGTGGTCGCTCCAGCAATTCACGCCGCTCGCGCTGGATAGTGAGCCGGGTGTCGCGGACCCGGAAGGTGGACATCTGACGGAGGCGAACCAGTATTTCTCGACCAACGAGGCGCTGCGCTGGACGCCGATTCCGAATGAAATGCTGTACGTCGCGTTTGCCAACGGCGTTAAGCCTGGCGGCTTTAACGGCGCCTCATCCGTTTTGGCGGATGAGACTTTTGGCCCGGAGACTGACCGCAACTACGAGGGCGGCGCGAAAACCTCGCTGCTGGATAATCGCTTGCAGCTCGATCTCGCCGTCTATCATATAGACACGCAGAACGTACAATCCTACGCGCCAAGCTCAAGCCCCACGAACCCCGCGACCGTCATCAAGAATTTCGGGCAAACCTCGAATACCGGCTTTGAGGTGGATGCGCGGGCTTTGCCTATGGATGGTCTGGTCCTCACCGGGGGCCTCAGCTACACCAACCCAACATTCAATCCGGGCACGGAAGACTTTTCCGATTCGAGTTACTGCGCGCTTATAGCGAGCTGCGCGACGACCCTAAAAACGGCGGCGAACGGCTCTAAGTATAACACGATCAGCGGAAATAGCGTGCCCTACACGTCGAATTTCACCTTCTCGGCGACTGCCGAATACGATTTCCTGGTATTGAACAAGTTCCCAGCCTATACAAGGCTCGACTACGCATACCGGGGCGCGGAGTACACAGATCCACTTAATCTCACGAGCATCGGCCCGGCCAGTGACGTTGACTTCTTCGCGGGTATTTCGAGAGGCCGCTACACGCTCTCGGCCTATGTGAAAAACATCACCAACGATACGACGCCGGTGGACGCGCCGTATGAGGTGCAGCTGAGCGCGTTTCAGAACGTGCCGGTCGGGATCCTGTCGCAAGGCCGTACCTTCGCCTTCACACTCGCCGCGAGTTTCTGATACCGCATCCTCGTCTACCGGGACCCGGCCCCTCCCGCATCCCGTCATTCCCGCGAAGGCGGCCGATCCTATCCGTTTTTCGGGCAGGCGGAGCATCATAATCCGCAAATGACTGCAACACCGCTACCCTCGCGCCATCGGGGGATTTTATGAATCAAGTGACGGAAGCCTTGCCCATAACCATGCCGGCCGAATACCGGCGGCTGGCCACGCCCGTTTTGTTCGGCTTCAGCTTGGGGATGATCGGCGACCGGATTTTTCGCGACGCGCCGGCGCTGCTGCTGCTGCTGTTCATGACAAACTACCTGGCGATTCCGCCGGCGCTAGCCGGCATCGCCATTTTCATCCCCAAAATTATGATCATTTTTGTCGATCCGATGGTCGGCACCCTTTCCGACCGGTTGCGCACGCCGTGGGGGCGCCGCCGGCCGTTGATGTTTTTGGGCGCCATTCTGGCGGGGCTTTCCATCATCATGTTTTTTCACGTGCCGCATTTTCCCTCCGCGATTACGGAGGCCGCCTATATCAGCGCCATTATTTTTCTGGGTTTTACCGGCTATTCTTTTTATACGGTGCCCTGCCTCGTCATGTCCTCCGAAATCGCGGACGGACCAGAAGAGCGGCGGCGGGTGATGTCCTGGCGCGTGGGGTTCATGGCCGTCGGGCTTTCGTTCAGCGCCTATGCGGGGGCTTTTGTACAGTCGCTGGGCGGCGGGCAGGCCGGGTATCGGACCATGAGCCTGGTTTATGGGGCGCTGTGCGCCGCCACCATGCTGGCCACCGTGTTTTGCTCCGGCGGGCTCAACACCACCCATCTGCAGGGCAGCGCCCCCTCCCTCGCGTCGCAATTCCGCCTGGTCGCCGGCAACCGGCGGTATCTCACGCTACTGGCGGTAGGCTTTTTGCAAAAACTGGCGGAAGGCGTGGGCTACGGCTCCTTCGCCTATTTTTGCATTTATGTCGTGCACCAAAACCTCGCCGGCATTGGCGATGTGGTGCTGGCCAGCATGGCCGGCCAGATTCTTACCCAGCCGATCTGGCTGAAGCTCAGCAAAAAATATGCACCCGTAACCATCTACACCATCGGCGTGCTGGGCTGGTGCCTAAACCTGCTGCTTTGGCTGGCCATGCGCGGCCATTCTTCTGTCTGGCTGCTGCCGATTGGGCTGGAAGCCGGGGCGGCCGCGGGCGGGTTTTTGATGATCACGCTCGGCATGCTGTCCCAGGTGATGGCGGCGGATACGCAAGCGACCGGGCAGGACCGTGAAGGGGTTTATGGCGGCTTGTGGCTGGCCAATGAGAAACTCGCCTTTGCCGGCGGGGCGTTGATTGTGGGCGTGGTCATCGGCCTGTTCGGCTTCGTCGGCAGTTCCAACGGCATGGCCACATCGCAAACGCCGACGGCCGTGTTCGGCATCGCCTTCACCTATGTCGGCATCAACATGATTATTTACCTCTCCAGCATTTTCGTCCTCCGCATCTTTGCGCGCATGCCGGCCCCGTCCCGCGCGTGAAAGTCCGCCGTTGTTTTCTGAACGTGGCCGGCCGCGCCGTACACTATCGCCGCACGGGCAGCGGGCCGCCGCTGGTGATGCTGCATGGCTCGCCGGGCGATTCCCAAATGCTGACGGCGGAAATCACCGCCTGCGCGCAAAATTTTACGGTGTTTGCCCTGGATACGCCGGGCTTTGGCTATTCCGACGCGCTGCCCGGCGAAATTCTGACCGTGCCGGAGCTGGCGCGGGCGACGGCCGAGGCGATGGCAGCACTGGCCCTGCCGCCCTGCCCGGTTTACGGCACGCATACGGGTGCAGCGATTGCGATTGAGCTGGGCGTCGGCTGGCCGGCGCAGGTGACAGGACTGGTGATGGAAGGCCTGCCCGCCTTCACTGCAGCAGAAATTGCAAAACTGTTCGGCAATTATTTTGCGCCGATGGTGCCGGACCCGCTGGGCGGCCATTTTGTGAGCACCTGGATGCGATTTCGGGACCAGTTCACCTGGTTCCCCTGGCCGTCGCGCGACGTGCGGCGTTTGAACGCGCTGGACCGGCCGTCCCCCGCGGATATCGACCTTTGGGTTTCCATGTTCTACCGCTCCTGCAAGACCTACCGCCCCGCCTACCGCGCCGCCTGCCATTATGGGGAGGCGGCGCTGCGGGCGGCGGCGGCGCTGCGGGTGCCGGCGGTGTACATGGCCACCGCGGAGGACATGCTGTTCACGCATCTGGACCGCTTGCCGCCGTTGCAGCCGGGGCAGCGGATTGAACGGCTGGGGAGCAGCCAGGCGGCGAAAATAAACGCGATATTGGGTTTCGTCCGTGAATTCGCCGCGACGGGCGAGGCCCCGCCGCACGGCCAGATGTGGCCGGGAGCGGCGGACCAAAAAACAGGCTTTGTGGACGGGGCGGATGGGCAGATTTTTGTGCGCCGCTACGGGAGCCCCGCCAACCCGCCGATTATGCTGCTGCATGACGCGCCAGGCACCGGACTGGGGCTGGAGGGCGCGGCGATGGCACTGGCCGCAACGCATGATGTGATCGTTCCGGACCATCCGGGAAGCGGGCTGACGGATGCGCCGGAGAATGGCGATATTCTGGCGGTTGCCGCCCACAGCGTTTTGGCGGTTGCGGATGCGTTTGGCCTGAAAAGTTTTGGCGTTGCGGCTGCCGGCTGCGGCGGCGCCGTCGCGGCCTACCTTACGCGCCAAGCCGGCCCGCGGGTTACCCGTTTCTGGCTCGCGGATGTTACGCCGCCGGATGAGCTGCGGGCGCAAAAAATCGCGCCGGCGTTGGACCTGTCCCCCACCGGCGCGCATTGGGTGCAGGCCTGGCTGATGCTGCGGGACGCGCAGATTTATGAGCCCTGGTTTGATGGCAGCATCGCCGCCCAGCGCCGCACGCAGGGCAATTTCGACGCCGCCTGGCTGCATGACCAGACAGTGGCGCTGATGGAAAGCCGGGCCAGCTATCACCTGTTGCCGCGCGCCGCCGCCGCCTGCCCGGTTGCCGAAATCTTTGCCGCAAGCGGTGCGGCCGTGTTCACCCTGCCCAACGGGCTTACCGCCGATTCAACACAGGAGTTTCGTCATGACATTGACGCTTGAGCATGCCAAATCCCTGGCCGAGGCCGCCCTTGCCCGCGCCAAGTCTCGCGGCATGAAGGTGAGCGTGGCGGTCATCGATGCAAGTTTTCTGCTGAAGGCAGGCTTGCGGGAGGATGGCGCCGGGCCGGTGACCTTGGACATCGCGTTCGGCAAAGCCCGGGCGGCGCTGGCCTTTGGCTGCACGTCCCGCCAGATTGCCGATGCGCTGGCCGGCAACCCTTTGGCCGGGCCTTCGGTTCTGGCCAGCGTGCCTGGGCCGGTGGTGCTGCTGCCCGGCGGGTTGCTCGTGCAGGATTCCGAGGGTGCGGTGATCGGCGCCATCGGTGTGGCGGGCGGCGCGCCGGATGATGATGAATGGGCGGCAGGGTCTGTCTGAATCGGCTTTCGTTTCCTATAATGGGAAACGAAAGGATGGTTCGATGGCTGAGAAAACGATTCTCATCACCGGCGGCTCCAAGGGTATTGGCCTGGCCTGCGCCCATGCTTTTGCGGCGGAAGGCGCGAAAATCGTTATTTGCTCCCGCGCACAGGCGAATATTGACGAAGCCCTCAAAACCCTGCCCGGCGCCATCGGCTTCGCCGCAGACCTGACCAGCGCCGCCGAGGCCGCCGCCATGCTGGAAGCCGCCGAGCAACAATGCGGCCCTATCGACGTGCTGGTCAGCAGCGCCGGTGCGGCGCGGCGGTCGCCGCCGGATGAGCTGACGCCGGAATTTTATCGCGCGGCGATGGATGCAAAATTTTTTTCCACCATCAATGTGGTTGACCCGCTGGTGAAGCGCATGGCCGCCCGCGGCGCCGGCGTTATCATCAACATCATCGGCGCCGGCGGGAAGGTTGCCACGACGACGCATCTGGCGGGCGGTGCGGCGAATGCGGCGTTGATGCTGGTCACCGCAGGTCTCGGCACGGCCTACGCGGCGCAGGGCGTGCGGGTTGTTGGGATCAACCCCGGGCTTACCGAGACCGGGCGGGTGGCCGAGGGGATGGCTTCGGACGCGCGGCTGGCGGGAATCACGGAAGAGGAAGCGCGAGCGCGGGCGATTGCACGGATTCCGATGGGGCGGATGGCAAGCCCGGAGGATATTGCCAATGCCGCCGTCTTCCTCGCATCAGACAAAGCCGGCTACATAACAGGTATTACGATCACCATGGACGGCGCGACATCTTCGGTTATTGTTTGAGCGTAGGATGGGTTGAACCCCGCGACAGCGGGGTGAAACCCATGACTGTGTTGAAACGACAAAGAGCTTTGAAAATTACCTGCGCCGGCAGCATGGGATTCACCCCGCTTTCGCGGGGTTCAACCCATCCTACTGTCTACTAAACCGAAAATTCCGCCTCGGTTTGCGCGCGGATTTCGTCGATGGAGACGTCGGGCGCGTGGTCGATTAGCTTCAGGTGGGGCGTGCTGTCCTTGTCAACTTCGAATACGGCGAGGTCGGTGATGATCAGGTTCACAACGCCTTTGCCGGTGAGAGGCAGGTTGCATTGTTTGAGGATTTTTGGCTCGCCCTTGGCCGTGTGCTCCATGATGACCACGACGCGCTTGACGCCTGCGACAAGATCCATGGCCCCGCCCATGCCCTTCACCATCTTGCCGGGAATCATCCAGTTGGCGAGGTCGCCATCCTCGGAAACCTGTAAGGCGCCGAGGATGGAAATATTGATATGCCCGCCGCGGATCATCGCAAAACTTGCGGCGGAATCGAAAAAACTGGTGGTGGGGATTTGCGTGACGGTTTGCTTGCCGGCGTTGATCAAATCCGCGTCCTCCTCGCCTTCAAACGGAAACGCGCCCATGCCGAGCATGCCGTTTTCAGATTGCAGTTGGATGGAAACGCCTTCCGGCAAATGATTCGCGACAAGCGTCGGAATCCCGATGCCGAGATTGACATAAAACCCGTCTTCAAGTTCGGCAGCCGCGCGGGCCGCCATTTCATCGCGTGTCCATGGCATGTTATGCGGCCCTCTTGCGAACAGTGCGTTGCTCGATGCGTTTTTCGATTTTATCCAGTTTTATGATGCGTTTGACGAAGATGCCGGGGGTGATGATGTGGTCGGCGTCGATCTCGCCGGGTTGGACCAGATGTTCGACCTCGGCAACGGTGAACTTTGCGGCGGTGGCCATCATCGGGTTAAAGTTGCGGGCGGTTTTGCGGTAGACGAGGTTGCCTTCGGTATCGCCTTTCCAGGCGTGGACGATGGCGAGGTCGGCGAACAGGCCGCGTTCCATCACGTAGTGGCGGCCGTCGAATTCCCGGGTTTCCTTGCCTTCGGCAATCTTGGTGCCGTAGCCGGTGGCGGTGAAGAACGCCGGAATACCGGCGCCGCCGGCGCGGATGCGCTCGGCCAGCGTGCCTTGCGGGTTGAATTCAATTTCCAGCTCGCCGGCGAGGTATTGTTTCGCAAAGGTGGCGTTTTCCCCGACATAGGAAGAAATCATCTTTTTGACCTGGCGGGTTTGCAGCAGGATCCCCAAACCAGCATCGTCAATGCCGGCGTTGTTGGAGATGATGGTGAGGTCTTTGACGCCGGAGTCGCGGATAGCTTCGATGAGGGCGCCGGGGATGCCGCACAGGCCAAAGCCGCCGGCTGCAATCATCATGCCGTCTTTGAGAACGCCGGCGAGGGCTTCGGTTGCGTTGGGGAAGACTTTGGTTACGGCCATGGTCAGTCTCCGGTCGTCAGTGATCAGTCGTCAGGAAGCAAGGCGTGGATGGCCGGGTCAAGCCCGGCCATGACGAGGGTGGGGGTGGGTTAGCGTTCGAGGGTCATGGCGACGCCCATGCCGCCGCCGATGCAGAGTGTGGCCAGGCCTTTTTTGGCGTCGCGGCGTTGCATTTCGTAGAGCAGGGTGGTGAGGATGCGCGCTCCCGAAGCGCCGATCGGGTGGCCGATGGCGATGGCGCCGCCGTTGACGTTCACTTTGGCCGGGTCGAGGCCGAGGACCTTGTTCACGGCGCAGGCCTGGCCGGCAAAAGCTTCATTGGCTTCGATCAGGTCGAGTTGGGATGCCGTCCAGCCCGCCCGCTTGAGGGCTTTCTGCGAGGATGGAATCGGCCCGGTGCCCATCACCGCCGGGTCCACACCGGCCGTTGCAAAACTGGCGATGCGGGCGAGCGGCGAAAGACCGCGTTTTTCGGCTTCCTTGGCGGACATCACAATCAACGCCGCCGCGCCGTCATTGATGCCGGAGGCATTGCCGGCGGTGACCGTGCCTTCCTTGGTGAAGGCGGGTTTCAGCTTCGCCAGCGCCTCCGGCGTCGTCTCCCCGCGGATATATTCATCTTCGGTAACGACGATTTCGCCCTTGCGGGTGGTCAGCGTGACCGGCGCAATTTCGTCCTTGAATTTTCCGGCTTTTTGCGCCGCCGCCGCCTTTTGCTGGCTGCCCAGCGCAAGCGCGTCCTGGTCCGCCCGGGTAATCTGATACTCTTTTGCGACGTTTTCGGCGGTAATGCCCATGTGGTAGCCGTTGAACGCGTCCCAGAGGCCGTCCTTGATCATCGTGTCGATGAACCCAAGGTCGCCCATTTTATGCCCGCCGCGTAAGTAAGCGCCATGGATCGACTGGCTCATGGATTCCTGGCCGCCGGCGGCAACGATGTTTGATTCACCGGTGCGTATCTGCTGCGCGGCCAACGCCACGGCCCGCAGGCCGGATCCGCAGACCTGGTTGATGCCGAACGCCGTCTTGCCATCCGGAATGCCGGCCCCGCGCGCCGCAATCCGCGCCGGGTTCTGCCCTTGCGCGGCGGTGAGCACCTGGCCCAAGATGACTTCGTCAATATCCTCCGGGTCCAGCCCGGCCCGTGCAATCGCCGCTTTCAAAGCCGCGATGCCCAGCAGATGCGCCGGTGTGGCGCCGAAAGCCCCGTTGAAACTGCCGACGGCGGTACGCGCTGCGGAAACGATGACGATGTCTTCCATGGCGATTTTCCTTTTTTCTGCCCGATTTTAGGGTGATTTTGCGTGGACGGGAATTATTTGGTCGGCGTGGCGAAAGCAATGATGGGTTACGCCGCGCTTTGCGCGGCTAACGCATCCTAAGGGTTTCGGGCGTTATAGGCTGTGCAGCCAGTGGATGAAAGGCTCCCATAATGCGCTGCGCGCATTGGTGCCTGCGATCATACCGATATGTCCCGCCGCGGGCTCGATTATTTTCGCGTTTTTGGTCCGGCGCGCCAGCGGCAGGGCGCTTGATGCGGGGACCAGCTTGTCGCGTCCGGGGATTGCCGCGAAAACCGGCACCGCAAGCTGTTCCGGCACCACGGGCAGCCCGGCCACCCGCCAGGCCCCGTTCGCCGCCTCATTGCCGCCATACCAGCCGCCAAGCGCCTCGCGCGCCACGGGGGCGGCGAGCGGCACGCCGTCGGCCAGCCAATCCTCCATCGCGACGAACCGTTTGGCGCGGAGCAGGGATTTGTCCTGGGATGCGAAATTGCGGTATTTATCGCCCACCCCGAACGGGTCGATCATGGTGAACAGCGTCTGCAGCACGTCAATCGGCAAGGTGCCGGAAAACCTCATTGCTGGCTCAAACAGTGCCACGCTCTCCGCCAGTTTGCGCGCCTGGGCCGGGTCTTCGGCCTGAAAATCCCAGGGTGTCGCCAGCAAGGCCAGCGCCGATATTTTCCCCGGCGCCCGCAAGGCCGCGGCCAGCGCCAGCAGCCCGCCCATGCAATAGCCCGCCAGCACCACCGGTCCAGGGATGGCAGCAATGGCCCGCTCCAGCCGGCCGGCGATGTAGTCTGTGAGGGTGAATTTTCGTTCCACCTCACCGGGCCATCCCCAGTCCAGCAGTAACGGGCGGGCGCCGCGCTGCGCCAAAAACCGCAGCATCGAGGCGTCTTCCATCAAATCCAGTATATAGGCCCGGTTGATCAGGCTGGGCACGAACAGCACGGTTGGCCCTTCGCCGCCGAAATCCAGCAGCCTGGTCTCGCCTTCCTCCCAGATCACGGGCGGGTCGGGCATGTCGCGCCGGTACGGGAAAGCCCGGTAGGCCGCGATGCCGGAAACCAGCGCGGCATCCTGCTCGGCGGCCGTTTTGAACGTTGCGGCCAGCACCTCCGCCTCAAGTTTTGGTTCGGTTCCGCTCTCGGTCAAATTCCGCCACACGCTGCTCCAGCTCGGCGATGCGGCGATTGAGGCGTTCGATCTCATCCATGCCAGGCTCAGATGCAGCAGCAGCGGCCGCGGCCCGCGCCGGCTGAGTGGCGACGGCAGTTCGGCCCGTGTCATTCGCGGCCCGCATCGCGCCAAGCGCCGAGGTTGCGGCGCCCGCCCAGAGTGCGACCATCGCCGCCCAGGATTCCCGCAATTCCCGGTCCGCCGCCATGGCGGTCAGTTCGCTCTGCCACAGGGCCACCCAATCCTCGGCTCGTCTGTCCGTCATGCCGCATTGTGT
>Ga0116228_10006589_pt1 | contig 10366 bp, 9 predicted proteins | sample S1TSphfallax_2_FD_89694 | JGI IMG/M metagenome (GOLD analysis project Ga0116228, IMG submission 89694) | Host-associated microbial communities from peat moss isolated from Minnesota, USA - S1T2_Fc - Sphagnum fallax MG | ecosystem: Host-associated > Plants > Peat moss > Unclassified | place: USA... | reverse complement strand
GCGCAGCGGAACGCCGCGCATGTCCCACTCGTTGAACTTGAAGCCGGGCGACTGGCCCTCGCGATCGTCGAGCTTGACGCGCAGCCCCGCCCGCTTGCATTCCGTGAAGAGCGCGCGCGCGGCATCGAGCACGGTCGCGGCCGAATCGCCGCGGACGATCGGCACGATCACCACTTCGACCGGCGCCATCTTCGGCGGAATGCGCAGCCCGCGATCGTCGCCGTGCACCATGATCATCGCGCCGAGCATGCGCCACGACATGCCCCACGACGTCGTCCACGCGTACTGCTGGCTCTGATCTTCGGCCGCGAACGAGATGTCGTACGCGCGCGAGAAATTCTGCCCGAGTTCGTGCGACGTGCCGGCCTGGAGCGCTTTGCCGTCGGGCATCAGCGCTTCGATCGAATAGGTATGGGTGGCGCCGGCAAACCGCTCGCTCGCGCTCTTCTCACCAACGACGACCGGAACGCCGACGATGTCTTCGGCGACCTCGCGATAGACCTCGAGCATCCGCGCGACTTCCTCGGCGGCCTCGGTCTCGGTCGCGTGCGCCGTGTGGCCTTCTTGCCACAGAAATTCGGCGGTGCGCAAGAACGGCCGCGTGCGCTTCTCCCAGCGCATCACGTTGGCCCACTGGTTGATGAGGATCGGCAGATCGCGGTACGACTGCAGCCATTCGGCGTACATCGTTCCGATGATCACCTCCGACGTCGGCCGGATCGCGAGCCGCTCGGTGAGCTTTTCCCCGCCGCCTTCGGTGACCCAGGCGACCTCCGGCGCGAAACCCTCGACGTGCTCCGCCTCGCGGACGAGCAGCGACTCCGGGATCAGCAGCGGAAAATACGCGTTCTCGTGCCCCGTCTCTTTGAACCGGCGATCGAGTTCCGCCACCAGCCGCTCCCACAGACCGTAGCCGTACGGCCGGAGCACCAGACACCCCCGCACGGGCGCTTGCGAGACGAGCTCCGCCCGGTAGCACACGGCTTGGTACCATTCGGAGAGGTCATCGGCTTTGGGCGGAATGTCGCGAACGAGTTGGGCCACGAACGGTTCGGTTTCGATTCACGGGCCGCCGCGCCCTCGGCCTGTGGCGAGGGATGCTCTAGGTGCCCTGGCGGCGCGATTGCGTCACTTGCACGGTGACGAGCGAGCCCTGCGGGATCGTGACGTTCTCGCGACTGTTCTTCGAGATGGCGTAGCCCGCGCCGCCGCCGAGCACGGCGCCGATGCCGTGGCCGAGCAAGCCGCCGATGAGCGCGCCGCCGGCGGTCGAGGCGATCTCCTTGGTCGAGTTCGACTTCGTCTCGACCTTCATGTCCGAGGCATAGCCGGAGATCTGATAGATGTTGCCCGACCGCGTGTTGACCTTATCGAAGGCGAGATGGATCTTGCCCGGCCTACCCTGTCCCGCACGCTGCACCGAGTCGACGTGACCGTAGATCACGGCGCCGTTGATGTCGTGGTTGGGCGAGTGGACGTTCGAGATCGTGATCGTCTGGCCGATCTGCGCGTCCTTCGAATTGAGGTTCTGATCGAGGTTGCCCGTCAACGTCGTGCCGGGCGCGAGCTGGCCGAAGGCCGCGAGCGGCGCGAGGCCCACGAGGAGCGCGACGGCGGCGGCGGCGGTGAGGTTACGCTTCATAGCAAGCCTCTTGTCGACCGGCGGCGGCTCTCCCGCACGCCGCGGCAAGCCTCCCGTGACGCGCGGCGAATCCGCGGGAGTGCCGAAACTCACGCGCATCTATACTCGCACGGGCGACGACGGGACGACCGGGCTCGTCGGTGGCCAGCGGGTGCGCAAAAACGACTTGCGCATCGAGACCTACGGCACGGTCGACGAGCTCTCGAGCGCGATCGGGCTCGCGCGCGCGGCGCTGGTCGACGCGCAGCTCACGCGGCCCGCGCAAGACGTCGCCCGCGTCCGGCGCGTGACCGAACGCCTCGACGCGTGGCTGGCCTGGACGCAAGACGTCCTCTTCAACCTCGGCAGCGATCTCGCCACGCTCCCCGCCGACCGCTGGGAGGGCATGCCGCTCGTCGTCGCCGAGGACGCGATCGCACTCGAGCGCGCGATCGACGAGGCGCAGAACGACCTGCAACCGCTCGCGAACTTCATCCACCCGGGCGGCTCGTATCCGGGTGCGTTCCTCCACCTCGCGCGCACGATCGCACGGCGCGCCGAACGTCTGCTGATCACGCTCGGCCAGCGCGACGAGATCTCCGTCGACGCGTTGGCCTACGTGAACCGGCTCTCCGACGCGCTCTTCGTGTGGTCGCGCTGGATCAACCACGCACTCGACCGGCCCGAGCACCTCTGGAACGCCGCGACGCGGCCGCCCGACTAACGCTCCGCGGCGAGCGTGTGCGCGGCGCGCACGAGCGCGAGCACGGTGATCGCATCGGTGAACTCGCCGCTGCCCGCGGCGCGCATCGCATCGTCGAAGCGCATCCGTACGGGCTCGATGCTCTCCACGTCTTCGAGGTCGGTCGCGACGGCCGTCAGTTCGCGCGCGAGAAAGATGCGCACGGGCGGCTGCATGATCGAGGGAATCTCGTAGGCGTCGCCGAGATCGTCCCACCGTTGGGCGACGAAGCCGACTTCTTCGCGCAGTTCGCGTTGCGCCGCCGCGAGCGCCGATTCACCCGCACCCGAACCGCCCTTCACCACCTCGACCACGATCTGGTCGACGGCGAAACGCGGCTGGCGCGTGAGGATCACGTCGTCGCCGTCGAGCGCGACGACCGCGCTCCCGTCGGGGACGACGACCACGCCGTGTTCGCCGGGCCGGCCGTTCGGGTGCACGATGTCGTGCGCCTCGAAACGCAACCAGCGATTCTCGTAGACGGTGCGCTGCGCTCGGCGCTCGTAGCCGGTCGGGCTCATCCCATCTCGATGTGCACGGGGCCCGCCGGCGCAGCCTGCTTGCGCCGTTTCATCAACAAGATGAGCGGAATGCAGACGAACGCGATCAGCGCGATCGCATAGGTCACGTCGGCGAACGACACCGTGGTCGATTGCACCTCGGCCAGTTGCGCGAGCGTGCCGAGCGAGATGTGCGCGAGGAAATCGCGAACGACCGGATTCGCAAGCGTGAGCGAGCCATTGATGACGTTCGCGTGGAACGTCTCGCGACCGTGCAGCAACACCGCGAGGCCCGCGACCGACACGGAGCCGCCGAGTTGCAAGGCGAGGTTGATGAACGCGCCCGCCTTCGCGCCGTCCCGTGCCGGCGTTCCGCCGAGCACGGCAACCGAGAGCGGCACCCAGAGCAGCGCGGAACCCACCCCGGTCAGCATCAACGGACCGACGAAATCCCAGAACGGTGCGTTCGGCACGGTCACCGTCGCTTGCAGGTAGCTTCCGAGTCCCACGGCAGCGAAGCCGAGTCCGAGCATGATGCGCGGATCGACCTTCCCGCTCAAGCGCACCGAGATCGGCGTGACGAGGCCGATCGGTACGGCGCGAAAGATGAACAGCATGCCGCTGAGCGTCGGCGTGAAGCCGAGCACGCCTTGGGTGAACTGCGGCAGCACGTAACTCGATCCATAGACCGACGCGCCGAGCGCGAAGCCGAGGATCGACCCGGCCCACACGCTGCGATTGCGAAAGATGCGTAAGTCGACGATCGGATCGCTCGTCCGCGTGAGTTCCCACCACACGAAGAACGCGAACGCGACCACGCTGATCAACGACATCGTGCTGATCAACGAATCCTGGAACCAGTAGTTCTGCTCGCCCTCGGTGAGGATGTATTGCAACGTTCCGAGCGTCGTCGCGAGCAACGCGAGACCGACCGCGTCGATCGGCGTCTGGCGCGAGCGCGCCGGATCGCGCAGCAACAAGAAGAGGATCACGGTCGAGAAGACGCCCGGCACGACGTTGATGTCGAAGCACCAGTTCCACGAGAAGTTGTCGACCAGGATGCCGCCGAGCGGGGGGCCGAGCGCAGGACCCATGATCGCGCCGAGCGCGAAGATGCCTTGACTTGCCGCGAGCTGGCTCGGTGGAAACGTGTCGCGCATGATCGCTTGTCCGGTCGCGAGCAGACCGCCGCCGAACACGCCTTGGATCAAGCGCGAGACGATGAGCATCGTCAGCGATTCCGAGGCGCCGCAGGCGATCGAGGCCAGCGTGAAGCCGATGATCGAGGCCAAGAAGTAGCGCTTGCGCCCGAAGCGGTTCTGCAGCCACGGCGTGATCGGGATGATGACGATCGACGCGATCGTGTAGGCCGTGATGATCCACGTGCCTTCGTCCTGGCTCGCGCCGAGATTGCCTTGGATCGTCGGCAATGCGACGTTGGTGATCGTGCCGTCGAGCGTCTGCATCAAGGCCGCGGCCATCACGCCGGCGATGATCAAAAGACGACGCGCACCGGTCTCGGTGACGTCGATCCGTCCGCTCGTGCCGGGATCGCTCTGACTCACCCATTCCCCAACGCGGGACCAGCGGGCGTGGTTGCGGACGACGATGACGCGTCAAACGTCGGAATGAGTCGTCGTGGCACGCGTCGCAGGGGCCGGGAATGAATCGCACGACCGGCGATCTGCTCGCGCGACTCGGCCGCCGGACATCCGTCGAAGCCTTGCAGGCCGAAGAGAAGCGCGGAACGCTGCGCCGCGCGCTTCGCGCGCGCGACCTGATCGCGATCGGCCTCGGCACGATGATCGGCGGCGGCATCTACACGACGATCGGTCCCGGCGTTGCGAAGGCAGGGCCCGCGATCATCGTCGCATTCGCCCTCGCCGGACTCGCCTCGTTCTTCGCCGCGCTCTCGTATGCGGAACTCGGCTCGATGGTGCCGATCGCGGGGAGCGCGTATACCTACGCCTACGCGACGCTCGGCCAACTCGTCGCGTGGATCATCGGCTGGGATCTGATCCTCGAATACGGCGTGAGTGCGGCGCCCGTCGCCTCGGCCTTCTCGGGGAGCGTGCAAGCCGCGCTGCACCAGCTCGCCGGGTTCGATTTGCCCGCGTGGGCGCGAACCGCGCACTGGGTGCACACCGGTCCGTGGTGGGCCATCTGGCAGTTCGATCCCGCGACGACGAGCGTCGATCCGGTCGGCGCGCTCTTCGTCCTCGCGGTGACCGCGGTGCTGATCGTCGGCATCAAGGAAACGGCAAGCTCGAACAACGCGTTCGTCGTCGTGAAGATCTTCGCGCTGGTCGTCTTCGTCGCGGCCGGCATCACGCTGTTCCATCCGGCGAACCTCGTGCCGTTCGCGCCGCTCGGCTTCGGTACGATCGCCTTCGGCGCCAACGGTAACGGCATCGTGCCGGCAGCCGCGCTCGTCTTCTTCGTCTTCATCGGGTTCGACAGCGTCACGACCGTCGCCGAGGAGACGCGGAACCCCCAGCGCGACGTGCCCATCGGCGTGCTCGGCGCGCTCGGCATCGGGACGATCGTCTACTGCGCCGTCGCGCTCGTGCTGGTCGGCGTGGTGCCGTGGCAGCACGTCGATCAGAATGCGGCGTTGCTCGCGGCCGTCGCGCCGCTGCACAACCCGTTCGTCAGCGCGATGATCACCGTGGGCGTGATCGCCGGCACGACGTCGGTCGCGCTGACGAGCCTGCTCGGGCAGAGCCGCATCTTCTACGTGATGGCGCGCGATCGCATGTTGCCGCCGGCGGTGGCGACGATCGATCCGCGCTTCAAGACGCCGGCGCGCATGACGTTGATCACCGGTGCGATCGTGGCGCTCCTCGCGTTCGTGGTGCCGCTCGACGTGCTGCTCGATCTGGTGAACATCGGCACGTTCAGTGCGTTCATCATCGTGTGCGGCGGCGTGATCTGGCTGCGCTGGAAGCGCCCCGATCTCCCACGGCCCTTCCGCTCGCCGCTCGTGCCGCTCTTTCCGATCTGCGGCATCGTGCTCTCGGTGTTTCTCTCGAGCGTGGGCCTCGGGCCCTACACGTGGTTGCGGTTCGTCGTGTGGCTGATCGTCGGCATCGGGGTGTACCTCGCCTACGGCTACCGGCACGCGCAGCCCGAGCCCGCCCCGGCCGCCTCGTGATCCGCAACGTCGACGTCGCGGTCACGCCGGCCGCCATCTCCGCACGTCCGCCGGCCGGCGTCGCCGTCGTGATGGACGTGTTGCGCGCGACCAGCACCATCGCGACCGCGCTCGCCAACGGCGCCGAACGCGTGATCCCCGTGCGCGAGCCCGACGAAGCGATCGCGACGATGAAGCGCATCGGGCGCGACCGCGTGCTCCTGTGCGGCGAACGCGGCTCACGCGCGATCGCGGGCTTCGATCTCGACAACTCGCCCGCATCGTACACGGCCGACGTGGTGCGCGGGAAGACGCTCGCGTTCACGACCACCAACGGCACGCGCGCGCTGATCGACGCCGCGCGCGACGGCGCGATCGTGTATTGCGGCGCGCTGATCAACCGGCGCGCGATCGTCGGCGCGTTGCGCGACGGCGAGGCCGACGACGTGCTGCTGGTCTGCGCCGGCAACGAGGGAACGCTCTCGTTCGAAGATCTGCTCTGCGCCGGCGCGATCGTCGCACAACTCTATCGCGACGATCGCAGCGTGCAACGCAGCGATGCGGCGCGCGCCGCGATGACGGTCTACGAAGCGAACGCGAAGCACCTGACCACCGCGATCGCGTTCGGTACGCACGCGCGCACGCTGTGCGACGCCGGCTTCGCCGCCGACGTCGCCACATGCGCGCAACTCGACGTCCTCGACGTCGTCCCCATCTACCGGGACGGCCTGATCACCACGCGCTGAGCGCTGCCGCAAAGCGCTCCCATGCGCGCGGCAGCGATCCCCCACCGACGCTCGGGGTGGGCGATTAGGGGGTTTGGTCGTCGGCGGCGCCGGCGACGACGGCGCCCGGGGTGCGGACGTCGATGCGGTCGTGCCGGGCGTCGTAGTGCACGGCCGAGGCGAGGACGGCGGCGACGTCGATGCCGCGCACCATCGCGCGGCCGTGGACGGTGAAGGGCGCGTGCGCGAGTTCGACCGGACGGCCGTCGAGCGTGGCGTGGCGGTCGCCGATCTTCATCGCGAGGGTGGAGGTGCCGCGACGCACGATGATCTCGCGACGGTCCGGATCGAACGACGTGATCGCACCCGCCGCATCATCGACGACGCGGACGGGCAGATAGGCGACGCCGCCGGCGGTGACCGGGGCGACGTCGGAGACGATCTGCTGGCCGTCGATCTCCATCACGGCCGGGCGCGAAAACGCAAGCGACGCCGACGCGATCACGGCCACGACGGCCGTGCCCGCGATCAGGCGCCAACTGGGGAGTGCGTTATGCGGGTGCAGTCTCACGGTTCGTCTCGTGCAGGTAGTCCGGGTACTGTTCGGCGATCACTTTTTCGATTTCGAGGCGCAGCGCGCCGAGGAGTTGGGCCTCGGAGTAGGTTCCGACGAGCTCGCCCTTGCGATAGATCGCGCCCTTCCCCTTCCCCCCGGCGATGCCGACGTCGGCCATCTTTGATTCGCCCGGGCCGTTCACGACGCATCCCATCACCGCGACCTTGACCGGCGCGGTGTATTCCTTGGCGATCTCCTCGACTTGCTTGGCGAGCTGGACGACGTCGATCTCGGTGCGCCCGCACGACGGGCAGGCCGTGATGTCGAAGCCCTTCTCGCGCAGTTCGAGCGCCTTGAGGATGCCCCAGGCGACCGGGATCTCCTCGACCGGATCGGCCGCGAGCGAGACGCGGATCGTGTCGCCGATGCCCTCGAACAGCAAGACGCCGAGACCAATCGACGACTTGATCGTGCCCTCGCGCGGCAGCCCCGCCTCGGTGACGCCGAGGTGGAGCGGGTAGGGCCGGCCGGCCTCGTCGAGGCGCTTGGCCAAGAGGCGGTAGGCGTAAATCGTGGTCAGCGGATCGTGCGCTTTGACCGAGATCAGGATGTCGGTGTGGCCGAGTTCCTCGAGCAGGTCGACGTGGCGCAGCGCGGAGGCGACGAGACCCTCGGGCGTGTGGCCGAGCTTCTCCTCGATGTCGCGGGCGAGTGAGCCCATGTTGACGCCGATGCGGATCGGCGTCTTGGTCTCGAGGGCGCGGCGAACGACCTCGCGGGTCTTCACCGGATCGGTGATGTTGCCGGGATTGAGGCGCAATTTGGCGACGCCGGCGTCGAGCGCGGCGAGGGCCATCTTGTGATCGAAGTGGACGTCGGCGACGATCGGCACCGGCGAGCGTGCGACGATCGCGGGCAGACCCGCGGCGTCCTTCGGATCCTGGCAGGTGACGCGCACGATCTCGCAGCCGGCCATCGCCAGACCGTAGATCTGCTCGAGGGTCTTCTCGACGTCGGCCGTGTCGGTCGTCGTCATCGACTGGACCGCGATCGGATGGTCGCCGCCGATCCAGACTTTCTTCGCGTCCTTCGACCAGTTCGATTTGTTCTCGAGAAGAATCGCTTTGGTTTTGCGCCGTAACCGGATCATGCCGTCGTCCTTCTCCCTAAAACGCGGCTTTGCCCGCGACGATGCGGGCGATATCGTGGTACGCCACGGCGAGCATGACGACCATCAGCGCGGCGAAGCCCCCGAAGTGGACGAGCGCTTCCTTGCCCGGGTCGACCGGCTTGCCGCGCAGCATCTCGACCAGGATGAAGATGCCGCGGCCGCCATCGAGCGCCGGGATCGGCAACAGGTTGAAGATCCCAAGCGAGATCGAGAGCGCGGCCGCCAGCGACAAGTAGGCGCCGACGCCGAAGTCGGCGACCTCCGAGGAGACCTGGGCGATGCCGATCGGGCCCTGGATCTGCGAGGCCGTGCCGGCGAAATTCGTCACCAGGTGGCCGAGCACGTTGAACGTGCCGCCGACGATCGACGAAAACTGATACCAGGCGAACTGCGCCGACTCGGCGAGCGTGGCGTGGCGCATGGCAGGCATCGGGCTGAAGCCGAGGCGCCCCTGCGGTTTGCCGTCGACCGGAACGCTGCGGGTCGTGATCGGGATCGTCACCTCACGGCCGTCGCGGCGATAGGTGACCTCGATGCGGCGATTGGGCAGCGCGTAGATCGTGTGGACCAGCTGCGTGCCGTCGTGCATCGCCTGGCCGTTGATCGCCACGATCGAGTCGCCGGGGCGCAGGCCGGCCTGCTGCGCCGGGAAACCCGGCGTGAGCTGGTAGACGAGCGTCGTCGGGTTCTGGTCGGCCACGCCGAAGATCGCCGCGCTGCCGAAGAGCAACACGATCGCTACGATGAAGTTCGCGATCGGCCCGGCGACCACGATCGAGAGCCGCTGCAACGGGGTCTTGGCCTGGAAATTGTCGGCCTGCGCGGGGTCGGCGGTGGCCAGGAACTCACGCCGCTGCTCGCCCTCGTTCGTCTTGCCGTCCTCGCCCTGCATCGCGCAGTAGCCGCCGATCGGCAAGAGGTTCAAGCGGTAGTTCGTGCCGCTGCGCTTCGAGGTCCACTTCAGCAGCGTCGGCCCCATGCCGAGCGCGAAATCGTTCACCCGCACGCCGTTGCGACGGGCGAGCAAGAAGTGTCCGTACTCGTGCAGCACGACCAGAACCGACAGCATCACCAGGAAGAGCAACAGTTTTTCAGGCGACATCAGTACCTCGTTGGACACCGCCTGCACCGATTGCGATGCAGCGGCGGCCGGCCGGTTGGGTCAGCGGGCGCGCGGGCCGACGCCGAGTGCGATGAGGTAGTGGGCCATCGGTGAGAAGCCGGTATGCACCACCTCGTCGTTGGCCGAGAACAGGAAGACGTTGTGGAAGTGTTGCTCCATCAGCGCCCCGAGCCGCTCCGCCGAGTACAGGTTGATGTGCCCGAGCTTCGTGTGGGCGCTCGCGTACTGGTCCGAGGTGATGTTCGGCGTTCCGCACACGAACACGCCGTGCGACTCGAGCAGCGCCGCGATGCCGCCCACGAAATCGTCTTCGCGCGCCGTCTCGATGTGTTCGATCGTGTCGAGCGCGACCGCCGCATCGAACGATCCCGGCGGCGCGTCGAACACGTTCATGCAGCGGAACGTCAAGCGATCCGAGGCCACCGTCGCGTTGGCGATGTCGATCGACGCGGCGTCGAGATCGACCCCGAGGCACGAGGCGGCGTGCTCGGCGAGGAGGATGGTGCCGACGCCTTCGCTGCAGCCGACTTCGATCACGCGCTTGTTCTTGCCGATCATCTTCGCCGCGAACTTGTAATAGCTGAGCAGGTGCAGCAATCGGCGCGGCGTCTTGAGCAAGATGTAGCTGAAGTACGGTCCGAGCTGCACCCGCTGGTCGCCCATCATCGTCAAGACGTCGCGCCAATCGGCGGACTTGTCTTCCGGGGTCGGCATCTTCACGCTGTACGACGCGCCGTTCCGGCGGCCCGCTCCGGCGCGACCATCAGCGCGGCACGCCGAAGGCGCGGCCTTGTC
>Ga0116228_10006588_pt1 | contig 10366 bp, 9 predicted proteins | sample S1TSphfallax_2_FD_89694 | JGI IMG/M metagenome (GOLD analysis project Ga0116228, IMG submission 89694) | Host-associated microbial communities from peat moss isolated from Minnesota, USA - S1T2_Fc - Sphagnum fallax MG | ecosystem: Host-associated > Plants > Peat moss > Unclassified | place: USA... | reverse complement strand
TATATATATATGTGGTTCATCCTTTGGTCCAAATTTGGGTTTACACTATGAACCATGGCTAATGGGTTTTAGACTAGACTTTTAAATTGGGTACCAACTTCATAAAAGGCAAGGTAAAAATCTTTTGGTCTATGTTGATGGAGACATGACATGGTAGTTAGGAGTGATCCAAACCTAGTTTATTGTCACAAAACCAATGACCAAATGCCAAGCTTAGTACTAAGTTTCATTTGGAAATGATCTAGAAGGATTGCATACAAATTTCCTATGAACCAACCATATCACAAACTTCTAGATCCTTAATTCAAACTACTTCATTCAATCTATAAGAACTCTAGGATGCAACAAATGGTACATGCAAAAATATATGCCTTGTGAATAGTTGGAACTTGAATTATAGGATTGTGCAACCAACTATAACGATCAATTATAGGCTATGCTAACCACACCAAAACAATAGCTTCATCAACTCGGTAACACTTTCATAGAAGATTTTTGGGTTGTTGTTTGGATGGCAAGTTCGACTTCAAACACCGACATAAGAGAACATGCATTGGCACCTTGTGATGGACACCACCTTCACATGATGGATGGGGTTCATTCATATGAATGTTCATCCATAACTCTTAATTAACTTCCAATTCACTTCTAGTTAACTTTCAATTTGGTTTTCATTAACTCATAGTCCATTTTTAATTAACTCACAATTAATTCTGAATTCATTATTAGTTAAAATTTAGTTAACTCATAATTAAGAAACATTTAAAGGTGTAAACATGATAACATGAACTGTGCCCACCTACTTTTAGGATTATTTTTGGGAAAACGTATTTTAGAATATATTTTAAAAAACCTTCGATTAAACAAAAAAAATTTATATTATTATGTCAAGGTTTATGTAAAAGATTTCAAATACTAGAAGAAAAATTGTCATTTGCAACCAATTGTTTACAACTAGTTGCAAATGACACATCATCATTGTAAACGATTATCGTTTGTGCCTATTATTTGCAAACAACAATTTTAGTTACACATGACACGTTTTTCTTCTAGTGAAAATATATGTAATTTTCAAAAGTTTTAAAGTATATTTATAAATCCTTTTAATGTTAAAAATCACATGTTATACTATGTAATTAATGTTTTTCATAACTTTTTATTCATGGGATATTTTTCAAATTGATTCATATGTTCCAATGATGTATTATGAACCTACTACATATAAAAAATATTATACTTTCAACACCAAATTAAATTACCACTTTTAAATGTGAAAAATTAAGCACATGTTACACTTGTTGTGGCTCTTATTAGTTGTTTGCACCTTTCAACAAGGTTTTAAATGTGAAAACTTTCATGGAAATGTCCTTAAATTAGGTCTTCAAAGGGGTATAAATAAAGGTAGGTCTCCCATTACCTTGAATCTATTCAACACCAATCTAAAAAATGATTTCATTGCATAAGCTTATTTTTATGTTTACATTTGTTATTTCATTACTATAAAAATTTGTTTGTACCTTGATCTTGCATACTTCATGTTCTTGGTTTTAGCCTTTGTGTTCTTTCTTAATATCTTTGTTTTGTGTTTTGGATTTAAATCTATCCTTTGTCGCCTGTCTTAGTAGTTTTTGTGCTTGTGACACACCCAATCAACGATGCCATGGTTTGGTGATACATTCGAACTCTAATTGAACACACACTCATCATTTGACCAACATTTCTTCATGCACATAAAATTACATCAAGTTGAAAGTCAGAGGTGATGTAGGGCATTTTTCATGTGGCAATGTATCTTGAGATTCATGCGGTTTTAAAACGTTTGACATATTGATCAAGTTATAAATGATTTCCCATATAATTAGAATTCTTTTGAATACTTAATAATTGCCATAGTCAAAATAACATTATAATTAAACCTACGAACAAAAGAAAAAAATCCTTTCATTTCAATTGTGTTGGGGCCTCCTCATTCAAAATCTTGAAGATGTTGATCACAATGAAAATGAAGGATGTGAGTAATTGTGAACTCTCATTGGGTGTGAGTTCATTCATTCACTATGATGGAGGAGTGGGAGATGATGAATTCCCTCCACTCTTCATAGGTTTATGGAAAGTTTTGAACTAGGGATTAAAGGAGAAAAGGTGAAAAGGATTTCCTTTCATTGTCGTTGGTCAAAGGGAAAACCCACTTTTTGGAAGGTAAAAAACTCAAAGGAGAAATTAAGGGAGGGGTATCAAAAAAGAAAAAAGAAAAAATGTGTGTGTGAGGGGAAGGATGTTGTATTTATGTGAAGGGAAGAGAGAGTAGGCTTTAAACAAAAAGTTGAGCATACATATGTATCGGTGGTGTTCAAGTGAAGGGGAATCAACCTTTTATTCATCTCTAGATTATAATTTGAACGTTAGTTTCTTTTAGTGGATTTATTTGAAACCTGAATTAGTTTTAGAACATTAACTAGGCCATGTGATCACTAAATTTTAGCACAATTGGAACTAGGAACAAGGAATATCAAGTGGAAGAATGAGTAGGGGTTGTAACAACAAATGCTAGTAAACTTGGAAAGCTACCCTTACTTTCTATTTAATTTTTTAAAAGCTCCCATTTGGTAGGGTAAAGGTTTGGTAAATTACAAACTTATCTACAAATTTTAGCCCATCTGGACCTTAGGTGCAAGGGTTGTGTGTTGAAACATGCAGGGGTATGATTAGACCCCAAGATGATCGAATGCCTAGATCCTAAAGTTCCATCATTGGATTGTTATGAAATTTGGTGAACATGGAAAAGACTTGTAATACTCAAACTATTGAAGATTTCAACTCCATCAACATTATTTTGTGGAATTTGAAGTTTAATGAATCAAGCCTTGGTGGTTGGTTTTGAATTTCACAATTTTATAATCTAGTTTTATCATGTAGTTGTATCTACATTGCTTTGCAATTGTATGAAGGTCATGTTCATTTCTTAGATTCAATCAATTTACACATCCACATTGAATTACAAACACAAGAAAATCAAATTAAAGATGGTTATCTTCCATTTTCTATTGCAATTCACATCACCAAATCTAGAAAGCACATAAGCATGTGCACCTAAAAGAACCAAAAGTGGGAACTACTAGCCATACAAGTGCCTTAACCATACAAATGCATCATCCTTATATTTATGTTATGGGGAACATAGTTTAAGGGGTAAGTTAAACTATAATAGGTTCAACATGTTTTTAGGTTTAAAAAAAAACCACAAGTCCAACATCTTGATTTAATATTAAAGTTCACCACAAAGGTGACACACGATTTTGAAACAAAATATACTTTGAAAAATATAAGTGAGTCATTGAGTTTACTAGGCATGGGGTATAGTTTGCACCACCCGCAACACCATCATCTTCATTTGGGGGGGGGGTCATGAGATTCAAATACATAGTCACCTTCAAAGTTTATCACCACACCATTATGGTGGGCCATGGAAGACATGTATGGAACCACTTATTGGCCATGCCAATATTCAAGGAAGGGGGGCATCAAGTCATCAAGCTGGATGATTTTATCCAAGAGTTTGATAACTTATGTGATATGTAACATTTGTATAATCTTAAAGTTTTTACACCTTTCATGGCATGGAAGGGATTGTTCTAGCATAGGATGAGTTCATGCATGCCCATGACATTTAGCCACAAGTTATCCTAATAATGAAAACCATGTTTTGGTGTAGTGATGACTAGAGTGATTAGAGTTGAATCATGGTGCTTGGCATGTGCATGTGGCTAATATGTGCTAGACTTGCTAGAGAAACCTTGTTTAAAAAGCCTTAATTAGACCTACACATAGTGAGATCAATTGTTGTTGGGAGCTCTACCTCTAGCCAAAAGAGCTATGTAGAAGGGTTATAAAACCCATTTTTGGAAGTTTTGCATTTGGTACATTTTGTTTTGAAGGACATTATTTTTTATGTCTAGTTTTTGGACATTTTACCTCATGCATACTCTATTTTGAATAGTTTAGGACAACAATGCAAACTTTTATTCATGTAAGCAAGTCATCACACTATGATTGATATGTAATTAAGATCAATATTCGTTGGCCTAGTGTAGAAGATTTGTTTCAAACACAATTCATTTTGTCTTTAAATTAACACATAGAAGTATTCGAGATTCAGGCATTGTGTTGGAAGCAAAGAATGATTGGGTTGATGCGGCAAACATGTTATTGCATTGTGTACATATGCCAAAAAGAATATGCCAATTATGGTAGTTGGTGATTAGCTTGTCAATTTTTGTGAAGCTCACATTGATTGGATGAAGGCCTTTGGTTGGCGATGGTTACAATTAGTTAGCGGAATTTTTATTTCCCAAGCATGAGCAAGACCTTGGATTAATTTGGTTGGTACAAATCCAGGATGTAACATGCCCATTGGGTTGGTGTGCTTCAAGGGAACAATTGACATCAATGGTTATTTTCTATGTTGCAATTGAAGCCAAACCACAAGCTTGGAAGTAGCAAGGTCTCTCATAACAACAAGCTTGCCTAAGGTATTACTGACACATGAGTTGAAGGTCAGTGCATTCAACACTGTCATATGGGAGGCTGGTTTAGCTGAAAATTAACAACATAGGTTACTACCACAAGGGTACACAATTCACGTCAATCCCATGTTTCCTTTTTTCATTGCTCTATGTTGGAGAGGGAGGGTGGCACAAATCATTCATTTGGGAAGTGTTTTGGGTTGTTGTGGGATTTTTGGTTTCGTTGCAGAGTCTCCACCACCTAGTGGTAGTGCATTAATACTGAAGAAGGTTAATACTTGTGTCTAAGCTAGTATGAGCACCACCCTTTAATGCCTTTGAGTTTCCCTAAAGGATGTCTAGGGGTTATTTTATAAGTACAACCCTGAATGTTGATGGTTAGACTTTACAACCATCCTGGAGATTCTAGGCCAAGGCACTTGGGCCTCACCACTCTATAAGGAGCATCATGTACTATTCCTCAATGATGTCTTTATCCTCCAAGAAGTTTCACATTGGCCAACCTAGGTGAATATCATGTATAGGAGATGGGCCTGAGTACAGACCCTTCTGTGATTTGAGATCTGTGCCCAAGGCCAGTAGACCGAGGGAACAGGTCGAAAATCATGGAAGAGCCTGTACTCAGGTCCTTTTCCTCCATAAAGAAGACCTGGGATTTTTTCACTTTTTAGAAATAGTGACAGGCTGGTCGGTACCTTCCGCTGGTCAGAAGATCCCAGTTCAGCCTGGAAGGTTGGTACCTTCCACCACACAAGATCCCCCTTGCTGAAAACAGGTTTCTTCAGGCAGGTAAGGGAGCTGAAAATACAAAGGAAAAATCCAGGCAGTGGTTTCCCACCCTCTCCCTCCGCTACTTTTGTTAAAATGTGGACCAATCCTCTAAATCTTGGAAGTTTCTTGGGCGATTGCCTCCCACCCTCTCCCTCCGCTACTTTTGTTAAAATGTGGACCAATCCTCTAAATCTTGGAAGTTTCTTGGGCGATTGCCTCCCACCCTCTCCCTCCGCCACTTTTGTTAAAATGTGGACCAATCCTCTAAATCTTGGAAGTTTCTTGGGCGATTGCCTCCCACCCTCTCCCTCCGCCACTTTTGTTAAAATGTGAACCAAGTGCAAAGAAAGAACTACAAAACGGAGTTTTATACTATAATTTGTACTTGACTTTTTTTCAAATACATGGTACCTAGTTGTCCCGGAGCCCAGAGTGAACCAGCACCCACTAGCACACCATCCACTGAATGAATGTTATAAATCAGTTGTGGATGAACCTCAACTAAGTTAATATCTGCTTTCATCTGGGTAACCCATTCTTTAAGAACTAGGTCCTATATATACATATATATGCAAATATGTGATCACTAAGTAGGGAGAAACTTTATACATAGGTAAGGGCTGTTTTTACTACCTACCTACTAATAACTCACAAGCTGGTTGTTAGTAGGTAGGTAGTAAATGAAACAACTGAGCTAACTAACCACCATGGTTAAGTCGGGAACTGGAATCGAAAAGAAAACTGTTTCCTGACCACTTATCATCCATCCTTCATGATGTACTGGTGGGTGCTGGTTCACCCTGGCCCTAGCCCATACTACTTCCCTTGCCTATAAAAAATGAGGTGAAGGTTTAAGGGACAGACTACTACTCCCAAGCACACTCGAGTCTTTGTTGTCCCTTCAATTCCATTGCAAGAGCTCCAGGTCCTTCATTACCCATTACTCTAATTTTTCTTCACATTGTTGTTGTTGTTCTCACTTACTTACTTGTACCCTCCCTTTTTTTCTTTCTTTTCTCAAGTCACCATTTTTGTGTGTTTCTTTGTTATTATGTGTCTTCTTCATGCATCATGCGTGCTTGGCTTCCTCAAAGCATTCAATCAAGGAAAGGGGTCTTCATAGCATTGTGAAAGATTTGCAATTTTTGTAATTGTTTGTTCCATTGAATGTTCTATAACGATTTGTACTTGATGTTGGGGATTGGCTTTTTTTGTTCTTCATCTCTAAATCTTGAGACTTGACCTCCCTGAAAGTTGAGGTGTTGGGGGCATTGTCCTTTTGTGAAAAGATTGCAACTACTCCTCTTTGGTTGTAGATACTTAGATCAATACTTGGAAAGAGATGGATTGGTGCACTTATGGAAGTATAATGAAAGGAATAATTGTTTGGATTGTTGTTGTTTGTTGTAGTTGTTGTTAATGATGCATTTGGAATTTGGATCAATTAATTGTGGGAACTGTATTATCAAATCTGTTTCCTGATGCACAATTCTTTGTGGGAATGTAAATTGCTTTGATAATATATTTACAAGATTGAATTGCTGTTGTATTTCAGTTCCTCCAAGTTTTTCAATACTGTTATTGGGAGCAACTAGTCAAAATGGGGAAGAGCAAGATTTTGGTCCTTGGAGCAACTGGGTACATTGGGAAGTATATTGCTAAGGCAAGTGCTCAATTGGGACATCCCACTTTTGTTGTGGTTCGACCAGACACAACTGCAGTTCCCAATTCTGCAAGGAAGGTGCTGCTTGACTCCTTTACAGCAGCTGGCATCACAATCTTGCATGTAAGTCAGTCCATCAATGGTTCTTGTATTCATTTGTTTCCCTTGTGAAATTGATCAAACATTGCATGACTCCATTTTGGTCTCACTTGGTATTCCTTGCATTTGTCGCATATCTTCTTCACCAACCCTAAATACCATCTTACAGGGGGATCTTGGAGACCATGAAAGCATTCTTGCAGCATTGAAGCAAGTGGATGTGGTGATCTCTACAATTTCAATAACACTAATAGCAGACCAACTCAAGCTTATTGATGCAATAAAGGAAGTCGGACACATCAAGGTAATGTGCCTACTCATGCCATTCCATATTTTTCCAATAGTAGGGGTGGGTGTGAGGGTAAGGGTCCAAATTGGGGAGGTTGTAGCTAAGATAATGCTGTAAAATATTTACAAAAAGAATCCATAATTTGATGTTTTTGGACACCCTCCTAGAAAATAAACAATCCATACTCCAAATCTCCAAATAGATGTATGCATTCCTTTCCAAGGTTTTAATTGATTTCAGAATGTCATTTCGAGAGTTTTTATGTGTTCACATTGTCTTGTGCGTGGGATGGGGCAGAGATTCCTACCTTCTGAGTTTGGGGTTGATGTTGAGAGAACTACAGATCTACCTGCTCTGCAAGCTATCTTCAAACCCAAGGCAAAAATTCGCACTGCTTTAAGAGAGTCAGGGATCCCCTACACATTCATAAATGCCAACAATTTTGCTGCATATTACCTCCCCACATTACTGCAAGAGGGTCTGGAGGCACCCCCAAGAGATAAGATCACCATTTTGGGTGATGGGAATGCAAAAGGTAAAGTATTAGTGTACATGTAAGATGCAAATCTTCTCCTAGGCTACTTGGGGATCTTCTTGATTATATGAGTTTTTCTTGTAGTATCTTTGTTGCTAAACAACATTTATAGTACTAGAAAATGTGTATATGAGAAAATTTATATGGCATGTATAATCTCAAGGTGACATTGAGTTTTGGTTTTTTGCATTATTTTGGAAATTTATCATTTGTATTTTTAATGCTCTACATTTCTTTTGGGGGGGAGGGGGTTCAAAACAGCAATTTATGTGGATGAGGATGACATTGCCACAATTACCATCAAATCAGTTGATGATCCTCGCACCTTGAACAAACAGCTTGTGATTCGTCCACCAACCAATGTTTTGAGTTTCAATGAGCTCATTGAGATATGGGAAGAGAAAATTGGTCACAAACTTGAGAAAAGTTATGTACCTGAGTCTACATTGCGAAAGCAATTGGATGGTAAGGAATTCTAGTCCTTTTGTTCATCATTTATGTACCAATGAGGCCACTTGTAGTGAGAAAACAAATTTTTACAAGTTGAAAGTTATACTTGAAAGCCTCTTCCTTCAATTTCATCACATGCATGAATAAATAGGGTTGTGGTTTGGTTTGAATATGCTCAAATTAAATAGGGATTTGGTTTGATTTGTATGATGCAGAACTCCCTTTCCCAAATTTCATCTATCCTGCTGTCTTATACTCCATCTTTGTGGCGGGAGATGAGTATTTTGAGTTGGGACCAGAGGATGCACAAGCAATTGAATTGTACCCAGATTTTGAGTACAAAACAGTTTCTTCTCTTCTTGACAAATTTGTATAGGTTTTTACTTGTAAGAACAATTTCATCCCAGTTGACATTTTTCATGGAACAATGAAGGGTTTGAAGAAATGTATCATACATACAGTCTTCAACAATTTGCAATAGGCTACATATTAGCATGAGACTAGTGGAAAAAAATACTCAACCATGTTTCTAGTAGTTTATATACCTATGCTAGGCCAAGTGGTGTTTCTTTGTTAATAAGTACTAGTGTAATATGTTGTTATGTAGAAAATGTGAAATTATACTGTGTCTCAATTGCTACATTGCTATGAGAAAATGTATTTGAATTTGTTTAATCAAATGTTTTTCCATACTTTGTAAAGAACTGAAAAATCTTATTAATATAAAACTGTAGAAGGCAAACTATGTGGAAGAAATGGTAGGAGACATCTAAAATGGAATTTTCTTGGAATTGAGAAATCTGTTGGAAATTTAATGATGTTAGAAGGATTGATGCATGTGCTATGAAATGGAGAAGGATGGAAGGGTAAAAGGAAACAATTACAACTAGATGGGGAATGTGAACACTGAAAATGAGATGTTACAACTATGCAATATAGTTGAGTATAATAAACATTAGTTGGAGAGTGCAGCATAAATAAGTGCAAATCAATTCCTTGCAATAGTTAATTTCACATCTTATGCACCTCACTCATCCATGATTGACATTTGCTCCATTCATAATTGTCACAATTGATGGGTTCCACAATACAAGGAACATTTTGAACTTGCCATGTGTAGTCTAAATGTTTGCTATAGTGTAGGACATTTCACATCATGAGTGTAGAATGAATAAGACTTTGCATGCTAAATCTTTTATATTGATCATCAAAGCGATGTTGGAGTTTCTCTTACACCCCAATTTTGTGAGTGGCTGGAATTCATAATTGGCTTCATACAATGATGTCTAACCTCTTGAACATCAATGTCAGAAGTGGGATCATGAAATAATATTTTTTTTAGAAAAAATTCTGATTGTGGAACATGATCTAAAATGAGCACAATAGTTCTACATCTCACACCAAACAATGACAACAACCACCAAACATTTTTCAAACAGTGTACACAAATAAGATAGTGTGTGATTAGATCAATCATGAACTTAGGTATTTATCTGTTTTTATGGATTAGCCATATTTCATGATTTGGAAAGCACCCAAATTGTCTTGATGATAAGACCTTATATATACATAAACCTTCAAGGATTTGAGGATTTTAAGGTTGAGTCCTGTGTTTTGGAACCTTCCACCTTCACAACCTTCTACACACACCTGGGAAGCTGTTTGTAGAATACTGAGTTTATTGATTCCAAAACCCTGGAAGGATCCAGGTTGTATAACCAACCAAAGGAAAAACATAAGATTTATTGCATGGAACCACTACTTTGAGTACATGAAGACATGGCCGCAAAATGCTTCTTCTGTGTTTCTCTTTAAAATTTTGGTATCTTTTCACTCATAAGAGCAAAGTGCTTAGAATCTTTCTCAACATCTTCGTACATGCAGTTTCTGTAGTGCTTAGTGTGCAGTTCAGGGTCCACAAAAGCCCACTCGATAGCAGGATTTCACACCTAGGCTTGATTCTTTTCTCTAAGCTATATCCAAAATACTGAGGAAAATCCACCAATTCTGACCTCAATCTGTCCAATCTCAAGAAG
>Ga0116228_10006586_pt1 | contig 10368 bp, 11 predicted proteins | sample S1TSphfallax_2_FD_89694 | JGI IMG/M metagenome (GOLD analysis project Ga0116228, IMG submission 89694) | Host-associated microbial communities from peat moss isolated from Minnesota, USA - S1T2_Fc - Sphagnum fallax MG | ecosystem: Host-associated > Plants > Peat moss > Unclassified | place... | reverse complement strand
GCGCCGGCGCGCTGCCACCGCCAAAAACCCGCACGGAAAGCCGGCCAACCGCCGCGGCCACCCGGTCGCAATAAAGGTCCAGGACCGGCATAGGCGGCGCCACGATGGGATCACCGGCATCCATTTCCATGCCGTCGATGATGGCGATGAAATCCACCTCCGGCAGCCCATAGGCGGCAACCGCGCCGCGCAGGACACGCGAAATGCTGTCTTCCGCCGCGCCGGTGAAAATCAACGCTATTTTCTTCCGCCAGGCTTCAAGTGCCGCGCGTTTTTCCTTCAAGGGCGTGTCGTCATCGGCAATATCATCCACCACCCGGCAAAATGCGTAGATTCCGTACATGCCGGCGCGCCGGTCCGCCGCTAGTATTTTCATGCCGTGGTAGAAGGATGTGGCGGAATCACGGACAATGGCGGTGACATCGGCCACGTCCTCGGCGGTTGCACCATCAAGGCTCATGCAAGCCTCGGAAGCGCGGCAAGCGTCGCGGCGGCGAAATCCGTTTTCTGCAATTTTACCCGCGCCGCCAGCGGGTCGCCCCGGCGGAGCAAAACGGTAAGCCGGCGGGCTAGATGGGTGATGATCGCGGTTTCGACCCGCAGCCGTCTTGCCTTTACCAACTCGGGCAAGGCAGCGGCATCGCGGTTGAGGGCTTCGGTAAGGGTCAGCATCTCGTCAAACACCGCGCGCAGACCAGGCGCGGTCTTGCCGCGCGCAATGTCGTCGGTTGCCACGCCGTGCCGCGACAGCATGTCCTGCGGAATATAGCAGCGGTCCAGCGCGCGCAGGTCGCCGGCGCAATCCTGCAAATGGTTCAGCACCTGCAGGCTGGCGCATAGCGCGTCGGAAGGCACCCAGGTGTCCCGGGATTCACCGTGCAGATCCAGCACGTAGCGGCCCACCGGGGCGGCTGAATAACGGCAGTAATCCATCAGCGCCTCCCAGCTTTCATAGCGGGTTTTCGTCGCATCCTGCCGGAACGCCACCAGCAGTTCGCGCGCATGGATCGCCGAGATTCCGGTTTGCGCAAGCGAATCCCGCAACTTCCCGGCGCTTGGCGCACCTTCGGGCTGCGTGCCGGTGAGCACGGCTTCCATGATGTCGAGGCGGGCGATCTTCTGGTCCGGGGAAATCTCCGGGCTGTCGGCAATATCGTCGGCATTGCGCGCGAAGCTGTAAAAAGCGTGGATATGCGGGCGCAGGGCGGCGCGGATGAGCCAGGAGCCCACTGGAAAATTCTCATCCCCCCGATCCTTCCCGGACCAGGATTCTGCGCCACCGCTGCCCGTCACCAGGGTCACGGCGGGCGGCGAGATTCGGTTGTCGTTGGCGCTCATGAATAGGCGCGGTTCTTCCAGACCGCCCCCTTGCCGCGCCAGTCATCTACCGCCGATGAGATCGTGGCCGCCATGTAGAACAGTGCGATGAGCGGCAAAGCCAGCGCCCACCAGCGCGAGACGCGGTAGCGGGCCAGCGTCGGCATATAGCTGACAACCGACAGCGCATAGGCGGCGAGACCGGCGCAAAATCCCACGCCGTGGCCGAACACGACGGCGTAGACTGGGACCAGCCAAACCAAAGCCAGGCCGAGAACCGTAAAAAACAGCACCGCGGCGGAATAGCGCAGCTGGGTAAAAGCGGTCCGAGATATCATCCTGAAGATATCGGCAAAATCCGGGTAGGGACGGATGGAGCTGGCAAGGCCGGAATGCCCCAAATAGATCGGGCCGCTGCGTTTGACGGCGGTGGCCAAGGCGACATCGTCGATCAAAGCGGATTTAATCGCGGCGATCCCACCCGCGCGGGCCAGCGCGGCCCGGCGGACCAGAACCGTACCGCCGGCGGCGGCGGCAACGCCGGAAAGCGGGTCATTCACCCGGGCAAATGGGTAGAGCATCTGAAAAAAATACACGAAGGCCGGCACCAAGGCGCGCTCAGCCAGGCTCGCGCAGTTCAGCCGCACCATCTCGCTCACCATGTCCAGCCGCCGGGCCACCAGGCGGGAGACCAGCGATGACAGATGCCTCCGGTCATGGACGATGTCGGCATCCGTGAACAACAGCACCGGCGCCGTGCCGGCCGCGACCCCTTGCGAGAGCGCCCAAAGCTTTCCCGACCAGCCCGGTGGTTTTTCGGCGCCCGTCAGAATGGTCAGGCGTGGCGCCGTGCCGGCGCGCGCGGCGGTGCCGTCTGTTGAATTGTCATCCACCAGAATGATTCGAAAATTCCCGGCATAATCCTGCGCCAGCAGCGATTCTACCACGGCGCCGATGGTTTCCGCCTCGTCGCGCGCCGGAATGACAATTTCGACATCAGGCAATTCGGCGGGGAGTGCCGCCGGGAGTTCGGGTGAAGAATGCCAAAACCTTCCGTGCAGAAAAAACAGGTACAGCCAGACGAGGAGCGAAAGCAGAAAAATCACCGCTTAAGCATTCCCTGGACGCCGAACCAGTCCAGCGCATCTTCCACCGCGGCCGCGGCGGGACGCGGCGCGTAGCCAAGCTCCTTCACCGCCTTGGCCGAGGAAAAAAACATCTTTTTGCGCGCCATCTGCAGCACTTCGCGCGTCATCAGCGGCGGGTTGCCGCTGCGTTCGGCGAACTTCTCCATCACCGCGGCAATCGGCATCAGCGGGCCGATCGGCAGTTTCATCAGCGGCGGCAGGCGGCGGGATTGCGTCGCGATCAGCCGCAACAGATCCCGGAGCATAAGATTCTCGCCGCCGAGAATATAAAGGTCGCCCGCCCTGCCGTAGCGCAGCGCCAGAACATGCCCGTCCGCCACGTCATCCACATGCACCACGTTAAGCCCGGTATTCACATAGGCCGGCATCCGGCCATTCGCCGCATCCAAAATCATCTTGCCCGTCGGGGTGGGTTTCACATCGCCGGGGCCAACCGGGGTGGAGGGGTTGACGATCACAATATCCTGGCCGCCAAGGACCAAAGCCCGCACCGCCTCCTGCGCGTCAAACTTGCTGCGCTTATAGGCGCCGATCAGCTGCTTTTCGTCGACGAACGTATATTCCGTGGCGGGCTTGCCCTCCGGGTGCAGCCCCAACGCGGCGACGCTGCTGGTATACACGCAGCGCTCGACCCCGCAGGCCTGCGCGATCTTGAACAGCGCCACGGTGCCCTCAACATTCACCTTGCGCATGCTCAGCGGGTTGGGCACCCAAAGCCGGTAATCCGCCGCAACATGGAACACATAACGGCAGCCCATCACGGCCTTCGGCAGCGTCGAAGGTTTGGCAAGATTGCCCTCGACCAGCTCGGCATGCCCCAGCCCGTACAGATTGCGCCGGTCGCTGCCCGCCCGCACCAGCAGGCGCAGCTTGTGGCCCTGGCGGGAAAGCGCGCGCGCCACCGCCGAGCCAACAAAGCCCGTGGCGCCGGTGACCAGCGTAATGTCAGATGTGGGCATGGGGATGGGCCTGAAGTAAGTAAGGCCAGGGGGCTTTGCCCCCTGGACCCCCGCCAAAGGCTGAGCCTTTGGAATCCATTAATAAGGTTTTGGGAAGGCGCTCGCACAGGGGGCGACAACACCCGTGCCGGCGAGCGCCTTCCCAAAACCTTAAGGGTTCTAAGGGCTCAGCCTTTAGTGGGGGGTCAAGGGGGGCAAAGCCCCCCTTGCCTTGCTCACTTTGAACCATCCCCATGCCCGCATCTGTCCTTTCGCCGTTCGTCCGCTTGCCCATATACCGCGCTGGCGGCGGGTGGTGTAGAACGCATCAGTGCGCGCCGCGCAACCTTGGCCGACAGGGGCACATATGGACGACGCCGCCGTAGCGACTGCTGATTTCAACGCAAGACACTGGAATTTCGCGCTAAGCGGGGCGATTCGCGCCGGGAGCGATGCGCATTTCGCGATGCTGACCCAGCTACTGCTGGAGACCTACAACCCCTACAAGCCGGCCGTGCTGAACTGGCCGAAGCTGGAGCCGGAGACGCTGGCACGGATCATTTCTCTGCCGATCTGGGACATTGCGGTGCAGACCGAGATCAAGGCGAGCATGCGAATCGAGGCTTTCGCGGCAACCGTGCACAGCCCGGCCCTGAAGGCGGCGTTGCTGCACATGGCCGGCGAGGAAGCCCGGCACCGGGACGTGCTGTCCCGGCTTGTCGCCGCTTACGATATCCCGATGCAGCCGGAGCCGGTTTATGAGCTGCCGCGGGATGCGGAATGGGGGTTCATGGTTACCGGCTATTCCGAATGCGTGGATAGTTTTTTCGCCTACGGGCTGTTTGAGATGGCCAAGCGCTCCGGGTTTTTCCCGGCGGAGCTGGTGGAGACTTTTGAGCCGGTGGTGCAGGAGGAAGGCCGGCATATTCTGTTTTTCACCAACTGGATCGCCTGGCACAAAGCCGCCATGCCGCTCTGGCGGCGCCCGTATTTCGCCTTGAAGACGGCCGCGGTCTGGGCGTTTTTGGTCTGGGAGCGGATGGGCATCGCGCGCGACGTGGACGGGCTGGAAAAGGGCGATGCGAATTTTACGGTGAACGGCTCGAAAGCCCTCGCCGATGAAATGGATCCGGCCAAGCTTATCGATATTTGCCTGGAAGAGGATGCAAAGCGCATGGCGGGGTACGATCCCCGGCTTTTGCGCCCCACAACCATGCCCAAACTCGCGCGTTTTGCGCGCCGTTTCATAAACCCAAAGACCAAAGCCGCGTGAGCAAAGGCTCACGACTGATACCGGCGGCGTTCGCGCTGGCCGGCATCGCCGCGATTACCGGCCTGGTGATTTATTTCGGTGTCGGGGATGTGGTGAAATCCCTCACCTCGGTGAAACTTTCCGGCTTCGCCGCCTATGTCGGCGCCCAGCTGGTGATCACGCTCGGCTTGGCCCTGTGCTGGCGGATGCTGCTGCGCTCCAGCGCCAAAGGCAGTTTTTTGCTCCTGGTCTGGGGCCGGCTGGTCCGCGATGCGACGGGCGAGTTTTTGCCCTTCAGCCAGGTCGGCGGCTATGTCGTGGGTGCCCGGGTGATCACGCTGAGCGGCGTTACCGTGCCGGACTCCATCGCCTCGACAATCGTGGACATCACCACCGAATTTCTGGCGCAGGTGATCTTTGTCGGCGTGGGGCTTTCGGTCCTGGCCGAAATTGCACCGAACAGCCGGCTGCTGCTACCGGTCGCGCTGGGGTTGAGCGTCGCGGTCATCATGTGCGTCGGGCTGATCATCGTGCAGCAGGGCGGCGGCAAAATATTCCGGCTGATCGCCCAGCGCCTGGCCGGCGAGAGCGGGGATTTTCACATGGACCGGCTGCAGACGGCGCTGGACCAGATTTACCGGCGCCGGGACCGGCTGGCGCTCGCCTCTTTTTTTCACCTGGTCTGCTGGTTCGGCACGGCCACCGCCTCCTTCATCGGCTTTCACGCCCTGGGCGTGCCGCTTTCCTTTGTCGACGCCATCGCCATCGAGGCGATGCTGCACGCCATTATGGCGCTGGCCTTCTTCGTCCCCGGAAGGGTGGGCATTCAGGAAGGCGCGTATACCGTGCTGGCCGGGATTTTCGGGGTGCCACCGGACATTGCGATTTCGCTCTCGCTCCTCCGCCGGGCACGGGATTTCGTAATTGCGGTCCCGGTCCTGCTGGCCTGGCAAGGCGTGGAAGCCCGGCGCCTTCGCACGACAGTTTAGGCGCGCTGACGCAGGACTGTTTAAGAGTTGTGTTTCGGCATCATGAAACGCGCGCGGGGTTCTTGTATGGACGGGGGCGGCAGCGCATGTAGCAGCGGTCAACTTGAACAGGGAATGCAAAAATGTCGATACTTGGTTGGATTGTGCTGGGGCTGATTGCCGGATGGATCGGCAGCAACATCGTGGATAATGGCGGCAAGGGGCCGATGCTGGACATGGTGCTGGGCATTGTCGGCGCGCTGGTCGGCGGCGCAATTTTTAACACGCTAGGCGCCGTTCCGGTGACCGGGTTCAACCTTTACAGCCTGTTCGTCGCGGTCATCGGCTCGGTCGTCGTGCTGGTACTTTATCACGCGCTGCTCGGCCGCCGGCGCCTTTAGAGTGCGATCGTTTGAGGTGCGCTCGCCTGAGCGCGCCGAAACCGTGAATCGCCCTCAGCAAAAAAGCTAGAGCGTGATCGCTACTTGAAGCGATCACGCTCTAGCCGATACCCCGGTTGATGGCTGAACGATAAATCATCACCCGGGTAGGCCACATCAGGGCGGCGTACAAAATGAACGCCAGCCCGACGCCGATGAACCAGGCATAGCTGTAAAGCCCGGTCCAGAAACCGCCGACATTCGCAAACGCCACCGGCGCCGCGCTGTGCAGGAAACCGGGGAGGTTCACCAGCACCGGCACGGCAAAGGCGGCGAGTGCGGCGAGGTTCCAGCCCTTTGCATAGGTGTAGCTGCCTTGTTGCTCATACAGAGCAGCAACATCCAGCCGGGTGCGGCGGACGATCCAGTAATCTGCGATCATGATCCCCGCGATCGGTCCCAGCAGCGCGCCATAGCCGGTAAGCCAGACGAAGATATAGCCCTGCGTCGTATCCAGCAATTTCCAGGGCATGATCAGCGCCCCGATGGCCGCGGTGACATACCCGCCGATCCGATAGGAAATCCGCCGCGGCCATAAGGCTGAGAAATCGTAAGCCGGCCCTACCAGATTGGCGGCGATGTTCACCGAAATCGTATCAATCGTGATGATCACCAGCCCGATCATGACGCCGATGCCGCCAATATTGCCGGAGAGTTTCACCGGGTCCCAGATCGCATGGCCGTAAATGATCACCGTGGCGGAGGTGACGATGACGCTGACAAGTGCGAGCAGCGCCATCGGCCCCGGCAGCCCGATCGCCTGACCCACCGCCTGATCTTTTTGCGTCCGCGCAAACCGGGTGAAATCCGGTATGTTCAAGGCCAGCGCACCCCAGTAGCCCGACATGGCGGTGAAAATCGGCCAGAAGACCGGCCAGAACTGCCCCTGCTTCGCCCCGCCCGCGGCAAAGGCGGAAGGTGCGGCCAGAATCGGCCCAAAACCGCCGGCCGATTGCACCGCCCACCAGACCAGGCCCAGGCACACAAGTATTTTCAACGGCGCCGTCCAGGTTTCAAACTTGCGGATCGCATTCAGGCCTTTGGTGACGAAAATGAGTTGCGCCGCCCAAAACACCGCGAAGGCAAGCAGCTGACCGATGCCGATCCCCAGCCACGGCAACGGCGCGCCATTCAGGCTGCGGTGCAAAATCACCCCCAGCAGGGCCAGCAGGGTGCTGCCGCCGATCCATGTTTGAATGCCGTACCAGCCGCAGGCCACCAGCGCGCGCGCCAGCGCCGGAAGTTTTGCCCCCTGCACGCCAAAGGAACTGCGCACCAGCACCGCAAACGGCACCCCGTAACGGGACCCCGCATGGCCGATTAATAGAATCGGCACCAGAACCACCAGATTGCCCAGCAGCACCGTCCCCACCGCCTGCAGCGCGGACATGCCCTCGTCCAGCATCGTCGCCGGGATCATATAGGCCGGCACGGCGATCACCATGCCCAGCCAAAGGGCAGCGAAATGGTACCACCGCCAGCTACGCTGCGCCGGCGATACAGGAGCTAAGTCCGCGTTGGTCAGCGTGTTGTCTGTTTGGCTATAATCCATCGGGGAATCGGCATATGCCATTCAGCCCGATTTCGTCCGGCAAATTGCCCGGTGTCCGAAGCGCGGACGGCAAACCGCCCGCCCGCAAAATTCCTTACTTATCTGACAACTTACGACTGAAAGCTAGAGCATGATCGCTTCAAGTAGCGATCATGCTCTAGCTTTTTTGCTGAGGGCGATTCACGTTTTCGGCGCGCTCAAGCGAGCGCACCTCAAACGATCGCGCTCTAACGACTGCCTATGCAGCCTTGGCGGCCTTCTTGGCCTGCGCCCGCACCAGCCGGCGTTTCAGGATCAACCCTTCGCCCGTCAGCTTGCGGTCCGACTGGCCCAGGATGAATGCATCCAGCCCGCCATTATGTTCAATGGTGCGAATCGCCCGGGTGGAGAGCCGCAGCCGCACATTGCCCAGCACGTCGGAAAGCAGCGTGGTCTCCTGCAAATTCGGCAAAAACCGCCGGCGCGTCTTGTTGTTCGCGTGGCTGACATTATTGCCAGAAAGTACGGTCTTCCCCGTAAGGTCGCAGCGGCGGGCCATTATCATATCCTCAAAGACGCAAAAGCGGGCCGTTTTACCGGCCCGGTGTCGCGCGGCTTATGGCGAAATCCCCTCTCCCGGTCAAGCGCGGCAGGTCAATCAAGGCCAAGAGGCTCTGCCCGTTGGAACCCCGCCAAAGGCTGAGCCTTTGGAATTCATTTATGAGGTTTGAAAAAGGCGCTCGCCCGCATAGGCTTTTCAACATCTGGGAGGAACGCCTTTTTCAAACCTTAAAGGTTATAATGGATCGAGGCGACCGTCGCCGAAGGCGGCGAAAGCGCCGAGATTCCCTTAGCGGGGTCCAGGGGCGGCGCTTCTGGCCTTACTTGCTTCTGCTGGATCGCCAATCCCGCTATTATCCACGTGTGCCGTTCACCCGATTGCCCCGGCGCGGGGGGGCGTGCTAGCGAGACCGCCGGATCGTCAATTTGCCACTTCTGGGAGGTCCCGTGTTCAATCGCCGCAAGCCCGAAGAGGCTAAACCCGAAGACGCCGCCACGGTCACAGCGCCTCAGCCGGATTTTTTATCCGCCAACCCGCCGCCGGAGTTTCTCATGTCCGTACCTCCCGCATCCGACGATAACGAACTGGGCGTTCCGCCCTTCCGCCCTTCGGGGCCCTCGCTTGCCCCCTATCAGCTTGCTGCTCTCAAGGAGAATTCTATGGCTCGTTCCCCGTTCGCCCCGCCTTTGCCGACCATGCCTTCAACCGGGCTGCGGCCGGCCAGCAGCGCCTCCTCCGACCGCGTGCATGAGAGTGCGGGCCGGGAGCGCCGGACGCTGGTGGTTGGCCGGGGCATAAGCGTGCAGGGCACGGTGCAGGATGCCGAGCGCCTGGTGGTGGAAGGCACGATGGAGGCGACGATGATCAACGGCCTGACCGAGCTTTCGATCACCCATGGCGGGATTTTCAAAGGCGAGGTTGAGGTTGACGAGGCCGAGGTGGCCGGCACGATTGACGGCACGCTGACCGCGCGCAACGCGCTGATCATCCGCGCGACGGGCCGCGTGCTGGGCACGGCGCGCTGCCGTCGGCTGCAGGTGGAGGATGGCGGGCAGATTACCGGCCGGATTGAGATGCTGGGTGATTCCATACCGGCGCCGGCCCCGGCACCCGCTCAGGTGCCTGTTCCCGCCTACGAGGCGAAATAGCCTTCTGCCTTACGGCGCCTTCAGCCCGGAGAAGTAGCCGGCAACGGCGGCGGTTTCCGCCGGGCTTAAGGCTTGGGCAATGTTCTGCATTGTGGCGTTGCCGCCGGCACCGCTGGCGAATTGTTTGAGATAGGTTTGAATCTGCGCCGCTGGCAGCCCGGCCAGCCTGGGCGCGCCGATTGAGGCGTTGCCCTGGCCCTGTACGCCATGGCAGGCGGCGCAAGGCAAGGCGCCGTTGTCGTTGCCGTGCAGGGCGATTTGCCGGCCGTCCGGAGCGGCCGCCAGCGCGGCGGCGGGGAAAAGCAGGAGTGTCAGGCGCAAAAACTTCAAGGTGAGCCTTGGGCGCCGTAAACCGGGAGCGATGCCGAGACGCTCGCGCCGTTCTGAAAATTCAGGGTGACGGGAACGCTGTCCCCGATTTTCATTTTTGGCTGCATGCACATCAAATGGTAGCCGCCGGGGGCGAATGTTTGGGACGTGTGCGGCGGGATGGTGATGTTCGGCACGTCCATCATCATCGCCATGCCGCTGTCATCCTCGCTTTTATGCAGCATCAGCATGCCGCAGGCGGGTGATGATCCGCCGGTGAGGACAACCGGCGCGCTGCCGGTATTTTGCAGGGTCATGTAGCCGGCGGCGGGGATGTTGGGCAGCAGATAGCGCATCCAGGGTTTTTCGATGGTGACGGTTTGCTGCGCGGCGGCGAGGCCGGGGAGGAGGAGCAAAAAAGCGAGAAAGCCGGGAGCGGTGCGGACAGGCTTTGCCACGAAAGGCTCCTTGGCGGCGGTGTTTTTGAGGCCGGTGGTGGAGCTAAGCGGAATCGAACCGCTGACCTTCTGCATGCCATGCAGACGCTCTACCAATTGAGCTATAGCCCCTTGCACCGGGAGGCCGCATATAGACCGGGCTTCTGGTTGACTTCAAGGGCCGGGGGTGGATCGTGTCGGTAGCACACGATATGTCCGGTTTAGGTAGCACACGATCTGTCCGGCGATACTTGGGTTTTTTGGAGAGCCCTGATGCGCCGGACGGAAGTTTTGCAGGGTGTGCGGATGATCAAGTTT
>Ga0116228_10006579_pt1 | contig 10374 bp, 5 predicted proteins | sample S1TSphfallax_2_FD_89694 | JGI IMG/M metagenome (GOLD analysis project Ga0116228, IMG submission 89694) | Host-associated microbial communities from peat moss isolated from Minnesota, USA - S1T2_Fc - Sphagnum fallax MG | ecosystem: Host-associated > Plants > Peat moss > Unclassified | place: USA... | reverse complement strand
CGTGGTGAGTCTTGTGTGTCCGTGTTGCCCGTGGCTCGTCCTAGCACCAAAGGTGCTCCAACTATGCACTAACCACTTTGTGTGGGTTGTGTGCAAGCCCGTGTGAGTGAATAAGCTTGTCAATTCTTCTTAGTCCCATCCCGGAGCTCCAACACGCCCCTCTACCCCCTCAAAGTGTTGTGAGCTAAGGAGCGTGTCCCGATTACTCTTTCTTCTATTGTCTTTCACTTGGACTCACATTTGAGTCCTTCAAGGAGTTGGGAGTGCGTCAGTTATCATGCATGCCCAATTTGTGGTCCCCAAACTTCTTTTTGTCAATCCAATGCTTTGTCCAAACATGTGTATTGCAATCAACATTAATGATGGTTGCCCCTAGGCCATCCTTTTTGGGAAAATTCAATTGCATTTGATGGCATTTGTAAAACACAATTGGCAACGCCAAAAGTAGAAGTGGATGATATTATTTAATGGGGTAATATGAAGAAACATTTTTTGCAACAAGGAGGGCACCCTCAATCCAATGACCCAACTAAGATGTATGGCATCAAACATGTACTTTCACTTTTTGAACTAGAGTATTAGAAGGTCTAAATCCCAACATTGTTACCTCAAAATACTTGGTGTAAAATTACAAATCTATGTTCATACTTTCCTTGTGATATCCCCCCCACATAAGATTTCCTTTGTGAAGCAAGTATTTTTAGTTGGATCCTATACTTTCACAACATACCAAGTATTCTAGCCATGTTAATATTGTGAGGTTTTTTAATTACAATTTATAAACCTCATTGTAATGTCCTTGAAATTCATATTTACAAATTGTTATCTATTTGTTTTGTTTTGAAGGCAACGGTTTTTTGTAGACTTAGTTGATAATCACCTATTTTGCTACATATATACCTATATATAGGTCTTAATTGTTATAAAATGGGGTACTAAGATGAAATTAAGTGAAAATTAGTGGCAGAATGTTAAATATATTGTAAAACATCATGACAAAATGTATTTACATGATACTAATGTTGAATTAAATGTTGAACTGATTTGTGTTGGTTTAGGAACTTCTAATAAGGTACACCCTTGATGTAATGCACGTGGAGTGCAACATAACTGATAATGTGCTCAAACATTGGTTGGTGAGAAATACACCTTAGGAACTAGAAGGGATATGGAAGAGGTTCATGTCCATCCATGGTTGTGGTTGCAAAGAAGAGGTTCAACTTTTATAAAACCCATGGCCCCATATGTTTTTAATAACAATGAAACTTGTGAGTTTTTGGAGTTCGTGTCTTCTATTAAAGCTCCTACTAGTTATGTTATAATGTTCAAAAAACATGTTGCAAGGCGAAGACTAACTATTATATATGAAAAGTCATGATCATCATGTCATGATACAACAAATTTTACTTGCATGTGTAAGAAATATTTTACTACCTAGTGTATGTCAAACCATTATAAGATTAAGCAAATGTTTTCAAAAAATATTATGAAAGTTGTGAATCTAAATGACATACTTTCTTTGAAGGTGTATGTTGTGGAAACATTATCCATGCTTGAAATGTAGTTTCCTCTTGGATTTTTTGATATTATAATTCATTTATTCATTCATTTAGTGGAGGATTTGGATGTATGTGGACCAATAGGGGCAAGGTGGTGTTACCCCATTGAAAGGTTTATGGTTATTTTGAAACATTATGTGCGCAATAAAGTTAAACCATAAGGGTGCATGGTTATGGGATATGTGTATGATGAGGCCCTTGGATTTTGCACTGAATATTTTTTGTTATTCAAGCACACACAAAGAATGATGTGGGATCCAAAAGAAGAGCTAGAAAATGTACGTGAATTTCTTCAAAGCAGGGCAAGAACAAAAACATTGACCAATCAAAAATTGCATTTGATTCATGAATATGTGCTCATGAATTTAATGGCAATTCAAGCATTAATTCAATAAGTACAATGTCTTCATGTTATTGGACTAATTACATTATCATATATAGTAATCATGGGAATAAGTTATTTAATCTAGGTTCATTAAAACAACATTTAAAATGGGGCAACAATGAATTAATAACAACATCACTTTCCATTTTATCAAGTTTAACATCATGATTGAAGATGAAAATTTACATTTAAGAGTAATTTATGACCTCTTTTTGAATCCAAAGAAGATGAAACATGCCAAAGTTGCTTAGAAGAGGCTAGAAGGTAATACAAACAACAAAGGTGTGGCATTAAAAAAGGTCAAATGGCAAGAACATTTCCAACGCACTTGGCCATGGATATACCCCCTTTTGGTGAATGGTTGCACGAATATGTTCGCAAGGCTTTAAATTGCGATGAGCCCGTCAATGAAGACATCATTTACCTTTCCCAACCTCCATCTAAAATGGTAGAGTTATATGCTTCAATGTGGGTGACGCACCCCCAAGCTCCTTAATGGACTCAATTACAAGTCCAAAGGTGAACAGTAGAAGGAGACAGAGTTGGGGCACACTCTTCAGCTTGTAGCACTTCAGGGGTAGAGGGGCATGCTTGAGCTTTGGAATGGGACTAAGAAGATTGATACGCAATTCAATCATTCACACGGACCTGCACAAACCAAACAACAAGTTGGTTAGTGCGTAATTGGAGCACTTTGGTGCATAGACGAACCACGGGCAAACATAGACTCACAAGATTCACCATGGTTTGGACTTGGGAGAAACCATCACCTTCCCCTTTATAATATACTTTGTGCCTGGTCACGGGATCAGCACCCAAATGACATTTTGTCCTGGGACTCCCACGATTTTGGGGGTCAATAACTTTGCATGCAAACTTTTAATTGAAATGAGGTTTAAAGAAAAGTAGTAGTTTTTGTCGAGATCTTTTGAATGGTATGTCACATGCCACCTAGACGCAAGGAAATCAAGGTGATTCCTGATTTTTAGTGATCGGGGGTCAAATTGCCAATTTGATTCGCGACCCTTCTTTTGGCCATAATTTGTGTTTAAGTGTCCAAATGGGTCATGCAAGTCCATTTTAGACATCTATGTTCCAAGATCTTTCCAATGATATAAAAAATTCTTTAATCCAATGGGTTTTGACCCCTATAATTGCTCTCTGAACGTTCCAAAGTCCATCAGGACTCCAACTCTCAAAATGGGAATTCGTTTGGGAGTGAGGGTTCATTCCCTCACACTTTCCTCCACTCCCGGGAGCATGAGATGTGAGTCATGGGCTTCCTTTTTGGCACACACCCTTGTAAGCCCTTACCTTAGTCGAAAGCCCAAGGCTAAGGTTGTGATAGTGAGCTTATGGAAACCATTACCAGGTGGAAGGTGAAGTAGGTGATTGCCACATGACATATGATAATGAAATTACATGCATTTTCATACAAGGGAGTCATTCTTCTACAAGGGACTATAATGTTATTATAACAAACCTATATTATGTGGAGTCTTGAAAGAGATTCTGGTTGTTTCTTGTGTAACCATGAAATGTATTTTGTTTCGTGCATCTTGGATTCCATCAAACCTACGTGGGGCGCAAACTTTTCAACAATATCAATATGGATTTTGGCTTGTTAATTATGCAAGAAGATTACCAAAACACTCACAATCTTATGTTTTCCCATCAATAGTTTCTCAAATAAAATAATCTAGTAGTATATTGTATTGTTTCCATTGACATTTCCAAACATTTAAACCACATTAAAGTGAATTGAAAACTTTAAACATTTTTTTCTGTGCATGTGGGGAGGACAGGTGTTTTTTTATATTTGACACATTAAATCCAAATTGGAAAGTAGTTGTGCAAAAGGAGCTTCAAGCTTGTAAGGTGATATATGAAGTTGAAGATGTTGTTTTAAGATTGCAAGCTTTGGATGAAAAATTGGTCACACAATCTTCCATGAGAGAACATGTTCAATGAAGAGTGCACATGTTGGGTCCTTATGGTAACGTTTTTACATAGTCAGCACATGTTATGTTTTTAAGGGTAACTATTTTACCTTTGATACAAAAGTTACTATATTCAACATAATTTGACTTTAAGCTAATGTAAATTAATTACATCCTAATTGGAATTCAATAAAACCTAATATGAACTTAGTTAGGTCTAAACCTAAGTTAATAGTTTACCTAACCTAATTTTAGTTAGCCTAATAACTAGTTTAAGTAAATAAATAATTAGCCTACTAATTAACTTAATTATTAATTGGCCTAAATAACTAGGTAGTCTATTCAATTGTTCACATATATTAAACATTAGTATCCTTGTTGAAATTTTGATTTTTGTTACAAAAACTAATAGAAATCAGCCAAAATGTAACCATTCCATTTACAACTACGTGCGACTTGTAGTTGTTTGTAACTAGATTTAGGAATGTTTGCAATTTCAAGACCTCATTTCAACTATTTTTGTCATTCTCATAACTGTGATGCAACTATTAGAAAATTTTATCCTATTGGTTGGATTAATTTTACATTTATTTTCATTCATTAATAGGTTGATATGTCCCATTAATCGCAATAGTCACCAAATGAGTTGCATCCTAAAGGTACTCTATAATGACATATGGGTGTATTTTAATGTATGTACTATATATATATATATATACGTATGTATATTGTTCATATAATGAATCTCAAAATTAATATTTGAACTTTGAATTTTTTATTCAACTCTGAAAATTTTTCATTTAAATTTTAAATAATCATTTAATTTGAACCTCAAATTTCAATTTCAAATTATTATTTTGGATTTTCAAAATTAATAATTCCATTCTGAAAATTATTAAATAAGTTTTTAAATGCACATTTTAGTTTTGAATACTGTTATTTGAATCTGAAAATTGACATTTCAATTTTGGAAATTGTTATTTCAATTCAAAAACATTTATTGAGTTTAAAACTCGACATTTTTATTTTAAATATTTTTATTTAAACTCAAAATTTGATATTTGAATTCTGAAATTTTAAATTTAAATTTTAGGAAATTATTTGACTTGATAGTTGAAATTTGAATTCCAAATTATTATTTTAGATTCTCGAAATTAAATTTTTCAATTCAGAAAATTATTATTTTAGTATTAAAATGGACATTTTAATTTTTCATATTATTATTTAAATCTGAAAATTGACATTTCAATTCTGAAATTTGTTATTTACCTTGAAAAAACTTATTTGATCTAAAAATTGATAGTTGAATTCAAAAAGTTATTTATTAAGTTTTAAAGGTTGTTTCTACTACTATTATCCATAATAATTCACTTTTATAAATGATTATAAATGATTATATTTAGTAAATATAAGTTACATTAAATAATTATAGTTATAACATAGATTTGTATATTATCTAATTTATATTCCTTTATTCGGAGAAATTAATTAATGGAATTAAGGTGACATTACTTCTAAATCATTGCAATTACTTCAGATTAGAATTAATTAGTATGTGCATAATTATTTTCTAATTGAACATAATTATTCACACTATGTAATTTATAACTTCAAACTTGAATTAAAAATTTGGAAAAATTATAGTGTAGTTAAAATATTTTTTCACTGATTTTAATTTCATGAATTATTATATAATAATATTATTATTGAAATTTCTGTGATTAATCATCCATGATAAATATGTTATAGTAATTTTACAGTAATTATGAAAATTAATGTTATGTTTAACAAATTATTGTATTTATGCTTAATAATTATCAAAAGAAATAAATTACTTGACCTATAGTACGTTTTACAACAATAAATGTAATTATATAGTAAGTTATGTAATTAGTTTAATAATAACTAAAAATATATTCATGTAAGAATTTACTTTCTAATAGTAAGTATTAATTCATTATCTATAATTTTGACATAAATATTTAAATAGTTAGTTTCTATATTATAGTCATTAGTTTAGTTTTACATTAATTATATTATATATAATTCGATCAGATTCTAAAAAGTAATAAAATTATTTAAAATTATTTTTAATATTTAATTATTTATGAGTTATGTATTAATAATTTGTGAATAACTAGATAGTTAGTTTGTTAAATATTAGGAAGTTATTGTTTATTTGAAGAATTGATAATGAATGAATACTAAATATTTTTAATGTATAATTTATAATTTAAATATATGTAAATTTAATCATTATTAATTAAATGATTATTTAATTATCTAGTATTTGAATTGTTTATAAAACAAAAAAACTATGAAAGTAAGGCATGAACAAAGTTTTGGATTTACAATTTAGTTTGTGAAGAAGTTACAACTTCAAAACTTATCTCATTTTGTTTGTTTTTTATTTTTATTTTGAACACTATATAAACAAGGGGGTGTGGTCATTCAATTTCACATTAAGAAATTTGTGCACATAGGATGAGCTAATGAAAAGGTTCAACCCGAAACAAAAAAACAATTATGCACACTTCTAAAGTATTTACCTTCCCAACCTACTTATCCACCTAATTAGGTAGGTACTTAGTTTGAACTGCCCACTTAGGTCAACCTATTTTTTTTGCCTAAGTAGATAGGTTAGTATATAGCCTAAGTTTATAGGCATCTATTTATGTACCTACCTAAGTACCTATTAACTTAATATTTTAATGCCACTTGCGAAACTTACGTTGGGCCACATGTAGTTTAATTAATCCTTCCAATAAACATTTGAAATGGATCTTATCATTAAAAGAAATCTTGTATTATGGAACTTTTCAATTTGTGACTATGTGTAATTAATTGGCATTTGCAACTATGTTTTGTTATTTTTACAATTAATCACCATCCTTTTCAATCTATTAGAATTATTGTGACTATGGTACAATTAATTTGCAATTATTATGTTTTCCATCTTTCCATGTTGATTAATTTTTTAAGCTTTTCATCCAAAGTGAGGCCTCTATATCAAATTAGTTGTAAAGTAATGGCAATTTGGTTACCTTTATGTGGTCTACTTATACTTTTGATATACATTATGGTGTTTTGAATATATTAGGGTATAATTATAGATTATGTTGTATTTTAGGCATGTCAAATATATATTTTGCATATATTGTGAATGGGTTAGATAAGTTAGAAAAGTAGTTAGATAAAAAGGTAGATGAACAAGTAAATGGGTTGGTATGTAAATAGGTAATTAAATTAGGCTAATTATTTGGTAAGCAAGTTAAATACATTTAAAAAAAAGATTATTAACTATTGATTATATTTTATATTTCATAGATAATAGCTATTAAAATTAATAATTTAATATTAGTTCAATAATAATAATAATTTGATAATATTTAGAATTTAATAGATAATAAACATTAATTTTTTAGCATTTTAGTTAATTATTTAATTGAATAACTAGTAAAAATAAAAAAGAATTAATAAATCATTATGTAACTAATTATTTCATTATTAATAATTTGAATTTCATCAAGTTTTAAACAAAATTTATTTTTTTCATGTTTTTAATTTGTTAAAGTTTAACCAAAATTTATTCAAATGTTGGTTTAACTAATGTTTAGCTAGGGTTTAATCAAGTTTTGATTTAACTCAAAATCTATCAAGATTAATCAAATGTTGTTTTAGCTAGTATTTAACCAAATTTTTACTCAAGGTTTAACCAATGTTTAGCCAAAACTTTGTTTAACAAAAATTTAACCAAATTTTATTTTAGCAAAACATTAGCAAAAGTTTAGCAAAAGTTTTCTTTAACCAAGGTTTAGGCATTGTTTATTAAATTTTTGTTTTGTCAAGTTTTAATTTAACCAATGTTTACCCAAGTTTTAGTCTAACCAATGTGTAACCAAGTTTTACTTTAACCAATGTTTACCCAAGTTTTAATCTAACCAATGTGTAACCAAGTTTGAATTTAGCTAATGTTTACCCAAGTTTTAGTTTAGTTAATGTGTAACCAAGTTTGAATTTAGCCAATGTTTACCCAAGTTTTAGTTTACCTAATGTCTAGCCAAGTTTGAATTTAACCAATGTTTACCCAAGTTTTAATTTAGCTAATGTCTAGCCAAGTTTGAATTTTGCCAATGTTTACCCAAGTTTGAATTTAGCTAATTTCTAGCAATGTTTGAATTTAACCAATGTTTAGCCAAGGTTTAACTTAGGTTTAAGCATAAATTCCATGTGGGCCTAACTTAGGTGTGACACATGTTATTTTTAATTAATAGGCTAGGTAGTAATTGTTAAGCAGTGAGTAAATTTAATAAATGATAGGTTAGGTATTAATTGGTAGGTAATATTTTAAATTATATATATATATATATGCCTATGTTAATTATATTAGGAAAGTAGGTTAATAGGTTAAGTGAATACATAGGTGTTTAAGTAGATATGTACATAAGTATGTGTGTATGTTAATTAGGTAATTAGATAATTAATAAATTACACTTAGAGTATGTTGGTAAATAAAGCCTAAATTGGTAAGGCCTAGGTAGGCCTAGGTTGGCTTTTTAGGAGGATCTTATTTTAATTTGGGATTAAAAAATTTATTGTGCACATTTAGTTGTATAGTTTGCAACTAGGTAGCAATTATGAATTTTATTTCATACTTTTTGTCATTTATTTCAATTTTGTAAATTACATAAAGAGGTGCATTTGAAACATTGAAAACACACAAACAACTTAAAAAAGAACATACCATTTGGGATGAGTTAGTAAAAAGACTTGACCTTAAATGCTAAATGTAAAATTAAACTAAAAAATCTACGTACTTACATATTCCCTAACTACCAATGTACATACCTACCTACCTATTTACCTATCTACTTACCTACATACCTTTTATCTACCCATTTACATACCTACCTACATAAATTGAATTTTTATTTTATCTTTTAAATGCCATGTGGCAAATTCTAATTACACCAAGTGACAAATTTTGAGTGAATTATATTTTAGTTGCAAAAATGGGGATTATTTGTAAAATTACATACAAATGGTTAGCATATGGGATTGTATGTATTGACCATATGCATCATCCATGTGGAATGTGTTAACATTATGGTGTGTCATCATTTATGATTAAACATTGGATGGAACTTCACTTATGCAACTAATGAATTTGTAGTCACAAGTTTTAATTGCAACTTATTTATAATCACAAATTGACATAAATTTTCTTTTAGTGTATGCATGCATCAACCCAACTCACAATGCTTGTGACTTTCCATTTCAATGTGTTTGTTTGTCATATTTTGAATGCACCACATTTTACACTTAATGTCCTAGAAAAATTCCATTAGTTAAAAAAAAGTTATACAACTTTTCACATGGTTTTCAAACATGGGTCAAATTTTGTGGAATCACATGTGAAATAGATACTACAAATATTGTAAAGGTTAAAAATCAATTGATTTGTCTTTTAAATATATTTTCATTTTTCAATAACTACTGCATTCATATTTTTTCATATGAATATAATCCAATGATAAACCCACCATAATATAAATAAAATATGAATATTCTTTTCTATCATCTTGCATGAGTTACATTTTTCAATACTATGCAAAAACAAAGTGAATCTCCTTTTAATTTTAACATGGTTTATGTTAAAAAATGTAACCACCCATGAAAACAATATGTTCCATAAAAGGGGCCCATGATAGTGTGCTTTCACTTGTCACACACACCTTTTTATTATTTTGTTTAAAAAAAGTGATTGAGCTAGTCAAAATGATATGGCAATGTTGGATTGGCTATTCAAGGGAAACAAATTTTAAATCACGATTTTCAAATTGACATAAAATTTTTATGACCCAAAAAAATTGTTGCATTATACAATTATGTAAAGCTATATTTAGTATACTTTATGACCTATTACTACCATCTCATTCAATTTTCATGTCCATGTTTGCATATATAGTCCAACTGCAGTAACTGTGACAATTATAAAATCTTAGAATAGGTCCAAATGATAGAAACATTTTACTCCAAAGGAAATAATAACATATTGTAGCTGTTAGGTTTTTAGGACCAAAATCTGATTTGACTAAATGTTAGCTTTTAATAAATATGCATATATTAAATGCAGTTTAATACCAATATGCAGCAAATAATGTGTGTGCCCTGGAAGATTTAGGTGGGGAAGGGATTGGAAAGCTCAATTATGGTATGCCAAAAGTGTGTGATGATTATGAAACAACAATCATGAGAGATTTCTATAACCTTCTCAGGCCATGTAGGTCCTAAGATTCTGTAATGTGGAATAGATACAAGCTCCATATGACATGTGATAATTCTAATTCAACCACCATTGGGATATTTTTTGCAACAATATTGGGGTTTAAAACTGTATGATATGGGATAAATGATATTTGGGTCAAAACAGCACCTTGTTGATGTATCAGTACTAGAGAGATTTGGAGGAAGAGGGATTAAGGAATGT
>Ga0116228_10006576_pt1 | contig 10378 bp, 8 predicted proteins | sample S1TSphfallax_2_FD_89694 | JGI IMG/M metagenome (GOLD analysis project Ga0116228, IMG submission 89694) | Host-associated microbial communities from peat moss isolated from Minnesota, USA - S1T2_Fc - Sphagnum fallax MG | ecosystem: Host-associated > Plants > Peat moss > Unclassified | place: USA... | reverse complement strand
TCGGTATCGTCGCCTCGCCCACGCCGATGGTGCCGATCTCGTCGGACTCGACCAGCGCGATCCGGCAGCGCCGCACGTCGACGGCCTTGATGAGTGCTGCGGCCGTCATCCAACCGGCGGTACCGCCGCCGACGATGACTATCCTGCTGATGCGATTGGCGTTCAGAATTTATAGGACAAGGTGACGACGGCGTTGGGACCCGTGATGCCGCGGGCATAAAAGTAACCATTGACCACCTTTTCCGTGACACCGGAATTGGGATTGCCCTCGGTGAGTCCGAGCACGTTGGTGACGTTGAACACGTTGACGTTAAGATTGAGCTTCGGCGTGAAGTTGACGTTGGCGCCCACCGACAGAATACCGTAGGCCGGGAGCGCGAATGCGTTGCCGGCGTCCGGATACACCTTCCCGGTGTAGTCGTAGCGCAGATACACCGCACCGAAGTGCTGCGGCAGATCATAGGTGGGCTGAATCGCATAGAGCACCTGGGGCGTGCGCTGCGCGATGTTGCCGTCGAATTGCGCCGCCGCTGCGCTGTTCACCGTCTGACCGTTGATGAATTCACCCAGGAACACGTTCGACAGCTTGGGCTTTTGATACGTGGCATTCACGCGGATCGAGAACGCGGTCAACGGATCGAACGTCGGTCGGTACGTGCCGTCGAAGCCCACGCCGGAGATCCTGACGTCGGCGAGAAAGCTGCCTTGCACCGCAAGATCGGTGGGCTGCACGAACCCCTGGCTCGAATTATTGAATGCCGTGTGAAAGTAGTTGATGGTGCCGACGAATCCATAGCCTCCGTAACGAAAGCCGATCTCCGACAGGCCGACGCGCGCCGGCGGGCTCAAGTTGTTGCCGCCGTTGGTCTGGTTGCCGTCTTCGTAGCGGGCATACACGGCCATGTTCGAGGTGATCGTGTAATTGGCGCCCGCCGTGTACGACGTCGGTATGGTCGTATATTGGGTTCGCGTAAAAGTACCGTCGAAGGTCGGACCCACGTTCTGGGCGAGACCCGGCGTGCCCGCGGGCACGGGCGCAGGCACCGCGGCGGTGTTGCCCGTGAGCAGCACGTTATTCACGTCTTCGTGCCGCAGGCCCACGTCGAGGTGCAATTTATTGTCCAACACCGCGGCCTCGTCATTGAAGTATTCGGAGAACGAATTCACCGTGCTGTAGAAGATACCCTGGCCCCAATCGCCGTAGTTTAGCAGCCCATTGTTGGTCAGGGTGCCCACGACACCGCCGGCGCCGTTCAACGCCGTAAGATCGTAGATCGCCGAATCGTTCGAGACGCCGTTGAGCAGCGTCGCGACCGCAGACTGATCGTTGTATACGCGGACCCGGTAGTACATGCCGCCGACGGTGAGCGAATTGCTCCAGCTGTCGCCGGACAGGTGGTACTTCACGCCGAAGTCGGTGCCGAGATCGCGCGTCGACTCGTATTCCTGATTGAGCACCGTCTGCTGCACCAACCCATTGCCGTTCAGCGCGGCGAGCGCAGCGACGTTGGCTGCGCTGATGATTTGTCCGGTGGTCAGATTGCGCAGGCCGAACTGCGTCGTGCCGGGAAATGCCGCGAGCCCCGCGGCAAGCGTGCCGGCGATGGGCGAGATCCCGGGCGTCAGATAATCGAGCGCACTCGTCAGGCTCGCATTGCCCGCACCGCTGCCTGGAAAAACTCCGTTGAAGTCCCAATTCGACTGCAGGTAGCGGGCCCGTGCAAAGACATCCAACGACGTGCTGACCGGCATCTCGAAATCGATGCGATACTGGTTGCCGGTGGCATGAATGCCTTGCGCGGAACTGAAGTCGCGGATGCAATTGCCGGTCGCACACGAATCGGGCACGCCGATGTTTGCAAAACCCGATCCGATCACGTTGCCGTATTGCGGATTGAGTCCGGGAACTCCGGCGACCTGGCCGTTGGTGTAGCGATACGGCATGTCGGCATAGTACGGATCGTGCTCGTCCCAGCGCTTGTAGGCCACCTTCACGAAGCCACCGCCGTCGAATTTTTTCTCGAGCTGCCCCTTGATGTGATAGGTCTGATAGGTGAAGGGCGAACTACGCTCGCCCTTGGTGGAATCCGCATAGCCACCCAAGCTGAATGCCACATCATCGCCCAATGCCTTGATCGGACCCGACAGATAAAGATCCGCGCGTTGCTCGCCATAGGTGGCGCCCATCAGCCGGCCTTCACCCTCCAATTGGTCGAAGTTCAAGGCTTTGGAGATGAAATTGATGCTGGCGCCGGCCGCGTTCGGCGACAGAATGCCGGAACTGCCGCCCTCGACCGCCTCGACGCGGTCGGTGTTGATGTCGTTCTGAAAATACTCGTCCGCGCCGCCGCCGCCGTACAGGATCGGCATGCCGTCCTCCTGCAGCGAGATGAAGCTCTGGCCGCCGCCGGGCAATCCGCGCACCGAATAATTATTGGACACCGGACCGGCGGTGCTCTCCACGAAGACGCCGGGGATCAACTTGAGAACATCGGCGGTGGTACGCGGCGCGAAATCTTCGAGTTGATCGGGTTTGATCTGGGTCACATCCACCGACGCATTGAGCAGCGTGCGTTCGGACGTCGACCCGGTGACCACGATTTCGTCCAACGTGGTCTCGGCCGGCGGTGGCGCCGCGTCCGTCGCCGGCGGCGCCGTACTCGCGGTCGACGTGCTGTTCGCGGCTCCCGACTGAGCCATCGCAGGCGCGGTTGCGCCCAAGGAAAGCGCCGCCAAAATGCACAGCCGCAACTTGTCGTTGCCCATCGTTTTCTCCCCGTGATGAACTCGTGATGTCAGTACCCAGCCGAAAAAAATTACACCATCGAGGGATGCCTCCCGCAATCCGCTCGCTCGCCGAACAAGGTGTCGGACAAATGGATACACGCAGCCGCCGACTTGACCTGCACCTTGATGTGGGACAGTCTCCGCCTACCCTCGGGTTACTGTGAAACCGACATCTTTGTCAGATCGTCTCCTTTAGTCTCCACAAGGAAACCATGATCCGCGGATGCGTCAGGAGCTGGTCTTGTATTTGAATTCGATTGGCACGGCACTGCCGGAACGTCGCTTTACGAAACGGGACTGCTGGGACGCGTTCCTCGCGTCCGACTGGTTCAACCGCTTGGACACTCGCGCTCACACGCTCGCCAAAGCGGTGCTCGGACGCGAGAACGGCATCGAGGAGCGCTGGCTCGCGGTCGACTCTCTCGACGACGTGTTCGCCATCGATCCGGACACGCTGCATCGGCGCTTCGCCCTGCATGCGCCGCGGCTCGCGGCAGCGGCGGGAGCTCGGGCGCTCAAGCGCGCGGACCTCGATCCGAAGGCCATCGACGTCGTGGTGGTGAGCACGTGTACCGGCTACTTGTGTCCGGCTTTGAGCGGCCATGTGGTCGAGCGGCTCGGTCTGCGCAGCGACGTGCGTTGCTTCGACCTCGTCGGCCAGGGCTGTGCGGGGGCGTTGCCGAACTGGCAGCTGGCGGCGGCGCTGCTCGGCGCCGGACCCTGCGACCACGTCCTCTCCATCTGTGTCGAGGTATGCAGCGCCGCCATGTATCTCGACAACGATCCGGGTGTGCTCATCAGCGCATGTCTGTTCGGTGACGGCGCCGGAGCGGCGGTATTGTCGAAACGTCGGCCGCCGCAACGGCGCTCGATCGAATGGCTGGACAGCGAGTCATTCATCGCGCCAGACCACCGCGAGGCGTTGCGCTTCGAGCATCGCGGCGGCATGTTGCGCAACATCCTGACCCGCGCCGTACCGCGGTTGGCTGCCGAGCACGTCGACCGGGTGCTCCGCGCGGCGCTCGAACGCTCCGATTTGCAACGCCGCGACATCCGCACCTGGATCATGCATGCCGGCGGCCGCGACGTGCTGCTCGCGCTGCAGGAGCGACTGGCGCTCGAGCCCGAGGCTTTGGCCTTGAGCGCCGACGCGCTGCGCCGCTACGGCAATTTGAGCAGCGCCTTCGTGTACTTCGTGCTGGCCGCCGCGATCGACGGCAATGCCGGCGGCGGGTGGTGGTGGATGTCGTCATTCGGTGCCGGCTTCAGTTGTCACGGCGCCCTGCTGGCAGTGGAGTGACCCCGATGCACGCCATGCCACGCGTGGTCACGCCCGAGTTGCTCGACGATCTGGATCCGCGCGATCCACGCGCGCTGCGCTCGCGGCGTGACCTCTCCCGGGTGCATCGCGCCATGCGCTCGGTGCAGATTCTCAAGACGGCGATCGGCACGCTGCCATTGCGGCCGCCGCCTCGCTCGATCATCGAACTCGGGGCCGGTGACGGCACCTTGTTGTTGCGCCTGGCGCGTGCCCTGGGCAGCTCATGGCGCGGAGCGCAGCTGACCTTGCTCGACCGGCACGATCTCATCGCCGAGGGCACGCATGCGCGCTTCCGGGAGCTGGGTTGGACGGTCACGGTGATCGAGGCGGATGTGCTCGAGTGGAGCCGGCCACCGGTTGGCCGGCGCTACGATCTCTGCCTGGCAAATCTGTTCCTGCACCATTTCAAGGGTGCCGAGCTCAATGCTCTGCTCGCGGGCGCTGCCGCCCGGACCGACATCTTCATCGCCTGCGAACCGCGCCGCGATCGCTTCAGCGCGCTCGCAAGCCGGATGATCGGCTTGCTCGGCACCAATGCCGTGACCCGCGTCGATGCGGTCAAGAGCGTCGCCGCCGGATTCACCGGGCATGAGCTCGGCACCGTCTGGGCGACCGCTTCGGGGGCTTGGGCGACGACGGAATATCGCGCGCTGCCCTTCAGCCACTGCTTCACGGCGGTACGCCGTGGCGCGTCGGGTGCTGCCGATGCACGCTGATGCCGACGCACTGGTCATCGGCGCCGGACCCGCGGGTTCCGCGAGCGCCATATTACTGGCGCGGGCCGGCTGGCGGGTGCTCCTCGTCGAGCAGCATGAATTTCCGCGCCAGAAAGTCTGCGGCGAATGCATCTCCGCCGGCAGCCTCGCGCTCCTCGACGCACTCGGGATCGGGGACGACTTCCGCCGCCTGGCCGGTCCAGAGCTCACGCGCGTTGGCTGGATCGGCAGCAGCAAGACCATCGAGGCGGACTTTCCGCGCTGCGACGGCGGCACCTACGCCTATGGACGCGCGCTCGGTCGCGACGTGCTCGATGCACTGTTGCTCGAGCGCGCCCGCGCGGTGGGCGTCACGGTGATTCAACCGGCGAGAGTGCAGCATTTGCGTGGTGGCCCGGGGAACTTCCTTTGCGATATCGTAGGGCCGGGACGCGATCACCGCGAGACCCGTGGCGTGCATGCGGTGATCGATGCTCATGGGTCGTGGGAGGCGGGGCCGCGTATCGACGCCGATGCCGCAAATCAGTCGCTGCCGCGGGCGCCGCGAAGGGATTCGGACTTGTTCGCATTCAAGTCACGCTATCGAGGTTCGGCATTGGCGGGCGGGCTGCTGCCAGTGTTGGCATTCGACGGCGGCTATGGCGGTCTGGTGGTCGCGGAGCACGGTTTGACCACGCTCGCCTGTTGCATCCGACGTGACGCCCTGCGCGCCTGTCGCGCGGCGCTGCCCGGCGGGTCTGCCGGTGAGGCGGTGTCGCTGCATCTGTGGCGTTCGTGCCCGGAGCTGCGCGAGCATATCGATGTCCGCGAGATCGACGGCACGTGGCGCAGCGTCGGGCCGATCCGACCCGGGATCCGCGTCGCCGATCGCCTCGACGTGTTTCGCGTCGGTAATGCCGCCGGCGAGACCCACCCCTTGATCGGCGAAGGCATCAGCATGGCGCTGCAGTCGGCGTTCCTCCTCACCCGGCAGCTCTCGGGACATGCGGCCGCAGCACTCGACCGACGCAGCACCGAGACCCTCAATCGCCGCTATGCGGCTGCCTGGCGCGCCCGCTTCGCCCCGCGCTTGGGCGTGGCCAAGGCCTACGCGAACGCCGCGATGCGCCCGGCGGTGGCGCTGCCGCTGCAGGCGCTGCTCAGGTCATGGCCTTCTCTGTTGACGCGCGCAGCGCGTTGGGCGGGCAAGGCCGCACGGTCGCGGCAATGAGCACCCTCTCGGCGCTGCAGGAAATCTTGGTCAAGGAGTATGCCATTCCACTCGAGCGGCTGATGCCGGACGCATTGCTGAGTTCGCTCGGTGTCGACTCCCTCGGCATGCTCGAACTCATGTTCAAGATCGAAGATCGATTCAACTTGAAGATTCCGGGCGATCCGCCCACCGACCTCGCGACCGTGGCGGACGTGGTCGCGTACGTCGACTCCCTCATCACCGGTGAGCCCGGGCGCCGCGAACCGTGATCGGCCGGCGTATCGCGGTCACGGGCATGGGCGTGGTGACGCCGTTGGGCAACTCGCTTGCCGAACTGTCGGCCAATCTTGGCGCCGGAAAATCCGCGGTTCGGCGGCTCGCGCCATCGCTGGCCGCACGGCTGCGCTCGCCCATCGGCGCGCCGGTGGATTTCGACGCGACGCCGCGGTTCGATCCGCCGCGGCTGCGCATGCTCGATCGCGTGAGCCAGCTCGCGCTCGAGGCGGCCGGCCAGGCCGTGAGCCACTCGGGCATCGATTTCCGGGCCGAGGACCTCGAGCGCTGCGGGGTTTTCGTCGGCAGCGGAATGGGCGGCGCGTCGACCACCGACGAAGGCTATCAAGCGCTTTACGCCGAAGGCTCCGACCGGATCAAGCCCTATACGGTGCTGGCGGCCATGACCAGCGCGGCGGCATCCTGGATCGGCATCGACCATGGCATCACCGGACCGAACATCACGTTTTCAACCGCCTGTTCATCGTCCGCGGTGGCGATTGGTGAGGCGGCGCTGCGCATCGCGGGCGGCGCGGCGGATGTGATGATCGCCGGCGGTGCGGAAGCGCCGCTGACCTATGGCGTGCTGCGGGCCTGGGAAGCGATGCGCACGCTCGCCACCGAGAACTCGGCCGACCCATCGGCTTCTTGCCGGCCTTTTTCTCTGAATCGGAGCGGTTTGGTGCTGGGCGAGGGCGCCGCATTCACGATACTGGAGGACTGGAACCATGCGCTCGCCCGCGGTGCCACCATCCATGGTGAATTGTCGGGCTACGGTCTGACCTGCGATGCCGCGCACATCACGCGCCCGACCGTCATGGGCCAGGCCGGCGCGATGCGCGCCGCATTGCGCTCCGCCGGCTTGCACCCGAGGTCGATCGGTTACATCAACGCGCACGGTACCGCGACCGTGCAAAATGACGCGACCGAGACCGAGGCAATCAAAACCGTGTTCGGCGAGGATGCCTATCGGGTGCCGATCAGCTCGACCAAATCCATGCACGGCCACTTGTTGGGGGCGGCGGGCGCGCTCGAATTCATCATCACGGTATTGTCGCTGCGCGAGCATCTCGTGCCGCCGACGCTGCATCTCGACGTCCCCGATCCCGCCTGTGATCTCGATTACGTCGCCGCGGGGCCGCGCCGCGTCGCGCCGTTTCGTGCGGCGATGTCCAATTCATTCGCCTTCGGCGGCACCAATGCGGTGTTGATTGCCGAGGGCCGCCCGACCTAGGGTTTGAGTTCGACTGCCGTATTCGCAGGTGACAGCAGTGCGGTCGCAACGTTGCCGCCGCTCTGCATCACGAAGATGCCGCGATGCGAGGGGTCGATGGCGAAGAACAACGTGTAATGCAGCATCAGCTTGTGCGGCGGCCCTGGGCATACCGCTTCGAAGAAGAGCGCCGCGTACGCACCGTCCGCATGGTCGTCGATCAGCTGACGATCCGCTTTGATCGCACAGGCATTGCCCGGTCCGTCACCCAAGCTCAGGTAGCGATACGCGTAGCGTTCGATCGCGGCCTGATGATGACGCACCTCGCCCCAGGTCAGACGGCCGTCACCGTCGTCATCGAGCTTGAGGACGAAATCGAGGTCCCGCAGCGCGATATCCCATTGGCCATGCAGCGTGACCTTGCCTGCGGTGCGCGCGGCATCGGCGGTCAACGTCAGATACGCATCGCTCGCCGAATGCGCCTCGGCCGCGTTCACGGCGGCGAGCCAGGCCGCGGCCGCGAGCAGCGCCAGAGCGAACGGCCTCACCGACCCGACCCCACGAGTTCGGCGCGCAGGTCCCGCGCCATGGGTTGCAACAGCGGATCCTCCAATCTGGTTTGTTCGAGGAACTCGAGTACCGGCACCGCCGCCCGCGGCTGCTTGGCCGCGAGCGCAGCCTCGAGCACCACCCGCGCGTCCCAGGGTGCGCGCTGCAGCTGCCAGTTACGCAACGCCAGGTCGAGCGCGGTCTGTGGATCATGCTGCAATTGCAGCGCGAAGCGCGCCTCTTCGCGCCCGAAATACTCGCTGCCCCGCAGGCGCAGCGCCTCGAAGCGGGCGGCCATTATCCAGGTGTAGCGCTGCAGCTGGTCACTCTGCAGCGCCTGCTGTGCGAGCGCGATGCGCAGGAAAGCAGTGTCCGATTGCGTGTGTTCGGCGAGCAGCGGCAACACCTCGCGCGGTCGATCGCGGTCGAGCAAAAAGTCGGCATACGCGACCAGGAGAAAATTGTCCCGCGGCAGCAATTTCAGCGCATTGCGGTAGTGGCTCTCCGCCTGCGGCCAGTCGCCGAGCCGCTCGGCACTCTCCGCCAGCAAGCCTTGCACCCACGCTTGGGTGGCGGACGGGGCGGCGGCGACCGTGGATTCGAGCTGATGCAGGATCGCCAGGCTCTGGCGCGCCTGGCCGATGTACGAGCGGAGATTGCCCGAGCATCCCAGGCCCAACTCCACGCCCGCCGTGTTGGTCACCTGCGCGCAATCCTTGCCGGCCGTCTTGTAATCACCTTGCACCATGTCGAGCGTTGCCAACGTCAGCCAGCCCTGGGCATTGCGCGGCTCCATTTTGAGCGCGTGCTGCAGCAACTCTCGGGCGTCGTTGAACTGGTGCCGGTATTGCAAAATCGTCGCCTGCGTCACCAGCGCCGCGGCTGCGGGCGGCGAGGCTTGCACCCACGGCGCGATCACCGCCTCGGCGTATCCCGCATAGTGTGCATCACCGATCTGCCGGCTGTAATCCACATAGGCATCCGCCAGTTTTTTCGCCGCCGGCAGGCTGCGCGGCGCCGTGTCCAGGGCCGCGCGCAGCTGTTGCATGCCGGCCACCGCCGGATCCGTGGTCGATGGCACCTCCTGCAGCACCTCCTCGTCCCGGGCGGGCAGGTACGGTGCCCGGAACGGCGCCGCGGGAGCGAGCTCCAGGGGCGCGGAAATTGCGGCCGTACAGGCCGCCAGCCATGCCAACCCGAGAATCGCGCACCCACGCATGAAGTTCATGCCGGCCTATTCGCACGCTGCGTCGCCCCAGATGCAGCGTGCAGGCCGCTTGGGTGCATCCAATGCCGCTGCAACATCGAATATCATCGCAATTACCCCCGAGCGGAAAGCGGTGCTGCGTGTCGAACTTTGAATTTGTTGCCCGACCCGTCGCTGCGCCCGCTCGACGCATCTTGTTTTCGCGTGCCGAATGGTCACGGCTCGGTGTGTTGTACGGCTTCATCGGCATGCTGCACGTGGTCGGCTGGGGCACCTACCTCCATTATGCCGCGCACCACCCGCAACTCGTCGGCCTGGGGTTCGTCGCCTACATGTTCGGGCTGCGTCATGCGTTCGATGCGGACCATATCGCGGCGGTCGACGACACCGTGCGGTTCATGTTGCAAAAGGGCAAACAGCCCCTGGGCGTGGGGTTCTTCTTCTCGCTCGGACACTCCACGGTGGTGCTGGCGCTGGCCATCGGCATCGCGTTCGCGGCGACCGCCGTCAAGGCCGGCTTGCCGCAGCTGCAAAACTGGGGGGCGCTGATCGGCACCGGTGTGTCCGGCACCTTCCTGTGGTTCATCGGTGTGCTGAACCTGTTGGTACTGCTCGACATCCTCAAGATCTGGCAGACCGCAAAGACCGGCAATCACAGTCATGCGCATCTCGAGGCGCTGCTGCAAAAGCGCGGCTTGCTCAACCGCCTGTTCGGCGGTCGGCTGCAAAAACTGATGAATCACAGCTGGCAGATGTATCCTCTCGGGCTGTTGTTCGGGCTGGGATTCGACACGGCATCGGAGGTCGGCCTGCTCGCCATGACCGCGGGTGCATCGGCGGGTGATCTGCCGCTGCCGGCGGTGCTGTGCCTGCCCATTCTGTTCGCCGCCGGCATGACCGTGATGGACACGACCGACGGCGTGCTCATGTCGAAGGCGTACAATTGGGCCTTCATCAATCCGTTGCGGAAGATTTTTTACAATCTGACGACCACCGGATTGTCGGTGGCGGTGGCGCTGTTGATCGGCAGCATCGAATTGCTACAGGTGCTCTGCGGCATGCTGGATCTGCATGGTCCGGTTTTTGATTTCGTGGCCGGGCTGAATTTCGGCATCTTGGG
>Ga0116228_10006575_pt1 | contig 10379 bp, 11 predicted proteins | sample S1TSphfallax_2_FD_89694 | JGI IMG/M metagenome (GOLD analysis project Ga0116228, IMG submission 89694) | Host-associated microbial communities from peat moss isolated from Minnesota, USA - S1T2_Fc - Sphagnum fallax MG | ecosystem: Host-associated > Plants > Peat moss > Unclassified | place... | reverse complement strand
GCTACAAAGAGAAGCATTTGCAACTATATAGAGGCAGGGCAAGTTATCTACCAGCAGGAAATAGTGCCACTTCTTCATCCGATAGTAGATCCATCTAAGAGGTGCCACAGTAACAAAGAACAGGCAATACAAATATGGAATGTCCTGAGGCCCTGCACAAATTCTTTCTCACTGAGAAAACTTGGAAAACCTGGCCCTCAACACTTTGCATGAATGAAACATGCATGAAGAATGAGATTCACTTTTGAACCAAATTAAGACAGCAGATCCTGAATGTACGACACAGCAGGTAATTCACTGATACCATGCATATTTTGTCCAGTACCTACATTCTTGCTGCTTAAAGTGAGAGCAGATATCTTCATATCACCACTTGGTACATTCATCCTTCCCATGTAAAAAAATTAATATAAAACACAAGCTTACTTGAGCCTAGCAAGAAGCAGAAGGCACCGAAGCAGGCAACCCCCACACTATAAGTAACCTGTGGATTAAGAAAAACAAAGCTTCAAACCCTCTGATGAATTCAATAATTATCAGAAAAACCTACAAATCAGATTTCTGACACTGTGTCCGTTAATGTTGCACCATTGGATCATAGGCATGGCAACACTTACTTTGTTGATAAATTCCTCATGCTCGTCTGCACGCTTTGCAATCTTCACTGCTTGCTTTGTAATTATCTGTCTCGTTTTAATTACCACCTGCAATTTTCACACCAGACATCCATTGGTAAGGGCCAAAGCAAGCAAGTTGTGATGACAATGCAACCACATACTGATGCACATTCTACAGAGCATGGACTTATAGAAATGCCATATTGCACTGCAAGTCTCATAAATAATGACATTGGAGAGAGGTAATGGACAAGACACCTTGGGGGGTATTTTGGTGCCCTTCTCTCCCATATGTTGCCCTAATTGCAAGTCCCATCTAACTCTTTTCCCAGTCCCATCTTGCTTGACTGGCGCCATTTGGTGGTTCCACTTCCTCAAAGCCCTAAAGCTCTAACCACGAGACAATCCGTTGCTTTCCCAAATACCAAAACCAGCTGTAGTATGTCCTTGAGATTTGACAGCATTTGCCCAACACAACCACCAGTAGATCACGGCACAAATGGCTGCGTAATCTATTCCACAGCCATGTACAGTCTGATAGCAAACTACCTTCAGCCTCTCTTCTTACTTGCTCCAAGGGTTCAAAACCGCAATTCTTGCAGAGGGAAGGCTCTGAGATCGGAGACGGAGAAAGTTGTGTCCCACAAATAGGATCGGAAACCTCACGTTGCTAATAAGAAGCTGCAAAAACAAAACCGATTTTACAAACGGGTGCCTAGACATCCAGAAGATCTGCCAACAAAAAACGAAAAGGAAAACACAAGAAGAAGAAAAATCAAAGGCTGCGACGCATATCCTGCTACATGAAATCAACAGCAAACCTACAACACCAATTCTGCATATGTCACTGCAAAACAGAACGTGCAAGAAACCAGCTAAGACCCTGAAACTGGAAAACGAGACGCGCTTCACCGCTGTAATAAGCAGAACAGCCTCATCGTATGGGATCGAAGCCCAAGCTTGTTAGCGTCCGTGCACCAGACATAATGATAAAGCCCGCCAAAAAGGCATCGAAACTCGCCCCGGAAAAAAAGGCAAGAAAAAGCAAAGATGAGAAGGAAAAATACAAAGGCGACATACCGTCAGAATGTGGGGGCCAAGCTTCGACACGATCATACAAATCACTTCCTCAAACTTCCTCAGCAAAGACGTGGAGAGCGATGGCGCTCTGTGTGTGTGCGTGTGAGTGTGGGGAATGGTCGAGAGAGGGAGACCAGGCCCGTGAGAGGAAACCAAGACGATTCCTTGACGTAACAGTCATCTTCTCCGCGCGTTACGTCCGGAATCCGGATATTTGTAAGCATCTTTCGGTCGAATGTCGCCTTCCTCTGTCCCCGGGTATTTGGATTGCCGCGGTCCTCTCCCGGGTACCTACTTGAATGATCGCCCTCCTCTGTCCCCGGGTATTTGGATTGTCACCGTCATCTTCCGGGTACCTGCTTGAACGATCGCCGTCCTCCGTCCCGGGCACGCGGATTGCCACCGGTCTCTCCCGGGTACCTACTTCCTCTGTCCCGGGTATGTTTATAGCCATCGTCCTTCCCGGTTATTTGAAACATCGCTCGCCTGTCTTCCCCGGACATGTAAATGGCCACCGGCCTCTCCCGGGTTCTTGAATGATCGCCTTCCTTTCCCGGGTATATACTAGAATCGACGCCCTTTTCCGGGTACGTAATGTCCACTTCCTGTCCCGGGTGCTTGAATGATCGACTTCCTATCTCGGGTATGTGATAAGGATCGCTGTCCCTCCCCGGGTATATCATAGAATAGCCGTCCTCCCCGGGTATTTGATTTTTCCGCTTCCTGTTCCAGGGTACGGTTAATGTCAACTTCCGAACCCGGTTATTTAATTCATGCGGCACAAATTTCACGGCTGGTTGACGCCTCTGGAAACTGTCACCGTTCCGGTTCCGGTTATTTATTGTGCGGCGAAACTTCGGCAGATGAAGGGTATTAAAAGTCGCCGGACCGGGGCGTTTTGTCTTCTGCCCGAAAATTCTTAATGATTCGCCGCTGCCAATGCGAACTTGCGCCGGTTCTAGATCAAATATTTTTTTCCCTGCCCCCCACAAGCACCCAACGGCTACCCAGTAACGGGTATCAAAAACGAGAAACGCTCCAACACCAAGAAGTTGGCACGTGGAAAATGACGTGCTATTTACGCATTGGTGGTCAAAACCTTACTTTAGTTTTTCATTGGTTACAAATTTCTTGTTGTCATCGAAGCTCGAGATCCCAATCTTAAAATTGCCGGTTCCTAGGTCCCAATCTAGGTCTCAAATGAGAATCCCGATTGGGACCTCGGCCGACCAACATTCCATTCGAGGTCCCAGTCTGGCATGAGTAGTTTACTAGTAACATAAGGAGTGTTTTCTTTCTTCAATTTCTTCATTTCCCAAAAGTGGGAATTTTTTGCCGAAAAAAAACACATTCTACACTGAAAAAATAAAAATACTAAGGTTTTCTCAAAAAACAAAATCCTCAAAATTCATTACAAACAAAATTTTACTGCTTAGGTAGGATTCATGGAAGTGCTTGAATAGTAAGTAGTAAGTCGTAAGGTAGTCGATTGTCTCAAACCCTTTGCTACTAGGCCAAAAAAATTCCATGCACAAATTTTTTCATTAATTTTAACAACAAGAAATTAGAAATAACAACAATAATGACAATTGATTTTTTTGGGAAAATTTTTGTGGCTTTTTAAACAATAAAATTGGAAAAGCTTTGGAAAGCTTTTTTTTCTAGCACAAATTCGACTAATTCTGCTACAACTTTCCAAAGATTTTTGTGGTTTTCCCAATTGGAAAACATTTGGAATTTTTTTTTTTCCTACCATAAATTCAATTAATTTCACTACAATTTTCCAATGATTTTTGAGACTTTTTCAACAATAAAATTGGGAAACCTTTGTTTTTCTAGCATAAATTCAACTTAGGTTGCCACAATTTTCCAATGATTTTTGTGGCTTTTCCAACAATAAAATTGGGAAGCTTTTGGAAACCTTTGTTTTTCTAGCATAAATTCAACTAAAATCAGCTACAATTTTCCAAAGATTTTTTGTGGCCTTTTCAACAATAAAATTGGGAAACTTTTGGAAACTTTTGTTTTGCTAGCATAAATTCAACTAAAATCAGCTACAATTTTCCAAAGATTTTTGTGGCCTTTTCAACAATAAAATTGGGAAACTTTTGGAAACTTTTGTTTTGCTAGCATAAATTCAACTAATTTTGCTACAATTTTCCTATGATTTTTGAGGCTTTTTCAACAATAAAATGGTGAAACTTTTGAAAAGTTTTTTTTTCCTACCATAAATTCAACTAATTTAACTACGTTTTTTCAACATTTTTTTGTGACTTTTTCAAAAATAAAATTGGGAAACTTTTGTTTTCCTAATGCAAATTTGACTAATTTCAAAAAGAAAACATTGAAAACATGATACATGCAATCTTTAGTTGTTACTTTCATTACGTACCTACTTATAATAACCTTTAGCCATGATTTTTGGCTGGCAGGCAAGGATATTTTGTTCACATTCATTATAAAGTAGGGTAGAGAGGCACCCAAGTGCACACATGCCAGTGTTTGTGCTGCCACTAGGTGCACAGGGCGCATTTTTTGACAAACATTTGAAGACCCATGACCAGACGTTCACCAAGAAATATTTGGTTTTGGAACTTTTTTTTTAACGATGTAATAAAATAAGAGGAGAAGTTCACCAAGTGCCTTTTTTTGAGTGGTGTTAAGGGTGGGAGTCATGTGCAAAAGAAAAAAAATTGAACAATGGGGGATTTTTAGGGTTATGTGTTAGGGTTTTATTAGGTCTAAAATTACAAGCCACTTAGTGTGGCCAATAGCAAGAAGCGTTTGCGTATGGGTGTTTCAGAGTTCAATTGAACACAAAGGCATCTTTGGTTTATCATTTGTGGTGCACATTTAAAGCAATAGCATAAAAAAGACTAACAACCTTAAAATGATCAAGCAACAAGCAAAGGCCCAAGTTTTGAAAAAGCTTGGCATTGTTTATTAGCCCCCAAATGACTAGCCAAGAAGGAATTTTCCCCCAAGTTATCCACTTTGTATTTCCTGTCCAAAAATCAACAAGGCACAAATCACATGAACAACAGCACACATTCCCTCCATTTGAGGTTTAGATTGCAACTCTAACTATGTCGTTTCTACCAACTTTAATGGAGGAAGAATTACAAGCATTCTTAAAGTTGATCATTCCTAGTGCAACATGTTTAAGATATAATGCAATCTGTACTCATCTAGATGTGAAGGAAAGGCTTGAAATATCAATAAAAGTAAACTCTAGTCTAGAAGCAAAACAAGTTATAGTCATACAACCTTTAGTTTCAAATGTCAAGGTAGAGTTGTCAAATGAGAAAGGAGTTGAAGTAAGGGGTTGTAGGATAGCAAATGTTGGGGGTTCTACAATAGGGTTTAAGGGTTTAGGTGTCAAAGTAGAGGTAGTAAAAAAAATCCCAACTTTCATATTCAAATGTTAAGGTCAAGTTAGCAAATGAATAGGGATTTAGAGTAGAGGGCTACAATATAACAAAGCTTGGGAGTTCTAAATTAAGGTTTCAAGGTTCTTATGTTAAAATCAAGGGTGCAATAGAGATAGGGTTAGGTTTAAGTCTAAAATTAATAATAAACATAGAGTTGGCAAATCCAAAGTTTATTTCTTTGCACCAAGAACTTACACCAATATTAACACCAGGACTTAATGTAGGAACAAATATAATAGATCATATCTACACTAAAAGGTACAAAAAATACATGTATTACCATTGGTGGGCACATAATGTTCCAGGACATTCACAAGTTGAAAAGAATGCAGGGATAGCAAAGATAAAAAGATTCCCCCAAATTGATGTTCAACGTAGGTACTACATACCCACCACCTACACAAAAACCCAAGATGTTACATTTTAGTGAAAGGATTTTGAGGAATTTTATGCTTTCATATCACATAATGGACCATGGTTTGAATATGTTCAACAAACAATCCCTGCCCTATTTAACTTTCTATATTCATGGTTTGAATTTAGGAAGGTTAGACGTGTACTTCTAATTGGGCCAACATACGAGTGCCCAAGCCCTTTGAGGTTTGGATCTAGAGGAGTGTGAAAGTCATGCAATTGAATGTGCTTCACAAACATCAAAACAAAATGCTAGATCAACCAATAACTAATTAAGAAAATGTACCTCCTACACCTAAAATAGTACAAGTGCAAAAAAAGGTTAATCGAGGACAAGTTACAAGACCCAAGGGGCACATGGACAACTGAAGCATTAGAGGAAACTATAGAGGCAATTGGGGCAGGGAGGTGTTTTGTGCAAAGAGTTTATAGGTCATGGAGCATACCCTTGAACTTTATTTATGACCATCTAAATAGGTAGACACGTAGTAGGAAAATGGGGGTAAAGGATGTACTCACAAACGAGGAAGATGTTATCGTCATGGCTTGGGTCTTGGCCATGCAAAAAGTAGGCATGTCTATAACTATGCACCAACTGAAAATGAAGGTGGCAAAGTTAACACAAACAATGGCAACCCCATTTCAAAATGGCACACCGAGCACAACTTGCACTACAAGAAAAATTGTCTTTTGCAACTTAATTTATGACTAGGTTGTTAGTAATGGTAAACATCTATGACTACATGACTATGTAGTTGAATAGGATACATTGTTTAAAACATTTGGTCATTAGTGTGGTTTAATCGCAAGACAATTCGCGACTATGACTTTTGTGACTATAAAAGTCATGGAGGTCATCAATGTTTGATGAGATCCATAAATTATGGTCGTTGCATATAATTCATTAAATATGAAACAAATATGTTTTCCACTCATGCCATGTAGACATGTGGCATGTAAACATATGGTATAAAGGTTAAAAGCCCAACCTATATGTTAGGAATGTAAGCCTTAGCCTATTAAGAATGTAAGTTAATTTAACTAGCAAGCTAAGTTAGTTAGGTTACTTCACTAAGTTGCAAATGTGAGGACTTGGACCCTTCACCTCCACATTGAAGGAATAAATCCTTAACCCCCACCTGACCATTGTACCACATGATTTTTACATGACAAAACTTGTCACCATATTGTTATAAACATTTTTTCTAACCTACTTTATAAGTTAAGTACCTAAGTACTTACCTAACAACTTAGAACCTACCTAGTAACCTAGTAGGTACCTAGCTTGGTAGGTAATAGGTAAGTAGTACCTAGAGGTGGTAGTAAATAGGTAGTAAGTAGGTAGGTGATTAATAATAGGTACATATATGTACTACATATTTAGTATGCAGGTAAATAGCTAGCTACCTAGGAATAAATAGTAGGTAGTTAAATAAGTATGTATGACTTACCTAGTAGGTAGGTAAGTAGGTAGGTAGGTGCCTAGTAGTAGGTACATATGTAATACCAATATAGTAGGTAGATAGGTAGGTAAGTAGGTAGGTACCTAGTAATAAGTAGGTAGGTAGGTAGGTAGGTACATATTATTATTTAGTAGGTAGGTAAGTAGATAGGTATCCACTTATATGGACAACAAGACTGGACCTTCCAATATTTACATAACGATTAACAAATGAACATGAAAGGGAAGAAAAATAATCAAATAAACAACCTAAGGGAGATGAACCAAAAATTGAAAAGTCTATTGCCACAAACCTTCATATACACACAACAAGAGTACAAATTAGGTTTGAATAATGTAATGCCAGTAGCAGACCTAAAGTAGAACAATGCTACTACATGGACATGCCACACAACCTTATAGAAGTTGATGATAGGGTAGAAGAGATAAACATTGAAAACATATCAAATACTGAAAAGGAAGATAAAAAGCAATCAACTATGAGGCAATTGAGCTTTATGAGCTTGGACATCAACAGGAACAAAAGTCATTTAATTTAACACAAGAGTCATTGAAGATTCACAATCTATTATCATTGCCACATTTACCTACAAAACAAACCAAAGGTAAGGAGCCATTAGTAGACTACTCTCAATCACATGTCATCACTTTTAAAGAGTATTTTGTTATCTTGAAGAAAAAAACCATGGACAAAGTAGTTGTTGATGAAGCCATAAAAACAAAAAGGAAGCAAAAAAAGGATGATAGGTTGAAGAAGGTAGTTAATACCTTAACCTCGACAAAATGGGCAACCTTATGAAAGGTAGGCCAAAGCCACCTTTGATGCACAACGGTCCCCTACAATTAATACCATAACCCCAACATAGTGGGCAACCTTGTGAGAGGTTAAAAGGAAAGCCAAAGCCACCTTTGATGCACAATGGTCCCTTGTAGTGATAAGAATGGTTAGAAGACAACTACATCATAACATTTAGGTAGTTGTCACCATAAGCTTGCACACATGTGAAACAACATTTACTTTGGGGATTGCAAGTACTAATCAACAACAAGCAAAAGTAACAACAAGATCAAGAATGCAACAAAACGATTTAGTGCCGAATGGAACAATGAATGTTGTAGTAGCCAATGTAGCACCGAATGCATTAACAATTGTTGCAATAGCCAATGCAACACCAAATCAACCAAGAAATGTAGCAATGACCCATGCATCTATGAACGCTACATGGCCAAGTGTTATAGTTGTTTAAGTATGTCAAAAGGGGCAAGGGATAGGGGAAAGGGAATGGGGAGCCAAAGCTCCAAAGAACATGAACTTAAAATAACTACATGACTAAGAGCTAAAGGAGCCACAACCAGGAGCAAGAGGAACTAACTAGGAGCAATAGGAGCTATAACTAGGAACAAAAGGAACTGTGAACCAGGAACAAGAGGAGTTGGACTAGGAGGAAAAAAAAGTTGTAGACCAAGAGCAAGAGGAGCTAACACAACTAGGAGCAATAAGAGTTACAACTAGGAACAGAAAGAATTATGAACCAAGAATAAGAGGAGTTGGACTAGGAGTAAAAAAAGTTGTAGACCAGGAGTAAGAGGAGTTAACACGACTAGGAGCAATAAGAACTACAATTAGGAACAAAGGGAACTGTGAACCAGGAACAAAAGGAGTTGGACTAGGAGTTAGAAAAGTTGTAAACTAGGAATAAAAGGAGCTACAAACCAAGAGCAAAAAGAACTATAGACCAAGAGTAAGAGGGGTTAGACCAAGACCAAGAAAAGCTAGAGACCAAGAACAAAAGGACTTGCCAACTAGGATCAAGAGGAGCTCTGACCAAGACCAAAAGGAGTTATAGACTAGGAGCAAAATGAACTATGAATTAGTAGGAAAATGAGCTACCACCAAGAACAAGAAGAGCTATGAACCATGAGTAAAAAGAGCTTTGACTAGGAAAAAGAAGAGCTACAAACCAAGAGTGAGAGGAGCTCAACCATGACCAAAAAGAATTAGAAACTAAGAGCAAAAGGAGCTATAGCCCAAGAGATATAAGATTTGCAAAGAAGTGTACATAGCCTATTTTTATGAAATTTTTGTCCCCTTTCACTTTGAGTGGCCACAACTTACATGTTTCTTCACCATTTTAGGCAATTCAAAGCATCATGGGAGCACCCATAGCCAACTTACATTTGGTCTTTGAAAAGCATTGCCAACTAATCATTCAATAAAAAAACGAAGCTCTACATGCCACTAAGTGTTTGGACATTGGCCTCTCTACCCTATAGCAACTTATTTCGATCACAAATGTAACCAATGTTAGTTGGAAACAACAATTAGCCGCATGTAGTCACAAATCATTTGGTTACGTTTTAGCCTTTTTCTATTAATGACAATGCCTCTATTGATGAAAAGATCATTCCTTTCTTGGGCATTAAGTTATCCTTGTCCATATATTTTTTCTCATGCATTGAAGTATAGAGAAAGCTAGTTTTATTATATTAAAATTTTCTCAATGCCAAATGTGTTTTAATAGGGAGTTGGGTGAAAGGTCACATCCTAATGTGAATATTGGTTTCTTGGAAGTTGAATCATTTTTGCCCACCATCTATCGCAGAACCTAGGATTTGATTTTTTGACAAATCATCAAATAACTTGATAGTTTTCAAAATCTAGCTATTGGGGTCTTTCAAAGAGAAAGAACATATTTTCATCATTATCATTTTGCTAGCTTTGACAACCTCAATAAATATTTGTTTCTTAAAACTAGAACCATGCATATATACCAATGTTTGTAGAGCATGGCACAATGGTTGTTATCATGTTTACTAAATAACATTTGCAATTGAGGTGTCAACATAATATGTAAGACTATTCAACATTCATTTTTTGCCTTTCAACTTGTAGTCATGGTCGAGAGATAGTCTCGTCGTGCACTTGCAATGAAGACATTAGTCCCAATCTCAATGTCACCCATCCACACGTGATCTATCATCCATCATTATGTTTTGTAATTGACCAAAGTAGTTCAACATGGGACACATCACCTTGAGAGGCTTGACTATAAACTATGTAAATTTCCAAGTCAAAATTTCAACTACAATTCAATTGTAGACCATGGGGGTGTGAAGAATATTCCATGAGCTCCAAAATATTTGGGATTTGCCTTCATTCCTCCACCAAAAAAGTAGGTGGCTCAATTTAGTTGGAAATTGTGAATAAGCCTTTTAAATATTCAAAAATTTACAATTGAAACGTAGTCAAAGATGACGTCAAATTGAAAGTGGGTTAGTTGAAAAAGAGGGTTTTCTACTAGTGATACAATTGGCAATGGATGAAAGCAATTATCTCAAATTCAGATACACCTTAACAAATTAAGTTCCTTGAAT
>Ga0116228_10006573_pt1 | contig 10382 bp, 5 predicted proteins | sample S1TSphfallax_2_FD_89694 | JGI IMG/M metagenome (GOLD analysis project Ga0116228, IMG submission 89694) | Host-associated microbial communities from peat moss isolated from Minnesota, USA - S1T2_Fc - Sphagnum fallax MG | ecosystem: Host-associated > Plants > Peat moss > Unclassified | place: USA... | reverse complement strand
ATGTATAAAAGTTGTAACATTTAAAAATGACTTGAAAAATGAAAAGAATGAAATGAAATGATCCAAAATGAATACCTAAAGGGGGTTGGTTATTACAAACATCACCATTATCATTATCCATATATTATACGAAAAATGGTTTCACCTTTGATCAGTGTAATTAACTTAAAGGAAACTTGAACTAAAACAACAACAAAATGTGTCAACAAAACGCAATACACAAGTGCAATAGGAATGTGTTATCCATTTTTTTTAAAATCAATTAATGTTGAAATGTCCATGTGCTATCAATAATTAGTTTTTTGGGTTTATAGAATACACCAAGTCATGAGAAAAAAAAAATTATTTTTTTCCAACAAACATTGAATGGCCACTAGGCAAGGTAATGATACTTCAAAAAAGCTAATGAAATATAAGGGGAATGTTGAGCCACGTGCATGAAGCGTTTGGTGGCCACCAAGCCACATGCATACAAATCTTTAAATGGTATGATAGCCTAACAATATGTTATCCACAATTTTCAAATCAAAACACTTTGGCATTTCGTGATGACCAAATCATATGGCACAACACATTACATTGGAATCAAATTAATTAGGCTAGACAACAAACAATAAAGTTAAATCATCCATGCATAATGACTTAATTACACGCACACACACACACACACACACTTCTTTTTATTTATAAATCTCAATTTGAATCTATTAAAAAAAATGTCATCACATTTGGTAGAACAACAAACATTCAATTTTGCATACCAAGTGTTGCTAAAAGCATATATGTAATGTTACCAAAAGGATTCAATTGTATAAATTTATAAACCCACATTCGGGACGAATGCAAGGATTCCAAGTAAGGGAGAACAATTCCAAGCAAATAATTATTGTTTGTATGGGACCCATTAAAGGTGTCAAAGAAGACATGGCATTAAAAAGAGGATTAAACATATTCTTGTGAGGCATGTAATCTACCAACAAGGTATTCTCAAAGGTCATACTAGGGAAGAAACAAAAGAAATCATCTAGGTTTTTATGAAAAATAGGCTTTTTAAACTCGATCCATGAAATCTGTATATATAGTTTCAGTTAATCGCTTCATTTGATTCTTCAACCACAAGGACATAATACAAAAGCATGTGCCTATGATTTTAACCAATACAAACATTTAAAATGAACATCTCAACGTTTACAAGTGGAGTTAATGGGATTGATCATTAGCATTTGGGATTCCAAACCACGAAGGGTTTTTAAACTCAATAGTTGGTCATTCAAGCCAAGCCAAGCCAACTAGACAATGAAAACTTACATGACACGGTGTTTAATATACTTGACACGATTTTTAACAAGGCATTGTATCACTACAATCCCTCTATACAACATTTTCACCATAATATTAAATTAAATATCTTGAAGCATATTCTCATGTAGCTAATGCATAAATCGTAAAAACTTCATTTCAAATATGAATAATTGTTTGGTCTCATATTGTAGAGGGAAGAGTTACCATGATCACTACAAGGATCTAAAAGCTTTGAAAATTTGTATTTATTACATGTTTTATCATGTATCTCAAAAAGATTGCGTTTCACAAATGTAAACACAAACTCGCTTGTGGAATGAAAAGGCTCCAAATAGGGGAGGACTTCCCCCTATCAAGTATTTGAAAAAGATTCTACTCTACAATTCCATTTTTCAACTAACATAACGTTATCTATTGGGCTTCTCATCATCTTAACTAAATTATGGTCTATAAAGATGGTGTTTCCAACCTACATACTTGAGATTTTATCAAAGAAATCTATAAAGCACTTATGGAAAACCATCATTTTTTGTTTGTTGAAAAGAAAGTGGTTATTTTTATTCCAAAACCCAAGACCAAATATCCACAAAGGTTCGATATCAAAATTACATTTTATTCTCATTTCACTCAAGATAAATATCTTGTACGGCTTACATTTAATCCAAATATACATTACAAACCCGACACTTATTCTCTTTCAATTTTTGAAGGAACCACTAGTAGAAATCCTACCCAATAAATAAACTATATGTTAAAAAACTTCCAAGTAAAATGTCATCCATCTTACGATTGCACTTACCAAACAAGCAAGTGTAAAGAATTTTCCGCCAAAAATGTTGAGGTGGATAATCCCATTCACAAATATTAATTTTATAATTTGAAAAGTCACCTCCGGGCAAACTTCATTTTCATAAAGCTTTTCATCTTCTAGGAACGAAGAAATTTGGTTTTCAATTAATGCTAGCAATTTTTTTTTTCCAAGAATATCAAAGCCCACATTTGCTCCAATTCTACAAGGGAACAATTATACATTAAAAAAAAAAAACAACAACGCTCATCAAGTTTGTGGACAAACTTAGAATCTCCTCATGTTGAGCCATGTACTAATTGAACTTCAATCACATTTTTGTCACATACAAGGACTTGCACACAATAGTGAATATATTTTTGAGCAAGTCATAATCATAAATGCACACAACCAACTTGAATCTTGCCCTGACATTGAGCAATCCAATGACAAAGGGATCCCTTTCAAATCATTTCCAAATTGATGGGATATCCTTGGTGATGTGAGTTGTACAAATGAGTGCAATTGTGCTTGTTGCATTGTCTTGCAAGAATGATGTCGTCATTTCCTTGTCAATGACATCCAGCAATGCGACCATGTTATCAACCCGATCAAACTTGTAATGACTCTCCAACAACATTGCCTCCATCACATTCCCCTTGGAAACACCACTTTAAATCCACTTCTCCAACAAGCATTTAAATCCTAAGGGGTTCATTTCATCCAATGGCTTTAATTTCATTTTTTTCAAATAGAAATCATCATTGAACTTGGAGTCCAAAATTGATATTAACATTTTATCCATCTCATGTTTGTCCTTTAACATGTGCCACTCATCACTTGTGTAGGGCTTCTAATTGTTGGTTGTTAATTTCAAATTTTTAAAATGAATCATAATTTCATTCCGAATAATGAATTTCCATTTCAAAAACCTTATGAACTCATACACGGATTTGAGGTTTAGTTACCACCCACCCTTGGCTTGATGTTTGCAAAATGTTATTGTTTGTCCAAGGAGCCCTTTCACCAACTTCCCGAGTCGCTTTTTTTTTAGGTTGGCAAACAATTGAAGGTGGATTTTCCACTTGGCTTCGGTGGACATGTTGGTACATTGTTGAGGTCCAAATACTTTAAGGTATATCAAAATCATGACACAACTTCACCTTTTTTTGTATTTTTTACCTAGTCCTTTTTTACCATGTAAAGATACATTTATAAATGATTATGATGGAATCTAGAATTGTAGTGGTCTAAAATATGTTATATGAAATACTTGAGACTTTTTTATTCATTAGTTTTGGTGGGGATCAAAATATAAAGAAAAAAAGGATTGCAATAATGATTAGGTCTTTTTCATTGAGCGGTACACCGTAAAGGTTTTTCACCTTTCAACATCATTATTAAACCTTTGACATACTTGATGAAATTTGACCAAGAATACCTATGGGGTGAAGTACATGAGTAGGTTTTTTAAGAATTGAAAGTTCGATTCATTTTCATTTTTATTTTGCATTGACCCATATGAGGACGACCCTTTTTGTTACATATTGATTGAAGCATTTTGGATTTGGGAATGATGTTCATTCAATTGGATGATGATGGTCAAAAAAATTTCATGGCATACATATGTTAATTAATCCAACAACAAGACAAAAACCAACTACAACTTTTATGAAGGGGAGTGTTTCATTGTTGTTTGGGTATACATTATGAGAAATTATGTCCATCACGACCACACTGCCTTGCAACCAAAGCTCCAAAATAACTAATATATAACTACACTACAACTATCCCATGGAAATATGAGGAATTAATAAAAAAATGAAATGTTAAAAAAATAGGGAATTATATTGTAGTTGCAAGTTAGTTATAAGAAAAACACTTATATAATGGAATGTACATGTTATATATATGGTTATAGTAAACCATGTTTGACTTTTGGGCAAGTTATATTTTAGTTGCTTGTGACAATTACATTACAACTAATGTAAATGTAAGTCCCAATCAATAACTAATTTGCAACTAATGTATGGCCTTGACACATAAAATCATGCCACATGTGTGCATTTCCACCACCCATTAGATATGAAACTTTCAACTTGCTTGCAACTAGTTTCAACTATGATTCCCATTGGTACAACTAGTTGTGCCACTAGGTTGTCACTATGTAAATATTATAATCCTATTTTTTGTGATTGATGTTTAGTTGTTGTATTATTGATATTTCACTACATTGCAACCCATCATATTATCATGTTCGCATACATACATATCAAACCATAGAATTTTATGGAGGGTGAAAGTCTACTTTTGAATTGAAACTAAAGGCAATGTGTATATTCTATTAAACATTCAATAATGATGTACATATGGATATGTTTCTATTTACCTCAATGTCTTTTACTCAAATTTATTAATTATTAATTAATATGAAATATACTTAATACCTAAAAATTAATTAATTAAATTGAATAATAAAATATTCATATGAATTACTTCTTCAAAATTATATAATAGTAAATTTATTTAATTTAGATAATAAATAAATAAATACATATTTGAAATTGGATAATTAATTATTTAAATTCACAAACTAACTAATTAGTTAAATTTGATTAATTAATTAAAATCAATTCGATTATCAATTTTCTAGTCTAAATGAGTAATTATTCAATTTTATTTGAATTTAGATAATACATTATTTGAATTAAATAACTAGCTAATTATCTGAATAATCAAATAATCAATCTAAAAATTTAATTATCATATATTTTATTCAAATAATTATGTTAGATGATAAATTATAAAATTCTGATCAATTACAAAATTAAAATCAAACATAAAGCATGTGGGAAATTTTTTTCATAGTTGCAACTCAATTTGCAACTAGGGTGTAGTTAAAAAATTTAACCAATATGTTTTGTTTTCAAGATCTCATCTTACAAACAATATAAAGGAGGTGTGTCCTCTTATATTCTCACATTAAAATACATGTGTCATGTTGGGTGAGCTCATAAAAGCTTAACCCTAAAGGTAAAACACAAAACAAAATTTAAAAATCTATGTGACTAAACCCTAAACCTACCTTTCTACCTACTTACCTACCTAAGTAAGTAAATAAGTAGGTAGGTTGGTAAGTTGGAGCTACCAACTTACCTACTTATAGCTATGTACCAACCTACCTAGGTACTTATATATATTTGTTTCCAAAATTCAATTAATATGCCACATGGCAACTTTTGATTGTGCCACGTGTCATAATAAAAAATAAATTAAAATGAATAATAATAATGGACAATGGATATCAATATTTCAAAAAAAAATCACCCAAATTTTTCATAATGCTATATGTTAAATTTTGATGAATGGATGAAATATGACATTAATATGACATTATGGTTGTAGTCACAAGGGAGTTGCATATTAGTTCAAAAGTTGTTGCAATAGAGTTGCAACTAAGTTACATTAGAGTGAGATATGCGGTGAGTTGTATCTCTTGTAATTCATGCAACTTGTCCAATAACACTCATGGGTGTAAAAATAGAGTGAGTTGCAAATGGTCATTGCAATTTGAATACTAAGTTGCAAGCCCAATTGCAAAACACCCTTTTTCTTCATAGTGGTAATTTCATTGCTTTGGTGATATATATATTTTTATGGTACTTAATTATTTTGGTTACAAATCACCAACCTTTGATGTTTTTGATTGGTTCACAAGAAATTGGCCAAGTGGGCACTTATCTTGTAGGAGTTTGATTTTGAAATTATGCATTAAGTTGGGAAAGGTAATCGTGATGTTGATGATTTGAGTCAAAATTCGAGTTCCAACAAAGGAAATGCCATTGGACCTCATTAGCATGGAGATGTTGATTTGGAGGTGGTACTAAGGTGGCACATTTCAACATATTTATGTACCTTATCAGGATGTTTTGGGTCAATGTAATAAACTAACATGGGTAACAAGGATTCCCATGATGTAGATGTGGAATTGGTAGGCAATAGTGCCTTGGATATACATGAAGATGTATTTACATATTTGTAAACATGTGGTTTTCATGGGATTGACACCTTAATAATATGATTTTGTTATGCATAAGACTAAACAATTTAAGTGGGAAAAAATTCCTTTTCATAAATGCAAACATATGGATGAATGTGGATTATGTTTCTCCCAAAGTAGCATGAAGGCATAGGCCTTGTATAACATGTTCATGAGGAGTTGGGTAATTTTAAGGTTTAACTAATTAGTAATTTATTTAAAACATAATATTGGTGGCAAGGGATGCAACTATAAGTTCAATAGTTTGTTTCACAGTGTGTGGTGTGTGACTAGTATTGGTGTCATTTAACACATAAACCCCACAATTATAACCATTAAACATTATGGGTTTAGGTTATTGGTGGAGTTTGGATTTTGTTGGCCCACTAAGGGTGATTAATCAGTGTAACTATTACATGTTGGTTATGATTGAACGTTTTCCCAAGTGGCTAAAGGTGATGTGATTATTTGATCATAGTAATGAAGGAGTTATGTATGCATTCCTTGATAGGGTGTTTAATAGTTTTGGCATTTTAGTTGAAGTACTCATTGACTAAGGTATGGAATTCCATTGGGTATTTCAAGAGTTGTGTGAGAAAGTTCATTTATTAGTCATCAGACTACTTCATGAAACCATTTTTAAGTAGACAAGTTAGTTGACGAAATGGTTCAAACAATGAAGTGTGGATTGCACAAGTATGGGCTACAAGCAAATTATACATGAAATTGGGACCCATAGTTGTTATGGTTGGCCATGGGATATTAATAGGTCTTGCTTGTGTCCTTTTCACCATACTCTTTTTGTTGGTCATGATCCCAAGCTTCTAGTTTCAATTTATTGGGATGTAATGGTAATCTTTAACTTGCATGATCCAAATGTTTAATGACTTTAGGCATGTGAGCAATGAACAATGTTGTTTTGACAAGTGATGTTGACGGCCATGGAAAACATCAAGATACTTTGTGGTATGTCACAATATAGGGAGGTGGTTATTGGCCTTGAGTGTGTAAATTCAAACTAGGAGATTATGTTTATTTGTAGCTAATAACACCCACTATTTTGGATGTGATTACATGACATATCATTTTATGGGCAAAAAAGGTATTATTGTTGGAAGGATGAGATGGCCTTACATGGAAGGACCACATGCATAATTGTGCATTGTGTTATTTTTCTAATATGGATGGCCATGTTCATCTATCTTTAATGGTTGTTCAACTTGCTAGCCTTACATTAGTAAAAAGAGGTATTTTTTCAACTTCTTTTTGCGATTAATAAGATGTCAACACATGGATAGGTAAGGAGGGTTTAAGCTTAAGGAGGTAAGTAGGTAGGCTTAGGTTAGTCAAGTAGGTTAAAGATAATCCTATTTTATTTTGGGTTTTAGCTTTTAAAGTTGAACTTATTTTATTTGTTTATCCCTTGGATGACATTTGAACTTCGAAGACTTCTAATGCACCTATATATTTATTCAATATACATGAAAACAATGGAAGGAAAACAATATGGGTTAAACATTTTAGTTACAAGTGTGACCAACCTATTCACAACTTATTTGTAACTAGTTCCTATTACCCATGTTATATTATCCTAGTTTACCTACAAATTATATCAATTATCATAAGTAATAAAAGTTCATAGGTAATAATAAAATAATAATTTTTATTATATTTATAAAATGATAATAATAGTATCAATAATAATGATATTATCATAGTTAGTAGCTAGCCTAAGCTAAGTATTATACTATTATTATTATCTCACTTGTTATAACTATTATTAATTATAATATTCAATATCTAATAGTAGTAATAATAATAATAATATCAATGGCTATAATAGTCTTTCATAATAACTCATGTCATAATACAATAATATGTTATCAATTAAATAAATTTCTATAGTCTATTATATTAATTATTGAAACTGAATAATAAATAATAATGAAATTAATAAAAATATTTATTAAATTATTATTAGAGCTAGTTGTTAGCTAATTTTTCATTATAATTTATCTTACTATCTCACTTGTTATATATAACTCTTATTAACTATAATACAAAAAATTCATAATAATGATGGTAATAATGATAATCTTAGTAGACATAATATAAATTGATTAATAATCATTATAGGAATATCAAATCTAGGATTCAAAAAGAATATTTCAAATTTCAAATATCAATTTTTAAATTCAAATGCCATTGTTTGGAATTTAAATATCACTTTTCAGATACAAATACATTTTTCAAATTCAAAAAAAAAAAATCAGACTTCAAATATCAAAATTTAGATTCAAATAAAAAAAATTCAATTCAAATAATAATTTTGAGGTTCAAAATATCAAAATTTGAATTCAAATAACAATTTCCGAATTGAAATATCCATTTTCAGATTCAATAATAATTTTCAGAATTGAAATATCCATTTTTAGATTGAAATAATAATTTTCAGAATTTAAATATCAAATTTAAATTCAAAAAAAAATTCAAATTCAATTTCTTACTTAAGGAAATGAAATAACTAAATTCTGATTCTAAAAAAAAAAATCAAAATTGAAATATCGATTTTCAGAATTGGAATATAAAGTTTCAAATTGAAATAACAATTTTCAGATTTGAAATATTAATTTCCAGATTCAGTATATGAACAATATAAATACATATGCATAATCAATATGCACAAAACATATGTTATTATATTCTAAATATAACTTTAATACATACTTAAAATATACCAATAAGTCACCATAGAATCTCTAGGGGTACGACTAACTTGGTAACTATTGCAATTAATGGGACATATCAGCCTATTTATGGATGAAAAACTTAAAAACTAATATCCAACCCGTGCTCATAAGATGAAAATTTCAATAGTCACAACATAGTTTTGAAAATGATCAAAATAGTTGAAATTTGATCTTATAGTTACAAATGCTTTCAAAGTTAATTGCAAACAACTATAAGTTGCATGTAGTCTCAAATGGAGTGGTTACACTTTGACTAATTTCTAATAACTAGTGTTAGGTTTATATTGTGCAAACAATCTTCAAGTTTAGCCACCGTGTTGATTTGCAACTAACATTCCAAAAGATGGCATTTGGGATGTTTCATGCCATTGTTCAAGCGTGCCCTTGTTCAAGGAAGTAGCGAGTTGGGAAATTTGCACCTAGCTTATTAGTCTTCACACCTTAAAACCAAAGAGTTCATTTGGAGGATTGCATGAAGGGGAGATACATATGTCATTTAATGGCTATCTGGTTTGGGGGATTTTAGCTGTAAATAAGTGAAGAATTGGGGTTATGAGGTGCCAAATACGAAGGTCTTGTTATTTGATGTGTTGTTGGTGGACAATTGTCAACAAATTCTAGTTAGTTGTATAATTAAGTCATAGTTAATTAGGTTAAATTAAATTATTCATGATCAAATTAGTTATGAATTAGTTTCAATGTGAGCATGTGTTAAGGGATAAAAATCTTTAGACTAGTTAAATGCTATAGGCATCCGAGTATTTAGAGTTATTAGTGGTAGACTTATTGTCTCTTATTAGAGGTAAAGCTAATGGGATTAAATAGTTCATGTTAGTGAGTGATTGGATGTAATCCATCTAATCATTTATGAGATTTCTAAGAAAGGATCGAGAAAAAAATTCTAATTTCATGGGGTCGATGTGAGCCTTGTGTGCTTTTGTGAGAAACAAAATTAGAAGAAGATTTGGGGTATTCTATGGATTCTATGGGTGTGACGAGTTTGGGTGTGAATGTAGAGCTCTTTCTTAAAGAAATGGTGTGGAGTAGTACTAGAGATGAGGGAGTAGTTGGAGATATGTTGTACTTGTGTTTTGGAACAATGGAAAAAATGATTGAAAAACTTTCATGCACATTGTGTGAATGTATTCCATGAGTAAAAAGGGAGGTAGTCTAGAGTTTTTTGGGGTTCCTTCTATTACAAATGCTAGGAATGTAGAAAAGGATTCAATTTCTGAAGTAGGAAGAAGGTACTTGCTGCCGGTGGGAGGTGGCAGCCGATATATAATGGTAGAAAACAATATTAGTCAAAGCTCATAGTCTGTCTGCAGGTCTTATGGAACTACTACAGATGGTAGACATCACCTCTGGAGGGTCTGCTGGCGCAAGGAATGAAGGATAGTAGCTGTGGGAGGAGGCATGCAGACTTCCCCTGACTGTGTTCTAAGGTGCTGTAGGTACTGTAGGGCTCTGGAAGGTAGTTACTTTCCAGTCCCTGGTAGTTAGT
>Ga0116228_10006572_pt1 | contig 10383 bp, 8 predicted proteins | sample S1TSphfallax_2_FD_89694 | JGI IMG/M metagenome (GOLD analysis project Ga0116228, IMG submission 89694) | Host-associated microbial communities from peat moss isolated from Minnesota, USA - S1T2_Fc - Sphagnum fallax MG | ecosystem: Host-associated > Plants > Peat moss > Unclassified | place: USA... | reverse complement strand
TTGCAAAAATGAAAATTGTTTACAAATACATGCAAATAATCAACAAATGAAATTATAAATGTTGATCATATACATCATCTAAAAATAAATTATTGACCTCATGTTTATATCACATTTATTATTAGTTGTTTGATGTGAGTAAACTAATGCAACTAATGAAAAAAATAATTACAACAATTTATAATTAATTTAATTATAAATATCGATTTTTACTAATAATAGCATCTTAAGAAAAAAACTATGTCAATATATTCATGAAAGGTTTGTTGCATGAATGAAAAAAAAAATGGAATTACTTAAATATCATATGGAAACAAATATTTTGAGATATGAATATAATATTTCATATTGCATCATGTGAAATATGTTCATTTTCATATGTGCATTTCAAAAAATGAATGTTTTAAAAGTCAATGAATAATGTGCATACATTAAAAATTGTTAAGCAATAATAGATGAGGGAACTTTAATTAAATTCAAAAGTTAATAAATAATATTGACAATGTTAACATCCCAATATGTTTAAACACAAACATGAAAAGAAGCAAGTATGTGAACTTATTTTAAAAGAATATTAAAAATGTATGTTGGAATATGAAATTCAAAAATAAAAATTCACATTCAAATTAGATGAGCCAAAACCTATGAATTATTCACAAATGTTGTTATAATTGAAATCAAGCGTATTTACATGGACCAAGCGTTTGAAAGAAGGAAAAACATTTTTGAACAAAACAAAAACTTTAAACCAAAGCAAGGGCAAAAAAGGTTTCAGTATCTTCGCTATTAAAATAATGTAATTAAAGTGATGCAAATTATCAATATGAAACTTACATCTTTTTTTTTCAATGAAAACCTAAATTTGATGAAAAAATCAACATTTTTTGACAATTAGTAAAAAAATATTCAACTATAAAACATTTCAAGACTTGATGAAAAAATTAAATGATGTGAAATCAAAAATTAAAAAATAGATGATTAAAAACATTTTAATATTTATGTTAAACATCAAATTTAAATCCTATAAATTAGTTGAACATCACCCATGTTAAAATATTATATTCATATTTTATTTTTTAAGAAAAACATTTAGATGAAAAAAATATTTTAAGACTATTGAAAAAATCATAAAATTTTGAAATTCATAAGAAGATTATAAATAAATAAAATTTATGCATTTGTGATAATTTTATTCAAATAAATTTCAATTGAGTTTATAAATTAATAATTCAAAAATCAATGTGACTTCAAAACAAAAGTTTAAAATAAAAATGTTATTGGTGATGGTGTGGAAAAGATTAAAAATATAAATGAATTGTTGTTATTTGTAACATTAAAAAAAAGCAATGTTCAACAAAAATCCTTTTAAAATATCATCTTAATGAATGTTCATGGTTAATAAGATGATGACATCATTTTCCATTGGTGAAACATAAAAGGAATTTAATAATTCTTTTTTAAAAAACTATATATACATAGAATTGAACAAGTTAACCTTATTATTTTTTAAGACAACTTAGTTAGGTTGCAGGTTATGGCCACCCACAATGTTATGAACCATTGATTCATAATTTTTTTTACTATCAAGTTTTCGGATAATCATGCATGATCCACATTAGCATGGGTTTTCATATTAAAGTTCTTTGTACCATTCAAATAACTAGCATTTCACACGTATCTTGACCTCCCATAACATTTTCAATTCCTCCATTAATGGTTCAAAAAATATGTCAAATCGTTCATTTATAACAACATTAGGTCCTGAAATAATCAAAACATGAAGAAATAATGTTTAATGTTTAACCAAAAAGAAATATTGTAATTCACCAACAACATTGGCCATGTTGATCATATAGATTTCTTTCCCCAAATGAATATAGCCCATCCGTGAATAAGCCCAATCGCACATTTTCGAGTTCAATTCTAAATGATGATCATTGTTGATTTATGAACTTGCATTACTTAGAATTTGTTGCATATTGCACCAACCCATCTTGGCTACAATTGTTCCAATGCCAAACCATTAATTTGGCTTGTGTTGGAATGTTGTACATGCATTCAAATTGAAATGTTAAAAGGAAAATGTCATAATACCTTTTGAAATGTTTTTCATGTAATGTTTTAAAAGTCTTGTACTCTAAACATGACAATATATTGAGCTAAAATATTTTTATTTTTAAAAATCCCAATAATTCACTTATGAATGTGTTAAAACATCCATGAATTTGACAAAATTTTAATATTAATAAAAAAATATTTAATGTGAAATTAATGAATTAATATAATGTTTTTCTTACATTGATAAGATGTACTACATTAAAAAAAATTGTCATTAGTGAAAAGCACAACAATTTTTTTACAAAACATGTGCAATTCAATAATGAATACTTTTTGTTATGTGATATCAAAACATAACCTAAATAAACAAAGTAAACCATTTGTCAAATCTAATGGGTGAAAATAATTACAAAGGTGTTCAATTTGTGATTCCAAAAAAATTTCATTTAAAAATAATAATAATAGTATCATCATAAAAGTTGAATTGGAAGGCAATGAATGGTCAATTTTTTGTTAAGATGTGCACATGAATGAAATGTTCATCTTATATATGTTTAAACTGGTTTACAAAAAATTATTAAATTGATTATAAATATCCTTATGCACTAATTTTTTTTGAAAAGGTAATATCAAACACCACTACAAAAATAACATGAATATATGTCATGATGTTATGTTGAAAATACATTGTGTCAATTTATCAAAATGAAACATAAAAAGTATATTTCATAGCATTAAATGATGTGAATGGGTGAATTTAAACATAATCGTGAAAAAACCTAAATGAAAAATTTCTAAGTATCAATTTAAAATTTTAATCTCATGTCATTGCAAAAAATAAAAAAATTGATATTGAAACATTAGTTTGAAGACTTGTGATAACAATGTAGTATCTAAGAAAAATAATTAATATTTAAGTAAATCTCATTAAATAAATTTATAATCACAAAAAAAAACCAGATAATACATTGTTAAAGACTTAGTTTAAGAAAAACATGTCAAAAGATTTCAAATTAAATCAATATATTTCAAAATATCTCAAGGAATTCTCTTTAGGCAAAATTTTAAACTATATTATGAATGTACAATGGATGAAAGGATGAAAAATGAATGTTCGTGAATGAATTTCATCCATGATGATGCTAGACATGATGATATTTATGTCATTCATGACACCATACATAATATATTTAGTTAATTAAATTACAATCTCTACCCAATCTTTTTTAGCCCAACATCGTGATCGTCACCATTTTGTCTTGTCCTTTCACATATCCTTGAAAACAAATTGCACAAATTCATATGACTTATTTCAAATTGTGAAAAAAAACCAAGGAGGATTATCCCATGAGCCTTTGCTTATAATTTTATTCTTGTAATCTATAAAAGGGAAGAAAATAATATATTTTTATTTTGGGAATGTCCAAATTTGATTTTTTTTGTTATAAGCCAAGCAAATAAACCAATTGCCAAAGGCAATAATTATTGTGTGCATTAGCATCTTATTGGTATTAATCATACTAGGTACATGTAACACCAAAATTGGTTATTAGGGATAAAATTCATAACTAATAGTAGTTAATGTTCAAGGTAGAAAGATGAAAATATGCAATAAATAAATATTAAACCTTCAAGGCCCTACACATAAGCATTTTTTGACTAAGGATTTACTTTAAACCCATGTATGGGTTAGTTAATTATAATTTTGGGTTAAGTATAAACTTTTGACTTCATTTGAGACAAAATAATGGATTATAAAAAAAAAGATGTCAAACAATATAAACGTTCATCCATGGAAAGAATGTATGTACTAGATAATATTATTGGTCTAGCAGTAATGAGTGATAATATCTATTAAACCTAAATGAAAGGAGAGGATAATTCATCCATGTTCTCCATTCAAATATTTAAAGGTCTGCTGATGGAACATTGGACTCATTTTCCATTTTCATAGTTTCATGTTGCTAGTCTACCATCAAGCCTAATTGTAATAAAACTTTTGTGTATAATGAACCTTTGATATAATACATTTATGTATCTTGAAAGGGTGAGAAAGTGCAAGAGTCACAAGATTCCCAAATGGATTGTAGTCAGATTACAGGAGACTTGTTTAAACTAAGAGATGGAAAGATTAAATAGTTGTGATAAATATATAACTCTTTTTTAAAATGCATTTGAGAGTGGAAAATGGGGACAGAAAAATTACAATAAAGTTTGCTCATTAGTTTGTCCTAAACTAGCACAAGTGAAAAATGAGAGCGATTGGTAGAAAATTTAGGGGTCATGTAAAAAATGGGCCTAGTCCTCAAATTTTTGACATTTCAAATTCATAATTTTTTAAAAATTCAGCATTTTCAAAAATAGTTTAATTACCACTAAAAGTGAAAAAGGTACTATGATACTATAGTTTGGTTAGCTTCCACATTTATTTAACAAATAGTTTTTTTTTCAAAACATCAATTTGTTTTCAAGATTTGAAATTATTGTATTTTTCATGACTATAGTAGTTTATAATGACCAAATTGACTTTAGTTTACTTGATATTTGAACTTATAACCTTCCATTTCATGTATTACTGACACAATTATACACAAGTTCAAAATGGGGCAGCTAGAGTTTAGACTTTATTTATTTTCGTATAAAAACTAATTCAACAAAATTTGCAAATTATTAATAGCAAATTCAATATACTTGACACACAATGGTTAACTTTGTCCTTGCATTATCCAAGAAGGTTGGGAAGGGAGTTTGATTTCGAAAAGGAGTGCATTGAGGTGATATCAAACATTTGGTGAGTTTTTCCCAAAAAGATAAATAAAATGTAATTGAATATAAAATTCCACACGACTATATATACCTATAAATTCCCTTTCTTTTTAAAAAAAAAAAAAAAATTTCGAAAATTTCTCTAAAATAAAAATCATTGAATGGAATTGGTGTTTTTCTTTTTCAACTTTGATTTCATGAAATTGGAATTTAAAATAAACACACATTTTACCAAGATTTCCTCAAAATACATTTGGCAAAATAGTAAAAAATCACCACAAAAGAAATCATTGTACGTTAAAGGGCGAGAGATAATTTAGTTGTTTAAGATAATATACCCTATCAACAACTAAGAGTTGGATAATTTCTTTTTGGGCAATTTTAATTGGTCATAGAAATTAATTTCTACTCTCAATGAATGATGTGCAATTGTATAGACAATATTTTTGGTAAGAAATCCTGTTTTGGTATTTTGAAAAAAATTCACAATATACAGGAGTAACTATCATGGCAAAGGTCAAAAACACTTCACATTAAATCATGAAACATGATTAAACTACCAGTATTAGCAAAACTTGGTAAAACTTGCAAAACTTTTGGTTAGGAAGACTTGCATTTCCTCAAAATTAACATTATTAGTTAAGGCCTAGCTACCAGGGTTTATTTTTTCAATTTAGTGATTATCAAAATTTTGGAATTTTTTTTCCCAATAAATTAGAAAATTAGGCAAATTTACACTGGAAATTTCCAAATTCTTTTGTCAGAAAAAATAAATAAAAATTGTCCCCCAAAAATTCGCCCTGAGTTTTCTATTTCCGTGACCTGCCTCTCCACTGCTGCTTATAGTTTGGAAGAAAGCAAGCCTTTTAAGGAGAATCAAAATCCTGCAAATCTGGTTACCCAGTCTCATTAAACAGTACCCAGTTTCACTCATTACCGTATATGGCTACACTCAAAGTGGGGATGAAACAGGGATTACAGGGTTAAACTAGGTCCCAAAGACAGGGTGGCCTTACAGAGAACTCTAATATTTGTGTCACTGATTTCTCTGTGTAGATGTCAAGTGCGAAAATATTTCCTCCACAGTGCCGCTCATATTCTTGCAAATCTTGTTAACTGATACTCAGTTTCAATACTCAATCCTCACTTTTGCTCAGTTTTGGTGAAATTCTGAGACTTCTTGATAGCTTTCAGAGTGCATTTCATTCATTGACAATCTGCTGCAGTCCACCAAACCCATTGAATGGGGCACCAAGTGTGCAATTTACCATGTGGGAGTCACCTGGGAAAAGCATACAGAAACTGGTGATACCTACTGAATTTTGAAAGTTGCACAGAAACCTGAAACAATTGGAAAGCAGGAAAGACACAACAAACCCAATTCTGGGAAACATATCTCGAATCAAATGTGGGCAGCAGCTGGCACCAATGACATTTGCGATATCATTGGTACCAATTGTTTTATGGTGATCATCTCCAAGACTTCTGCAGTGCTTCTGAGGGGCCTCAAATTGAAATCCAATTTTGTGCTCAAAACATCTTGCCAAAGTCTGCAGCATACCTGCAGGCTCATCCACAAAGTCATAACTATCCCTTGATGCTTTTAACCTTATTGAAACAGCTGCTCTATGTCTTTGAAACTCAATCCTTTCTGAGGAATCAAATGAGATCACAGTTACACTCATGCTCTCTGCACATGCACAAAGTGGTAAAAGAGCTAGATAGAGAGAGACACCACGGTCAGCGGAAATTGACAATATGAGGCACTAGGGTCCCTGGTTGTGAAACCTTATTCTGGCAACACCCCAAAGAAGTTTGCAGAAAAGATTTTTCCAAAATCCAAACATTCATTTCATCTTCTGGCTGGCTATGGATCACAATGTTCAAAGAGAAAAAAAAAGAAAGGCCTAATTTCACAAATGTCTGAGCTCTCCTGATTCAATCTACCTACTTCATAGCGCAAAATCTCCCAGATTGCTACACCTCTGAAGTCTGGGAGCCAGATATGATCTGGACTTTTGCTTGTGAAGGAGCTTACCATCCACAGTTTCTTGGCACTACAAATCAGCATTACAATCCTTGCACAGCTTCTTGGCACTACAAATCAGCATCACAATCCTTGCACAGCTTCTTGGCACAACAACTCAGCGTTACAATCCGTGCACAGTTTCTTGCTTGGCACAGCAAATCAACAATCCTTGCATTCCATGGACCCATCAAGTGATTTGGCCCAAAACCTGTCCTACAATGTGTCTCCAGTGCACATCACCAAAGCTGATGCACACCTCAAAGCTGCTGCTGCCACAATGGAGTAGATATAATATGGAGTTTTCTGAGCTGATGATCTCCATCCAATGTCATCTTGGCTGACAAGCTCTTGGAAGCTGATGCATGATTGAAACTAGATAGATGGCTATGGTTCTTCACAGCACATTGCAGCTTGGAGTGCGCTAAGAGGTTTCAGAGGCCCGAGGAGATGTCAAGGGGAAAAGGGTTAGGAGCTCAGGTTTGGAACGAGGACGTTCAGATGGAGGAGAAGGGTGGTGCAAGAAGAAGTGTGGCACCATGATGTCCTTCTGTGTTGTTGTTCCTTCAGCAGCAGAAATAGAGTGAGGGCTTGGTTTCAGCAATCCAGGACAAGGCTCAAACGTCTTGGGAGTGGTGGGAGCATGTGTTTTGTCGAATGCGTCCATTGTGAGAGGGGTAACAGGGCTCGGCAAAAGGGACGGAAATTTCTGGCTCAAAGGAGAAGAACAACGCTCAGCTGCTGAAGAAGGAGACAATCCACCATAGCTAGCAGTTCCACGTCTGAATGCAGCAGCAGCTCCGAGACCCTTCACCTCCAACTTCCGGATATTGAAAGTCTGTCTTCTCTCATGAAGCTTAAAGGGAGGCTGGCGAACAGACAAGTCACTGACAGGCTTGGGGAGGAGACCCCCGAATGTGTTGTCATGCTGCTTATGGGTGCCTGCAGCTTCAACAGGACCACCACCAGCCCTTGCTGCTGCTTGCCTGGATGTCATGGTGATGGGAAACTTCTCCAAATCCGAGTCTGAAGCTCCTGTCAGCTTCTGCACAAGCTCCCTGAAACTGGATGTGTCAGCCTGTACAAAAGTTGTTGTGGATGCAATCTCTTGAGTGGTAATGGTGGAAGCCACAGATCCAGAACCGGAAGGGCTGCGAGGCTGTTTCTTGGAGATTGAGGGAGAAAGCAAAGGGGGACTCATTCCTCCTCCTGCTCCTCCTGTGGTCGAGTTCTTCATCCCGGCGGGGGATGTTGTCGTAAACCCTAGTTTCCGCTTCTTACCCACCTCGTTCACAGAGGACGCAGCAGAGAGATTGCTGCCAATGCTCTCCGCGCACGTATCGGGCTGCTGCTGCTGCACCGTCGGCGAGCTGCTGCTCAGCTGGCCACTGGGAGGAGTTGGAGGGTAAATGGGGCTTCCGAATCTGGAGTGTTGTTGAGCAGAGTTCGGAAGAAGACTTCCAGGCTCCGCCGCTTGCAACCCTATCGTGCTCGGCTTTACAGAGAGTTTGCTGAAGCACGTCTGCTGAGGAGGAGGAGGAGAATAGCTCGAACACTCCACCAGGGTTGCTGTTGTTGTTGCGTGCCTCTGACTCTTCTTGTCAGCAGGGTCTGCAGATTCGAGGTAGTGCGCGTTCGAAAGCACGCTCTCTCCATGCTGCTGCTGCTGCTGCTGCATATCCCTCCTTCTCCAGAGTGGCTGGAAAGCTGTGTCTCCTCCCTCCCTATAAACTCTTTTCTTCGTCTTCTTCACAAGCAGATTCTACTCTGCACCCCGACTACACTGTTCCTCCTGAAGCAAGCTCCTTCTCCACCCTTTCTATAAGCAATAATATAACATCTGGGATTCCACTTCCCGACTCAATGCCCTCAGAATGACACAACAATGATACACTTGGGGGAAAGATCCCAAAAACTCTCCTCACTCCAGATGCAACAAAAGGATCACCACAACCCACCACCCTTCCCGAACACGCTAAAAAAAAACCGGCCTTCTGAAAGCTGCAACAAGTAGCTCCTGAATTCAAAAACCCAAAAAATTACCCACCACCACAACTACTACTACTACTACTTTTCCTTCTCTCCACCGATCCCGATCCCCCTTTACAAAAGAGAGAAAAAGCCCCAGAAGCCGCAGTTGCAAATCTGTTGACAAAAAAATGGGGATGCAAACAACAACACCCAATACACACAACAACAAACCCTGCCCAACAAATAAGCAAACAAACCGAAAGAAAGAAAGAAAAAAAAACCACAAACAAAACGAAACGAAAGAACAAAACAAACAAGTAAACAGACAGACAGACAACAACACAGCTCTCCTTCACAAAACCAAAAACACTCACTCACACACACACCCACACACAAAACAAAAAACAGTGCCTTGTTGTTGTAGTAGTAGTATTCTCAACTGACTCCTCGCAAGTGCAAATCACGAATGCAACAATAACAACAGTAGTGGGATCATCAAAACTTCCACGCAAGTGCCAATCAAGAACACTATGGTAGTTTCATCAACTTCCTTGTAAGAACACACACACGCACCCCCCACCCACCCTCTAAAAAAAAGCTTTTTTTTTTTAAAACCCCAATTTTTTTAAGAAATAAATTCCAAACCCGCACGAATCCAATAGTTAGGTGTTTTTTTTTCCTATTCTCAACTTATTTTCAACTAACTACCAAACAAAGTGCAAATCACAAACACAATAGGAGGTACTTGTGTAGCCACCAACTTACCCATTCTGAACTACTTACTTACTAACTACCAAGTGCAAAGAACAAGGGAAGGAGCTTACTAGAGGGAAAGAAAGAGAAAAAAAAAGAGAGGGGAGGGGGGGAGGGGGCAGGGGGGTGGCGGTGTGCTCATGTGCTCAGGCCAAGAGATACACTCACTACACACGGGTCAAGAACATGGGTCCACGCCAATTATTCTTCCCTTGCCTGACAACCGTTAACCTATATTGTCGCAGTGTCCTCAAGTCAAGCACCTCCCCCCCTGCCCCCCAAACCTATTTTCTATAACTGGTCCTTTGTGCCGCCTCTGACTCTCCTGTTGTTTCTACTGGACCGTTGCTTCCTTTCTAGGTATGTGTTTGTGTTTGTGGGTGTGTGCATACAACACACTCCCTCCCCTTCCCTTCCCACCCCACCTTATTCCTCCCCCTACCTACCCACCTTTGTAAGTGGGTAAGTATCCAGGGTTAAGTAGGTAGGGGATTTTAAGTGGTTTACCTATTGTGAAGGTATGTGATGCAGGCCTTGGGTGAACTGGTACCCATGTTGCTCCCATTGTAAAAATTCCCAAATTTTATTTAAATTACTTTTAAATAACTATAAATATCCCAGGCTTAGACTAAATCAGGGTCTCTGAGCTCAAATCCATCAATTTTTGGGCTTAATATGACCGCTAACTAAGAGGCCTCACAATTACTAATGTGAGTGCTGGTTCACCTTGGCCCAGAAGGCACCAGGTGAATGATTACTAGGTGGTCAGATACATGAAGATTTATAACCCTGCCTTCCCCTGCCTTCCC
>Ga0116228_10006571_pt1 | contig 10383 bp, 9 predicted proteins | sample S1TSphfallax_2_FD_89694 | JGI IMG/M metagenome (GOLD analysis project Ga0116228, IMG submission 89694) | Host-associated microbial communities from peat moss isolated from Minnesota, USA - S1T2_Fc - Sphagnum fallax MG | ecosystem: Host-associated > Plants > Peat moss > Unclassified | place: USA... | reverse complement strand
GTGACAATACGTATACAATGTAGTCAAAGGATGAAATGTATTTGTTGACTTTTTTTTCATACAATACCTTTTGTCATTTGCAACTAATTTATCACATGTGACTTGTCTTAAGCGACTATAGGGATTTTAGTTGCAAAATGTCTCTTGCGACTAAAATTTAATTACAAACATTAGTCGAAAATACACAATTTTCTTCTAGTGAATAGGTGGTGGAACACATATTTGAAAGGGCAAAAAGAGGTAAAACATAACCATTACATGAAATTTAAATTCTTCAAATGAGTATAACAATTAGGGTTTAGGGTTTAGGATTTTCAAATTACTTTTGGAAGGAAATGATTTAGGATTTTGATTTTCATGAAGTTTAAGATATTTTCTTTTACACAAAAAAAAATTTTAAAAATTGTTGGAAAATGGAAAAAAAACACAATATGTAGTTTAAAGTTTTGTTGGGTTATGGACATATTTTCTTATTTTTCATTTCTAATTTCTACACTTTTATATTATAGATGTTTAATATTGTTCAATTCCAAGTAAAAAAAGTAATAGCATATTGATGAAAAAATAATCACACATTCTAATTATTATGTATAATTCAAAATCTAGGAAATCATGGAATAGAATCATTAATGAAATAAATGTGTGATTGTATTTTGAAAGATAACTTGAATGGCTTAAAAACAACAAATTGTATGTGATGCAAGTGTTATTATGTGTGTAAGTTATATTGTTTGTAATAGACAAAGAACAAATTTGAATATATTTGCACCTACCAATTGCCACATGGCACTTTGTAATGGGTTGTAACATAGTTGCAAATAATGGTGATTAATTACAACTTTATATGGATGGTCAAATATGGATGAGGGTGTATATATTGATTGTACACATCACCCATGTCGAATGTGATGACATCATGTTAAATCATAATTTGCAACTAGATGTTGCATGTGACCTCACTTATGCAACTAATAAAATTTTAGTTGTAAGTTAATTTTAGTTGCAAATTATAATCGCAAATTGAAATTTTTCTTCTAGTGCATTTAACCTAACATTGTCACTAGAATCAATGTAACACTTTCGACAACATGGTTATTGGCCTTTATCTTTAATTTCTAGTATTTAATGTCCTCCTTGTTTGATTGTTCATAGAACATATCCTTTTCCACCTTGAGTTTTTTAATAACCTCCAATTGTTTGCTCCATATTACTCCATATTTTTTTTGTTTTGAAAGACATTCCATGTGTACCTTGGTTATATGTTGTTCTTTCACAACAAAATTTTTCTTTTGAGTTTATTCTTGTACTCCAAGTTAATTTTACAATTGAGTTATTTTTCCATGAATTTTTTTCAATTGCCCTTGCAATTGTACCTTTTCTTGTTCCTCTTATTTTTGTTGTAGATTCAATCCAACCATTTTTAACGAGACATAATGCATCTTTTGGCCAAATGAACCATTTATTGAAACATATTTGTTCCCTTATGATGTTAAGTACTTTTCTACCCAAAGGATTTGACCATTCTAGAGTTTGAAAAGGTGGTGTAGTTTTTTAAATACTACCTCTAAAAAATTGTCCCACATCCTTATATGTGGTAAATTGGGAGCATCCTATGTAATGATTTGTAAAAGATCTAGGTGTATCCATAACTTCAAGTTGTGACATTTATGGTTACACATCTTGTTGGCTATGTATTTGAAAAACAATTTACGGTTCATGATTCCAACGTTGTTCCTCGATAATATGAGACTTTGATCTGTCCCTCTTTGTTTATAGTTTTGTTTGTTGTGTTCTCTAGGCTTATACCTCAACTTATTATGGTATATGTGCCTATACATCAACTAGTTATGGTCTTTATGCCTAGATACATTAGTTTGTTATAATAATGGAGGTAATGGAAACCTAGATCTCTCCCTAGTTGCTGTAAAATGCAATGTTTTTTTAACAACATGATTAGGTTGGGAAGATGGATCCACTACACCTTTCATTGTTGTCTTTTTCTTCTTGGAAAACGTTGGTTGTGGTTTTTCATCATCAGAGTTGACGCACTCCCAAGCTCTTTGATATACTCATATGTGAGTCTGAGGCGAAAATAACAAAAGAACAAAAAGTTGGGGACGCGCTTCCTGGCTCGCAGCACTTTGGGGGTAGAAGGGCGTGCTAGAATTTCGAGATGGGACTAGGAAGAATGACAAGCACTTAATCACTCACACGGACCTACATGAAACGAAACAACAAGTTGGTTAGTGCATAGTTGGAACATTTTTGTTGCTAGACGAGCCATGGGCAAGCTCGGACTCATAAGACTCACCACGGCCTGGACTTAGAGGAAGCCACCACCTTCCCCCTTATAGTATACTATGTGCTTCTCCACGAAGCCCACATCCAAATGACATTTTGTCCCAAGACTCCCAAATTCTCAAAGTTGGGATTCCCACAACTCTTTGGGGCCCCATAACTTTGCGTGCAGACCTTTGATAAAGATGAGGTTTGAAGCAAAATTGTAGCCCTCATTGAGATCTTTTCCAATGGTATGTTGCACGCCACCTGCACGTAAGGAAATTGGGTCGATTCCCGACTTTTAGTGGTCTAGAGTCAAATTGTCAATTTGATTCTCGACCTTTCTTTTGGCCATAATTTGTGTTTCAGATGTCCAAATGTGTCATGTGAGCCCATTTTAGACATTTAAGTTCCAAGTTTTCCAATGGTATAAGAAATTCTTCAATCCATTGGGGTTTGACCCCTAAAATCATTCTCTAAAAATTTGGGAGTCCATCGGGACTCTAATTCCCAAAATAGGAGCTCCTTTAGGAGTGTGAGGGTTTATTCCCTCACACTCTCTTACATTCTCAGGACTATGAGATGTGACTCTTGGGCTTCCTTTTGGCCCGCTCCCCTTGCAAACCCTTGCCTTGGTCGCGAACCCAAGGCTAGGGTTGCAACAAGAGTCTTTTATTAATATTAGAACATTTATAAGTCTTCAATGATCCCTTTGAGGCTCTTGTTTAAAAGACACATTAATTAGTCATTATGTTTTTTATTCTTTTACAACCATTCCCATAAAATTGCATTGTCATATGCATTGGTAGTTTCATGTGATTGAATTATTATCTTGATTGTGCAAACAAGTGTCTTTGGAAACCACTCCTACTGACACACCCCCACACTCCTTGAAAAACTCAAATGCAAGTCTAAAAGTAAATACAACAAAAGAAAGAGCTAGGGTACGTTCCTTAATTTGTAGCATTTCAAGGGTAAAAAGGGCATGCTAAAGCTCCAAGATGGGGACTAAGATGATTTACAAGTGGGTCAATTACTCACACGAGCTTTCATAAACTAAACAACAAATTGGTTAGTGCATAGTTGGAGCACTTTTGGTGCACAAAAAAATCACATGCATACATAGGCTCACAAGACTCGCCACTGCTCGGACTTGGGGGAAGCCACCACCTTCCCCCTTATAGTATTATTTGTGACTAACCACAAAGGATGCACCCAAATGTCATTGTTCTTAGGACCCCCAAGTCGAAAACCCCGAAAATCCCAAAGTTAGATCTTTCGCCAATTTGGAAGCCCATAACTTCTTGTCCAAACCTCTAATTGAGATGTTGTTTGAAGCCAAGTTGTAGCTTTCATTGAGATTTTTGCATCGATTTATGGCACACCACCTAAAATCATGTATTTCAAGGTGATTCCTGACTTTTACTAATCAGGAATCAAATTGACACTTTGACTCCTAACCCTTCTTTCGGCCATAATTCTTGTTATAAATACCCATTTACGTCTCAAGAGCTTTCCATTGGTGTAAGGAAGTCCTCAATCCAATGAATCTTGACCTTTGAAATTGTTTTTCGAAAATTCATAACTCTGATTTCCAAAGTGGGAATCCATTTAGGAACGTGTGGGCTCATTCTTCACATTCCTTCGCACTCCCAAGAGTGCAAATGTGATTCCTTGGTTGCACTCTTGGCCCACACCTTTCCATGCCTTTGCCTTGGTCATGAATGCAAGGTTAGGGTCGTAACACCTACATTAAGACATCAATCACAAAAAAAGAATTACAAATGTCTTTCTTAGGATTTTCTTTTGCCTTTCCTTCAAGAATTTTAGCATGAGCTTTGGACCATCTATTTAGTTCCTTGACCAAATGTTTATATGTGATATTTACCCAATTGACAATCTTTCCACAATCTGCGTTCATCAACATAATAACATTTTTGTTGCAAAAAAAACACACATACATACTTTGATAAATAGTTTGAATTAAAGCAAGAAATCTTAAATTTGTATGGCTCCTTAAACTTAATCACACTCCATTGTTATATGGGAACATATGCATCATGCAAGATTATTCTTTATATAACCATTTTTGCTCTTGATTTCTCTACATGTTTTTCTTCCCTTAATCCCATGATAAAATTATTATATCTTTCCCCCAAAATGTACTTATCAATCACATAAACCTAATCCCAAATTTTAACAAACATTTTCAACGAGTTATCATTTTCCCTCCAAGTATTCAAAAATTCCACCAACAAGTGATGTTTGGGCTTCTTCCAATCTAACCCACTTTTGTTCTATAATATTGATGTTCACCCAAGTAAGTATGTGCTCCAATTCAAGCTCATATGTTTGTTCAGAAGGGGTGAAAACATATTTGACCTTGTTTATTGTTAACATTTTGACTACTTGTTTGGCTTTTGTATCTATGGATGCCATATAACTAGGTTGAATATGAAGTTGTTGAAATACAAAAGAAAAAAGAGGAAGCATTACAAAACCTAGTTGTGGTTATGATGATGTTGTTGCAATAGGTTGTTGAAATGTCTACAAAGGTTGAGGTTATGATTGAGTATCCTCGTCGTCTAAATTCGGAATTAGAATAAGGTGGGTAGGTTGTGTTCTTGTTACGGCATTATGTTTTCATAAATGATGAAGCATCGCCTCCACCTCCCTTCTTGTTCCTATAGCATGGCAAAGATCCTCCTCCATGTTGCGCATTGAAGCTTTTGGTGGTGTGAAGGTGGTGGTGGTTGTGGTGGTCCTTTTTCTAATAACACACTTGCAAAAGTTGAATGTACACCATTTCTCACATTTGTTCTTTTTCACAAGCTTCTTGTTCCTCTTTCCATTGTTGATTCCATTTCTTCCCTTGTTCTTCCTTTTATGCAAGATGTTGTATTTTTTCCAAAAAGCTTTTGTTGCTCATGGTGACTTGTGAAGATGAAAATACACATGTCGATGTAATTGTTGAGAATAGTTACCATGTTGGAAGATGTGAAAAAAACAAATTACGTCACCTTTTTTGTTATATTTACGGTTAGTAATGTGAGTGATGACTCATGAATACTAATGTCATTATTATCATATTTTGTGTCATTTTTTGACACTGCCTTAATTCTATCGCTAGGCTAAAAGTTTGGAATTTTTCACTTCACCTCCTTTTACACTTCATGTTTAAGGCATTTCCAAATGTAGGATTAATAGTTGACATTTATGTTCATCAAAGAAAGGAGATGACAACTTGCACAATTGGTTTCAAAGTATTAAGCCCCAACTAAAATTATGAATGTTTCCACAACCTACAAGTTTAAAAAAAAACAAAAAAAAAACCTTACATAAAACCCCTTATTCAACAAAATTGAACACAAAATATGAAACAATGTTTTTTCCCATGTTTCAAAATAGATTGCAATATCTCGACCTTCAATCTTCTTGCCATGCACCATTGTCAACCTCTCAACACCTTTTTGCTTAAACATTTGAATCAAAAAATATGTTTAGAAAAATTTAAAACCATAGTGATTATTACTTTATTATATTCCAAATGTGCCAACACATTCATTCGGGTTATAGCAAATAGGTTGGAACCTAATGATGTTCACCTCAATTAGCCACCACCAACACCGAAACATCATTATTTTTTGTTCAATAGAAATAAAACCAAAATTAATGTCAAGTCTTGCACCAAATAGCACACAAAATCCCATTGAAAAATTCAAAACACCAATAAGAACTTTGAAATGTCTATCTCTTCAATTTCATGTCTATTTCCAACCACTAACACTAATAAATAATTCAACAAATAACCTTTCACCAAAAGCTTTTCATTGTTTTTTTCAAATAACCAACACAAAAAAACCAAACCTCCACATTGCAATGCTACAAAAGAAAGCTTAAAGAAACTTTAAAAGAAATTCCTCTCTCCTTTTTGTTTTCGTTTCTTTAATTTAGAATACATTCATGGTTGGGGTATTATTTTTTGGACATAGGACCCAAAGACTTTGTTTTTGCTATCTTCCAAATATAAAGTCTACATGCAATAAATTTAAGTTCAAAATATTGGATAATTCAAATTATATTAATTTTCATGGTGGTGGTGATGTTTTAGATGCATATGTAAATTCATCAATAATACTTGGTAAAAAAATAGAAATGCAAAAAGTGAATACATAAGCTTTTATAAACAACTTGACATGTTTTCTTACATGTTTATTTCTTGCACATGTTGTCAATGCTTAGGGCCACCAAATCTAAGCCTAGTAAATACAAGAAATAAACCAAATGACAAAAAAGAACGAGTATTTTTCCTTGAAGCCCTTTCAGAATGGATTTTGTAGCCTTCAAAATTCTTGTATCATATATTATTTAATCAAATGCATTATATGAAGATTGCCAAACATAGATGCATGCATTTATTTATCCATGAAAAAAAATAAAATGACATTTTTTAATACATATTTTATTCCTTTACAATGAAAATGTAATTAAGATAAGTATTCAAATTATTTAAAAGGACTCAAAAGTACATCTATATATATTATACCAATCTATTCTAATTTTTTTTATTAGATTAACATGACATCATTCTAATTATAGTCATACATCAATCCATTATAATCACAACGTTATAAATGTAATAAAAATCCAAAATAATCTTTTTAAATATTTTTTTCGTTAGACCGTCCTTTTTGGTGCCCCAATTGTGAATGTCCCTTGTAATGTTTGACCAACTTTTTTAATGCACAACACAAAACAACAAAAATCCTCCATCTTGTTTTTCTTTTCATCCTTCACCCGTTCACAATCCCTTTCCAAAACAAAACACAACAAAAAGAAATTCCTTCTTATCACTTTTATTTTTGTTGTTCATCATCTTGCCATAACTTGCCAATACACAAAGTTACAAACAACATTTGTTTCAACACCTCACACCCTAAGCCAAAAAACAAAACCCATAACCTTAAATCCACACCTTAACCCCATACCCTAGTGTGACATTTTGACTTATAATATGTAAACACAACCCAACCAAATCTCCCAATGTGAAAGGGTACAATATAATATAAAACTTCCAAACATGCCTCCATGTGATACTCCATGTCCCCTAGGGGTGGGGCCTAACAAAATTTACTTGGGATAAACAACCATGGTAAACAAGACATTTTTTTAACATGTAAACCTTGTTTTATATATGTTATATGTCTTTCATATGATTTTACAACACATAATTTAAGGTTATATTGTAAGAGGAAAAAGTAAAATTTGATAAAAAAAAAGAAAACCAAAGAGAGAAAATGATGTTATATAAGGTTTAAAACATGAAAGTTCAAGTTTCTGATTTTGTATTGTTTGCAATTGAAATTGTATAAATTAAAATGGTAGGAATTAATGTATGTTATTTCTACACAATGATGTAGAACTCATCATTGGCACATCAAAACAATCCACATGGATAATAATAGGACCCATAAGAAAAGCATAATATTAAGATGTTTGTCATATGAACACAAACTTAAAACTTTTAACGAATTACATTCACAAGTTTCTTTTAATCTAATTATTTGGTAAAACAAATCATGGCATAAAAGATGGTAATTTAAATGAAAAATATATAGGTTTGTGATTTGTCTAATAAGATCCTATTGATCCAAAGTAACATTGTTATGTTAGTGCATTTGTCCAAATATGATCAAATTGTGTATTATTAATTGTTGTGCTTTTTGAAATTTTCAATTTCAAATTATATTTATTCATAAAATGCGCAATGCAAATGAATTTTTTTTTGGGTTAACATGCCAATGTTGAAACCTCCAATAATTATAATTGGACAATCAAAGGGTAATGTTTAAGAAATATTTCGAAATTAAATACTTTGGTTTTAGGTGGTTTATAGATTGCAATTACATGTATTGCATCCCATGTGTTTCTATTAAAGAACGCAATAATAAATTATATTCCAAGAAATTCTATTATTGTGTTTCGATAAAAACATTCTTTTGTTATAAAATACCATTGTTCCATGTTGGTCATAAGAAAATACAATTTGAAATTGGTTTAATAAAACATTATATTTCTTGGTTTCCAAGAACTTTTTTTTTTCCATTTAAATAAAAGACATGAGATGCTATAAATTTTGGGTCATCTTGGAGATGTAGTTTTAAAGAACGAGTATTCAATGATTAAATGATGGTAATTTTTTCACAAAATGTATGTAAAATGATTCCTTTTAATCAACATATGTTTATAAAAGTGAAATTTTCAATAATGTGTTCTAAATCTATTCAAAATGTTCACAAAATCAATATTTTTTTGTCACATAATTTGAGACAATTCATGATATTTAACATTTTTAATGCCAAAAGCTTGTTCCAAAAATATTGAGACCATCTATTTTTGGTTTGAAAATCCATTAATATCATATTGGAGGATCTTGATAAAAATCACATGTGACAAAAACATCAAGACTGCCGACAAATTCATCGTGCATTTGTTTTATAACATATAATTTATGATTAATGAATGATGACATTCTATTGCTCACCAATGATATTTTGTCTATAACTAACAATCAAAGTTAATCATAAGTTTTTATTAATGTATCAACTCTATCATCACTTAGTGTTTTAAATTCATTCAAGTTTTTATTTAAGGGAATTGTTAAGTGTAGAATGAACTATCATTCCATTTATATTGAATGTCGTTTTTCCTATGTAAGCTAATTTCATTACTTTTGATTTCAAAGGGTCATCACCAATGATGTCTTTTATGTAATAATTTAACATGTTTTATATATAATACACAAAAGTGTGGAATTTTTTCATGATCATGCACCTCTAGTAAAAAAATGTGTGTAAAGGTTTTGTTGTTGGTTTTTTCTTTTACAATATATCGTCATCAACAATTCTTTATGCATTGTTTAAGTTGTTTCATATGTGAAAAGAAAAATTCATTAGGTATACATTCATTCATTAGGTATACATTCATTCATTTGTGGAATAATGTTTGAAATTGATAATGTGTTCTTATATGTATTTTTTCTTTTAATTGTCTTGAACATTCAAATGTTAAATCATATGGTTCAATTCCTTGAACATTAATATCTAGACAATGAATTTTTGAATGGGTTTTTCACACTGTCAAATTCATCATCAAACATAATATTTCCCATCCATTTATTTCATGGATTTTTGTGTATTCCTTGATTTTTGATTGCAAAAGATACCATTCATCATCATATTTATTACTTATATTGAAATTATATACAAAATTTCTACATAACATTTCATGTCATTTTTTCCCATGTAAACATCTTTCCATGAATTATTTTTTCTTTCAATTCAATTTCTAATTTTTTAAAAAGAAAAAGATTGAATAACAATAATTATTATTTAAAATGATTTTCCAAATGTGTCTACACCCAAATTCATCAAATGTGACATCATGACCTAATTCCATGGCTACAAGTTTTTTATAAATTTGAATATTTATTTCACGTATTTTGTAGTGTGATTTTCTTCTTTTAAGGGTAACAATATTTTTGTGAATTTCATTTGAGGCTTTGGGTATTGAAAATGACAAATGGGTTGTCATTTTTTCTTGCATGTTCGTTTATGTTGGTGTACTATTTGCATGTTAGGAATTATGGGGTTCAAATTGTTTGATTTATTGTTAAATAAATATCAATAAAACATTCAATGTTTTCATTTTTCAAAACACCAAATTGAACAACATTTTTTACCCATAATAATCCATGTTCATGAGGTAATCCTTCAACTTGAAATTCAATCACCAAAAAAAATCCTTTATTGACCCAAAAAAAATGATATTTTTAATGATTTTTTGAAAACTATTCATCCTATCTTCATAATAATTAGTGCACACAAATAAAAATACAGTAGCCTCCCGCCTAAGTACGCACCCGTTTAAGTACGCATCCCGGTAAAGTACGCATTATTTTCTCGAAAAAATAGGGTTCAGATTTATTTAGTTCAACATGTCATGGATTGTCATTTGGCGCAAGTTTTGAAGAATCTTACGTTTGGCTTTCAAGGTGACAGCCCGGACCTTACTTTGAAACGATTCAAACAACTTTCTAAGATC
>Ga0116228_10006570_pt1 | contig 10385 bp, 8 predicted proteins | sample S1TSphfallax_2_FD_89694 | JGI IMG/M metagenome (GOLD analysis project Ga0116228, IMG submission 89694) | Host-associated microbial communities from peat moss isolated from Minnesota, USA - S1T2_Fc - Sphagnum fallax MG | ecosystem: Host-associated > Plants > Peat moss > Unclassified | place: USA... | reverse complement strand
GTGAGCATCAACACGGATTCGATGGCCCGGTTCAGCGTGGTGATGGCGGCGCCGTGATCGCCGAGCGAGATCTGGCGGGCCATGGCGGGCAGCAAGGCGGTGCCGGCGGCGGTGCCGATCACGCCGAGCGGCAACTGGTTCACCCGGTCCGCGTAATACAGCAGCGAAACCGAGCCGGCGGGGAGCAAAGTGCCGATGATGATGTCGATGGAGACGTTCAACTGCGTCACCCCGGCGCCGAGCAGGCCGGGGGCCATGCGGCGGAACAGTTGCCGCATCCGGGCGGTCAAACGCGGGCGGGGGAGGGTGATGCGCATCCCCGCGCGGCGCATGGCGATGATGAGGAGCAGCAGTTGCGCGACGCCGGAGACGGTGACACCCCAGGCCAGCGCGTAGCCGGGATTCTGCACATAGGGCGTCAGGCCCAGCATGAAGGCGATGGAAAAGACGTTGAAAAGCACCGGTGCCGCCGCCGCCGCCGCAAACCGCCCCATCGCGTTCAGCACGCCGGAAAACAAGGCGGTCAGGCAGACGAAGAACAGATACGGGAACATGATGCGCGTCAGCGCCACCGCCAGCGCGAATTTGCCCGCATTGCCGGAAAAGCCGGGGGCCAGAACGTACAGCACCCAGGGCATGAAAATCTCGCCCAAAGCGGTAATGCCGCCGAGCCAGAAGATCATCACCGCGGTGGCTTCCTCGGCGAAGCCGGTGGCGGCGGTGATGCCCTCCGTGTGCAGAATAGCGGAAATGGAGGGCACGAAGGCGGCGTTGAACGCGCCTTCCCCGAACAGCCGGCGGAACAAATTGGGCAGGCGCAGCGCCACGAAAAACGCGTCCGCCACCGGGCCGGTGCCCAGGATGTCGGCGATCAAGATGTCCCGCGCGAAGCCGAGGATGCGGCTCGCCATCGTCCACAAGCCGACCGTGAAGGCGCCTTTGAGCATGGCGGGGCTGTAGATGATTAGCGCGGCAGGATAAAGCCGTAGGTGGGATAGATCGTGCTGCCCATTTCGTGCACCGGCTCGTACCAGACGCGGACTTCGGTCCAGTCGTTTTCGGCGGAGACGTCCTCCACCGGTTGGCCGTGCTCGATCCGGCCGGGAAGCCAGTTGGATTGCGTCACCAGCACCTCGCGCGGGCCTTCCAGCGCCTGCACCACCGCCAGGTGGCCGACGGTCATGGCGCCATGCGGCGCGAAGACCAGGACGGCGCCAGGGCTGGGCGTGTGCGAACGCGGATACAGCCCGGCGGCCTCGCCCCACCATTGATAGGCGTCGCCGGAGAGCTGGATGCCGGAGACGGCGCGGGCATAGGGCACGCAGGTGAGGTGCGTGGGCGTGCCGTAAGCCGCGAAATCCGGCCGGGCGCCGGCGCAGGCGGAGAGGAGCAGCAGCGTAAGGAGCCCAATCGCGGGCCGCATCACATCGCCAGATTGGTCAGAATCGCGTTCAGCCCGCTGATCGGGATTTCATAGGCCAGCGGCACGCGGGCGCCGAAGGCCAAAGGCTGCAGCAGCGGGTATGATGGCGGCGTGCCGAGCAGCAGCGCCCAGTCCAGCCCCAGGGCGCCGCACAAGGCACGGGCGGCCGCACCGGCGAAGCCCTCAGGTGCTGCCTCCAGAATTTTTGTGGTGGCGCCACAAAGGCCGATCAGCCCGGCCTGCGCCGGGTCCGTCAGGATCAGCACGGATGCGTCCGCCAGAGTGGCGGCCAGCGCATCAAAGCCCAGGGCGTCCGGGTCGATGAGGGTGATGCGGCGGGCGCGCAGCCAGGCGGTCAGGCTGGCGCGGTTGCGCAAGGTGAAGTGCTCGCGGTCGCGCGGCGGCAGGATGGCCAGGCGTTTGCCGGCACCGTTGGGCACGGCGCGCAGTTTGGCGAACAGGTCGAGCACCGCCTCGCCGGGGCCGGGCGTGGCGGCGGCCTGGCCGACCGCGAGGCGGAACCGGACCGGCTGGGTCAGCGAGACGTGGTTGTCCAGCAGGCCGAGCCGGCGCAGCACCTCGCGCTGCGCCGGCGTGGGCGGCGCGCAGGCGACACGGCCGGTCTCCCAGGTGGCGCGCTGCGGCAGAATGCCAGGCAACTGGGCGGTGAGAAATTGCCCGAGCGGAATGGCCGGCCCGGCGGCGAGCGGAAAGGCGGTGTCCGCGAAAACGTCCTGGAGGGCGCCGGCCTCCGGCGGCGCGGTGGCGATGGTCCCGTCCGGCAGGCACAAAGCGTTCACGTGCAGCACGCTCTCCACCGCGCGCAGGGCAGCGCGTTTCGGGCCGCCATATAGATGCGCCCATTTGCTGCCGCCATGCACGCGGGGTAGGGGTGCCGGCGCGCCGGCGGGTCCAGCCGGTACATCCGTTGCTGCTGGCCGGGCAGGTTCGCTGGCCAAGCCGGCTGAAAAATCCTCGACCATGTCGGTATCGAGTCATGCAGACGAATGTTTGGTTTCGCAAGGTCTCGCCAAAACGCGGCGTGACTGGCAGGCTGGATTCATGCGGTGGTTCTGGCGGCCGGTGGCTTGCGTGATTCTCTGGCTTGCGGCGGCGCATCCGGCGGCGGCGCAAACCGTTCTGACGCTCGCGGCGAGCGGCCAGGCGACCGTGCCGCCGGATGAGATGGTGGCATCTCTGACCGTGCAGGAAAGTGCGGCGCAGGCGGCGGCCGCGGCGGCGGCGGTGAATGCGGCGATGCGCCAGGCGCTGGCGGCGGCGCGCGCGGTGGCGGGGGTGACGGCGGCGACGGCGGATTACAATGAACAGGCGACGACGGATGACAATGGCCGACCGACCGGCTTTCAGGCGAGCCAGACGCTGAATCTGTCGATGCCGGCTCCCGCCGGCTCACCGCCCGCCGCGTTCACGGATCTGGTGGGCCGGCTGCAACAGACCGGGCTGCTGCTGAACCAGTTGGACGGGGATTTGTCGGATGCCGGGCAGGCGGCGGCGCAACAGGCCGCGATCACCGATGCGATCCACCAGTTGCAGGCCACGGCGGCGCGCGTGGCGGCGGCGCTGGGGGACCGGGTGACCGGGATCAAAACGTTGCAGGTCAATTTGCAGGATAGCGGGCCGGTGATGCCGCGCCAGATGATGGCGATGGCCGCCCCCGCCGCACCACCGCCGCAAGCCGCGCCAGGGCCGGTGACGGTGACCGCCAATGTCAGCGCGGATATTGAGCTGGCGGCGGCGCCGTAGACGTTCAGTCCGCGTCCACCGGGAAGTTGATGACGGCGGGGGCGGGGGCGAGGGGGGTGACAGGCTCCGGCAGCAGCGTGCTGAGCAGGGACGCCGCGGTGTCCGCCCAGCTCGGCGGATGGAAATTGGTGGCGATGGCGGTTTCCATCGCGGTGACGGCGGCGGGGTGCTCGATCAGCCCGCGGATCACGTCATACGCCTCGTTGACGTTTTCCGGGTCGTAATAGGCGCAGAACTGGCCGCCCGCTTCCGGGATTGAGGCGCGGTTGGACGCCGCGACCATCTTGCCGAAGCGCAGGCTCTCCGTCACCGGCAGGCCCCAGCCTTCGTACAAAGAGGGGAACACGGTGAACAGGCAGTTGCGGTACAGCGCCGCGAGCTCCGCATCCGAGGGCGAGGCGACGAAGCGGATGCGGCCGTCCAGCCAGTCGCAATTTTCCAGTTGCTGCATCAGATCGGCGGTGAGCCAGCCGACCTTGCCGGCGAACACCAGATCCGGCACTTCCGAATCCGGCATGCAGCGCAGCATCCGCCGCCAGATGCGGAACATCAGAGTGTGGTTCTTGCGTACCTCGATGGTGGAGACCAGCAACACATAAGGCCGCGGCGCCGGAACCTCGGTGCCGTCCGGTGCCGGTGGCGGGACGCTGCCGACCGGCACCACCACCGGCGCCGGCGCGGTCTTGCCCATGGCGTGGATGCATTCGACCAGGTCCGCCGCGGTGCTCTGGCTGTTGGCGAACAGCACGTCCGCCGCCAGCACGGTGCTGCGCAGCCAGGCGCGGTAATTCGCCACATTCGCCTTCACCGCCCATTCCGGGAAGAGCTCCGGAATCAGGTCATGCGCCAGCACGGCGAAGCGCACACCGGTTTCACGCAGCATGTCGAGGGTTTCGGGCTTATACGGCGTCTCCCACATCGCCCCCAGGCTCACCAGCCAGTCGCCGGCGGCGAACAGCACGTTGTCGCCTTCCAGATCGAACTGATGGCCGCCGATCTGGATGCGCTGGGCGTGGCCGGGCGTGATTTGCGCCTTCGTGGCGCGCGCCAGGTCCGGCAGTGCGTCGATGATCTGCACCACGGAGCGGCCGATGACGCCGAGCGGCCGGCGGATGCTGGGCGGGAAGCGGTGGCCGGAATTGGCGACCTTCACGATGAAGCTGTTCGGCGGCCGCGGTGGCGGCGGCGGGACCGGCAAGGCGATGGGGACGGAGACCGGGGCGGCGGCCGTTTCCGCCGCGGCGGCGGCGATGATTCCCGCCTCCAGCGCCGGGAAATGGATGCTGCGAAAGCCCGAGGCGGTGGTGGCGTGGCGGCAGAACCGCACCTCGCCGGTTTCGCCGCCGATGCGCCATAGCTCCCGGCTGATTTCGAAGGTGAGCCGCTGGATGCCGGTTGGCCGCGAATCATGGTGAAAATATCGCACCAGATCTTCCAGATCGACCCAAACCGCCATTGATCACGCCTCGATTTTAGTAAACACAGATTAGTGATGGCCTATGCATCGGCGGCGGACAAGCCGCAAGGTGCACCCAGAAGTAGATAGGAAGCGCGCGTGCGGCTTCCAATCATCTGAAATTACAGTATCAGCATAATTCGTGCCACGGGACGGGGGGCTTGCAGGATGCCGACAGCTTTGGTGACGGGGGCGACCGGGCAGGACGGCGCCTATTTGAGCGCGCTTTTGCTGGAAAAAGGCTATCGGGTGATCGGCATGATCCGCCGCTCCGCCTCTTCGGACGTGATCGGCGAGCGGCTGCGCTGGCTTGGGATTCTGGACCGGATCGAGCTGGTGGACGGCAATCTGACCGATCTGTCCAGCCTGATCCGGTTGCTGGCCGACCACAAGCCGGACGAGGTGTATAATCTGGCGGCGCAGAGTTTTGTCGCCACCTCCTGGCAGCAGCCGCTGGTGACCGGGAACGTCACGGGCATGGGGGCGGTGAACGTTTTGGAGGCGGTGCGGATCGCGCTGCCGGCGGCGCGGTTCTACCAGGCTTCGTCTTCCGAAATGTTCGGCAAAATACAGGCGGCGCGGCAGAATGAGAGTACGCCGTTCTACCCGCGCTCACCCTATGCCGCCGCGAAGCTCTACGCGCATTGGATGACGGTGAACTATCGGGAAAGTTTTGGCATGCATGCTTCCTCCGGCATTCTGTTCAACCATGAAAGCCCGCTGCGGGGCATCGAATTCGTGACCCGGCGGATCACGGATGGGGTGGCGCGCATCAAGCTTGGCCTGGCGGATCATCTGAAGCTGGGGAATCTGGAGGCGACCCGTGATTGGGGCCATGCGAAGGACTATGTGAAGGCGATGTGGGCGATGCTGCAACAGGATACGCCGGATGACTACGTGATCGCGACCGGGCGGACGGTGAGCGTGCGGGCGTTTTGCGACATGGCGTTCGGCCATGTGGGGCTGAACGCGGCGGATTACGTGCGGGTGGACGCGGCGCGGCTCCGGCCCGCGGAGGTGGACGTGCTGCAAGGCGATGCGGACAAGGCGGAGCGCGTGCTGGGCTGGCGGCCGGAAACCTCGCTTGAGGCGATGGCGGCGGAAATGGTGGATGCCGATATCGCGCGGGTGAAGGCGCGGTTGTGACGCCGGCCAGGATTTTCGTCACCGGCGCGGAAGGGTTTGTCGGCGGGCATTTGTTGCCGGCGCTGGGGGCGGCGTTTCCTGGGGCGGAATTGCTGGGCCTGGGGGAGAGCCGGTGGGATGTGACGGACCGGGCCGCCGTGTTCGCCGGCATGGCGCGGCTGCGGCCGGAGGTTTGCGTGCATCTGGCCGGGATTGCCGCCATTGGCGCCGCGGGGGCGGACCCGGCGCGGGCGTGGGAGGTGAACCTGCACGGCGCTATCAACGTGGCGGAGGCGATTATGGAACATGCGCCGGACTGCCGGATGCTGTTCGTCTCCAGCGCCGAATGCTATGGCGGCAGTTTTCGCGCCGGGGTGGCGCTGGATGAAACCGCCGTGCTGGCGCCGATGAATTTATACGCCGCGACGAAAGCGGCGGCGGAAATGGCGCTGGCCGCGCTGGCGGCGCGCGGGTTGCGGCTGGTGCGGCTGCGGCCATTCAACCATACCGGGCCGGGACAGACGGAGGCGTTCGTGGTGCCGGCCTTTGCCGGGCAGATCGCGCGGATCGAGGCCGGGTTGCAGGCGCCGGAGATCGCGGTGGGGGCGCTGACGCCGGAGCGGGATTTTCTGGACGTGCGGGATGTCTGCGCGGCCTATGCGGCGTGTGTCGCGCGGGCGCTGCCGGAGGGGGTGGTGCTGAACATTGCCAGTGGCGAGGCGGTGCCGGTGGGAGAGGTGCTGGACCGGCTGCTGCGGCTGGCGGCGTGCAAGATTAACGTGGTGGTGGACCCGGCGCGGCTGCGGCCTGTGGAGATTCCGCGCGCGGTGGGGGATGCCGGGCTGGCGGCGCGGCTGCTGGACTGGCGGCCGCGATTCACGCTGGATGAGACGTTGCGGTCCGTGCTGGATTACGCGCGGGGCGTGGTGACGGGGTAACTTCCGTCATTGCGACCCTCGCGGATGAGCGCTCCGCCGGAATGGCCATTCCCGTCATGGCCGAAAAGTCCATCCATGGCTTACTTTTCTGGGCATATTGCCGCCGTTCTTTCGCGAAAATTGAAATCCGTGGATGGCCGTTCCGGCCATGACGGTGTTGGCTTCCGCCAAAGCCCCAGGCATTCGCCAGATTATTTGGTGAGCTGGATTGATGAAGTCAAAGCGGATTGCAGCATCGCGTTCATCGCGGTGCCGATTTGCGCTGAGTTGGTAGCTTCGAAAAAGTCGCTCGGGCTAGAGGCGCAGGCGTACAAAGCCGTTTCATCCGGCGTCAGCCCCGTCAGGGATCCGTTACCACTCGGCGGTGCTGATTGCGAGGCCGCCGTGCTTTCCGCGAATTGCTTCGTCGTGCCGTTGGCGAGAGACGGATAATCCTCGTCTATATAGGGGTCGGACTTAAAAATGCCGGTGTTCGTATAATTGTCTTGCTGGTAGAAAACATTCGATATCGGTTCGTAATCAATATATAGGACATAGACCGTGAAGTTAAGATTTTTCAGCGCTTTGCAGACCCATGGCGTACCTGACTGTATCGTGGAGGCATTTTCGGCAAGGTAACCGGTCATTTCACCTTCTTCACGGGTGCCGTAGTCCGAGGTGTCCTGCATCCCATCGGTGACGATGAAAATGTCTTTTTCCGGGGTTGTTGACGTGCCGCCGTTGCCGGCTGCCGACAACGGATTGTCGAATTGAGTTCCGTTCGAATATTTGCCACTAACCAAGTCCGCCACCGAGGTCGGAAAGTCCGTGTAGCCAATGCCGGCGTTACCTTCGAGAGGCAGCGCCGCGCTGGTGATCGCGCTTGCCGCGTCCGGCAGGTCGGTCGAGGCCTCCGCATTGCTGCCGGGGGCAGGCCAGATCGGCACGACATCGTCATTGAACTGATAAACGCCGACGGAGAATTGCCCAGCGGCCGCCTCGTTGGTTTCCATCGCGGTTATCACCTGCGACGCTGCGTCGTGCACGACGTCCAGCCGTAATGTGATCGTGGTCGCTCCGCCGGTTCCCGAAGCGCTCGGCATGGAGTAGGCGCGGGCGAGCCCGTAATAGTCGGCGGGGTAGGTGCCAGGGATAAACGGGAACGTCGGTGAGTTTGTTCCGGTCAGGGTTATCGTCTTTGTCGTTGTGTGGCAGGCGAAGGCGCAAGGGGCCATCGGCGCAGGCCCGTTGTTGGAACCAGCGTTCCAGCCAGAGTTGCAAGTTGGCGCAACGTATCCCGCTCCGTCATAACTGTTCGGAATGCCGTTCGTCTGATGTGCGCCGGGCGTATCATTTAAAACCAGGTTTGGGCCAGGGAGGGGCGGGCCTTCAGGTATATCGGAGTGAGTAGGCGAAATAGCCGCGACATCTGGCGCGTCCTGATAAAACGCACCAGGCCAGGGATTGCCATCGTAGCTGGGGTCAAGGCCGGTCGGTGGGCAGACCGTTATTGATTCCAAATTCTGAATATCCGGCGCGTCCGCCCCGATCAGCATCGATGGGGAATTGTCGAGCAACATCAGAATTTCGACATAGTTGTAAGCCGATGTCGCCTGCGCCGCGCCGTTGACGTTCCAGATTTTGCCGTTGAACAAATGCGCGAAAAATGGCGGGTAGGTCGCGGCGAAATTCACCGTGGCGGTGAAACCGGCGGCGCCGGTGGGGTTTGGCGTGACGATGACATCCGCCTTGGTGAAACCGTTGAGTGAGGCCTTGGGCATCTGGCCGAGCGTGGCCAAGAACCAGTCATATCCCAATTCCTGGCCCGCCGTCTCCGCCGCCGCCGCGGCGGCGGCCTCGGCGGCCTGGCTGGTGCCGTTGATCTGTTCTTCGTAGGTATAGGTCTGGTCCGCGGCGCGGACGGCGTGGGTGACCGCCGCGTCCGCCGCCAAGGCGGTCTGCGCGCGCGCCTGGACGTAAAACGCGTAATCGACGGTGAGGCCGACCAGCAGGACCAGGGGAACCAGAGTCAGCGCGAAAATCAGCGCGATCGCGCTGCGCCGATCCCGGCGGAAGCGGTGATACAGCGACTTCATGCAGAAGGCTCCGCGTAAAACTGGGAAATGCAATAATTGACGCCGGGGGTTGGCACCGTTCCGGTCAGATCATGTCCCGAAGGATTTATATCGATACCTTTGATCGTATAGGTATTCTCGCCATTGGCCGTCGTTTCGGTTGATACCAGCCTGGTATATTGCTGGTCCGGGGACAGTGTGGTGAATGTTCCGTCGGGGTTCAACTGGGTGGCCTGCACGCTGCGGAGCGGCCAGTAGCCATCCGCCCAGAAGCTGATCGGCGTTTTGATGAACATCGTGAAGATTGGCGCGTAAACGTAATTGACGTCGACAACGATGATCGGGTCCGGAGTCGCGGGCAGCGACGTTTCGCCGGTGACGTTCAGGGTACGCAAATCCGCGAAGGTGCCGGCGGTACTTGCGGATGGACCCGTCTGGATCAAGGCGGAGGCGGGATTCAAGGCGATCGTGCCGTTATTGTTCGTCTCGGTCGCGCAAGCGCGCAGCGGCGTGTTGAACGATAGCCCGCTCGCGCCGGCGGATTTTGGCGGCCCGCCATAAGCAACGCTCCACACCACGTAGGGCGCGTAGGTACAGCCAGTGGCGGCGCCGCCGCCCGGCCTGCAGGGTGAGTTGGTGGGTTCAAAATTGATCGAGGAGATCGTGATCGACTTGATGCCGTTATGAAAGCCGTTCCGCACCGTCGGCATTTGCGCGAAGATCGCCGAGGCTTCGAGCTGGATCTGGCCGTAATAGAGTTTCGTCGACGAGTTTGTCGCCTGCACGGAGGCGTTGCTGACCGATGCGGAGATCACGCGGGCGGCGTTGAACACCTCCTCATAGGTGATCATCGCGTCGGAAATGTCGTAGACGCCGAACAACAGCAACACCATGACGGGCGCGATGAAGGCGAATTCCAGCGCCGCGGTGGAGCGTTTGTCGCCGGCCAGGCCGGTGTGGCGGGGGCGGCGCATCAACACGGGCTGGGCCTGCTGGCGAGCGCGGTGTAATCCTCCGTCTCGAAAGCGGTGCTCGCCAACTGGGCGCGGACCAGATGGCCGTTATACCGGTAAGCCTGGGTGCCTGGCAGGTAGCCGTTCAAAAAACTCGGGCCGACATAAATCACGGTCAGGATGACGAATTCCTGGCCGGCCGGATTACAATAGCCGGTGCCGCTATTGGTATCGCAGCTTGAGGCAGGGACCGCGGCGCCGGTGCCAAGGCCAGTGTTGCTGGTAAAGCTGGCAAGCCCCAACTGCCCGTTGGTGACCGGCAACTGGCCGGTCGTCATCTGGTAGACGTCCAGACAGGATGAATCGGTCAACGCGGTCGAGACGGTTTCCACCCGGACAAACACGTTATTGCAATTCACGAAACCGAAGGAATTCGGGCAGAAATAGCCGGTGGCGAAGCTGGTGCTGCCGGTCGCCGTGGCGCTCTCGGTTGCGTTGATCTGCATCTGCCTGGCGGTGACGGCCAAGGTGCTGTCCAGCACTTCCTGCAAAAACAGGTCGTAGGCGACCTGGAACACAACCAGAAGCAGCAGAATGAAGACCGGCCCGACGATGGCGAATTCCACCATCACGCTGGCGCGCGTGCTCCGCCAGGACTCGGGCAGGCGCGAC
>Ga0116228_10006568_pt1 | contig 10390 bp, 4 predicted proteins | sample S1TSphfallax_2_FD_89694 | JGI IMG/M metagenome (GOLD analysis project Ga0116228, IMG submission 89694) | Host-associated microbial communities from peat moss isolated from Minnesota, USA - S1T2_Fc - Sphagnum fallax MG | ecosystem: Host-associated > Plants > Peat moss > Unclassified | place: USA... | reverse complement strand
TTTGAATCTTGATCCCATTATTGAGGCAAATTAGATAAAAAGTTTGAAATAGATCTAACAATTTAAATTTCTTCGCTAGCAAGCAAAGAACGTCATGTGTGCCAAAGTGCATCCAAATTTGTGAGCATTATTGAGGGAAAAAAAGGGGGATGAATGTTTCTTAATACAACATTATTCAATCTTCCGAGGAAAAATACCAACTTTGTTTTTAAAGTGCGATAATTTCAACATTGTTCTTGTATTGGATATTGCAAATGCCCTATTTAAGAGCTCACAAGATTTTGGTAACCATAGCATGACATAGCATTCTAGATTAAAAGATTGTGAGCTATATTGTGGTGTTAGCATTGGGTGTTTGCAAGTTTTGGGTATGGATGATACAATCATAGCACAAATCACGTTACGATGTGTTGCCCAACTTTTCATTATTCATCCAAATAGTGAAAAGCTATATGATATAAAAGAAACTTGATGTATGCCAATGTAGAAATCCCTAAGAGCTTATCAATCACACAAACGAACAATCGAAGGATTTATCATTTAAGGTGATTTGAACATGACTTAAAGTTTAAGACTCACCATAGATTTGTCATGGGCTCAACATGAACTTGACCCTTATAGGCGTTATTGCTTAAGGAATTCTTAGTATAAATCTTCATGGGAACTATCTTAAAATGGTAATGGTAAATTCTTGAGATTCCTGAAACTTTTGGAATCTTTTTTTTCCATTTTGAAACATTTGATGTCTCAAAATTTAAGAGAAGCCTAACTTTAATGAGAGAACTGATTTTCATGTGCAAAATCATTATCTTATTTAAGCATTGTCAAAAGATTTCCAAGGTTGTAAAGACTCATCAAAATAAAACACAAATTGCTCATCCAAATTGTTCTTTAAAAATGTTTGTGAATATGTACTTGGAAACTTAATCTCTTGAAACTTCAAAGGATTGCAATTGTCAACAAATTTAATGTTTATGAAACAATTTTGACTTTGCAAACCCAATATCATCTCTATGAATTCCTTTCGTCGGCACAACAATCAACATTCATACATGGTTAGACCTATCAAATCCTCCCATAAATATATGAATCTCTTTGAAAATTTCAATCGATGTTGGGTGAGCTATGTAAGTAAATATGCATGAGCAAAGAGGCTTTGTGTTACGATGTTATCATAGATGATATAAATGCCTATTGAAATTGGACATCAAAAGAATTCGAAACAATATGTGTTTAGTGTACATAGACCACATTTGAAACTATTATGGTGAATGGTCACATGTAAAGATAAAATATTTGACAACATGCCAGTTTAACATATTTTTGCCAATGTTTTTTTTTTGGGTGAATTTTGTAACTTTGTGAATGTTTTTAAGAAAAAAAATTATGATTTATAAGGAATTTCTTTCATCATTTATTGAAATAAAAATAATTAATTAGTTGCATCTAGACCTAGGCACTTCTAAGGTTGCCAATTTATTCAACATCAATTTAAGATACTATCAATATGAAGCTTGCAATGAAAATAATCAAACTTGTGTCATAGGCTTGAAAACTACCATAACCAAATAATTCTTAACATGCACAAGAGATAAGACAAACTACAACAAAAACAAGTTTAACTATGAATACAAACACACAATATATTAAAAAAAAGATAATAAAATTTGTATAAAACTATTTAAATAAATCTTATTATTAGTATGAAAAAAGTTGAAAATATGAGACAAAAGGAACAAAGTTGAAGCATAAGGTTGTAGGCACCTTAGATTGATGTTGGATAAATTGAAGATAATATGAGGGATAAATTGTATTTATATCCATTTGAAAACTTAGCTTTAAAAAATTTTCATAAAAAAATTTATTAGTTATATGGCCCATTAGTTAACAATTTTTTTCAAGGATTTTTAAAAAAATTATTATGAATGAAAATTGGATGATGGTGGATGAATTTCATGAATTCCAAATGAAAGTGGATGTTCATAAATGAATTTTACAATGACCGACAAATAAAAGTAATTAAAACTTTATCCTACTTTTAGAGTTAATTATGAAAATCCTAATATATGTTTAATGATTTATGTTGGAGTAAGTTATAAGATTTCATCCATGACAACTTGCAATTGATTGTTAACTTTATAAACATAAGTGTTGAATATTTCATCATAGATTGGCACAAAGTAAAATTAAGTGTATGGATAAATCAAATGAAACATCAATCATTATTAGCCAAAATAAAAGGAATGTCAGCATTGATTTAAAAGTTGAAATTTTTAAAATGCTAAAATGAGTTGATTAGAAAAATTAATGACAATGGTAACATGAAGTTAGTATAAGGTAGATGGGTTTATGGTCCATTAGTAGTTTCATCCTACCAAAATATATATTGGTGTGGAATATGTTCTAAATGGAATGGAAATGTGTCTTTTTAAATGTATGTATTTTCAAAGTTGTTTTTATCAACAACAATTATGAATAATGTAAGCAATAAACATATTTTCAATATATTGTGCACCAATTTGCATGATGTTTCTTTTCAATGGATTTAGATTCCATTCAATGTATTTGAATTCAATTTAAGTTGTATGCAATGTCATTAAATATTTTCATTTGAATGGAAGTTAATTGTCACAAATTCAAATCATTTTTTTATCATATTGTTGTCACTAAGAGTGTACAACAATGTCACACCCAAGTTGGAAATTATAATAAGCTAAAAGGGGTTGAAAAAATTCTTTAAAAAAAATTATAAACAACATTGAACATGCCATGTCCAAATGTAGAATGGTCAAAAGTAATACAATGATAATAAAATTGAATATTAAAAAGGTGTTGTAGTATAATAATATTGGTTAAAAAATGTGGAATTTTTTTTTCCATTTGGGAAATGGGTATTCTTTGTGGTTGATTTGGATTTTAAAAACATAAAACACTTCCATGGAATCTTTACAAACATCCCAATTAAAAATTTCAAAATCAACATATTAGTTTTTATGTTCAAAATATTTTGTAATTGATTCAAAATATCTTCAACACAAAATAACATACTCAAACCTCCAATTAAGATTCCTAAAATATTGTAAAATTTTCGCCCAAGATTTTTAGTTTGAAAAAATGGTCAATATTAAGTAAATGACCTTATTGATATTTGTGTAGGGAATAAAATATATTAATTGAATTTTCAAAAGCATTAGAAAATTTAGATGATGTGAAAACATATAATGTTAGAAAAACATAACATTTCAAAATTTTGACATCCAAAATATGGGTTTTATAAACATATGAAAAATTTCACTATAGGTGATAAATTATAATGCACTATAACCAAATAATTGGTCGTGAGAAATTGAATTTTTTGCAAATTTGCAATAAATTCCAAATCATTTTCAATTTTACTATTGACATTTCAACCCCAATTGAAAGCATTGAAACTTTAGGATGTTGTTCAAAAATAGAAATAAAATTTAAGATTTCAAAAAATCATTATGAATTATAATTGGGGTAATGAAATAAAGAAAGAAAGGATAATAAGAAATTCAAAATTCAATAATTGCCAAAAAAAAATATAATTGGGTCAAGAATGGGAAAAAAATAGAAGTTGATATCATTATGAGAAATCATGTCATGGAAACTTCATTGCTTTACAACTAGGTGTTTGACATAGCAGATATGCAACTAGATTATAATTATTCCGTGGAAATATGGGGAATTAAAAAATAAAATGGCATGTCATAAGTTCACAAAGTTTTATTGTAGTTGCAAGATCGACCCTATACAGATGTAATATGCACCATATATATAGTTGTGATCAACCATATTTTGATTTTGTGGTCAAGTTCCATGAAAATTATAAGTGGCAATTATCATACAACTAACAAAAATGTAGAACTCAATCATCAACTATTTTGCAAGTAATGTATGACATTAATGTGTATTATCATGCCAATGTATACATTGCCACCACCCATTAGATTTGGAACTTTCAACTTCTTTACAACTAATGCAACTACCATGTAACTATATGTCCATTGTAACAAGTATACAACAAAATTTCAACAACTTACACAAATTTCAAATTTGCATGGGTATATGTGACCACTTGACACATGGTTATAGGTCTTTGTAAATGTTATGATTTGCATCTATGGTTATCATGCACATATGCCTAATGTTAAAATAATATACAAGATGAATAAGGGGATGGTCGTTCTCTTTTATTTAAGTTTACTAGTTTATTATGAAACAACTAGGAGACAAAATATATAACAAACTTTTGCATTTGGCTTTTAGTTTAGATGATGTAACACTTAATGTCGAGGGGAAAAAATCATTCTCATTCAAATAACATGAAATGAACAATTTATTTTATTTTTTTGTTCATTTCTTTGGTTGAACAAAATTTTGCTTCTTTTAAATTGATTGAAACCATTAAAGTCTTATTCTTGATGATTACGTGAAATTATAAAAGATTTTAGTTTTTTGGTGTAATGGTTTGCTCTATCATTCATATTTTTTGTAAATAAGATTATTATGTTGTTAGTTTTTATACAACTAAAGTGAAATATCGATTATGAACTTTGATGATGCAAGTCTCAAGGCATCCAAGTTAAATAGACTTTTGTGTTTAGACAATAAAGGTGAAAGTAAGTTTACATTTTTATGTGAGAAAAGTCAAAACCAATGTACTCCAATTTGAATTTGAAAGGTTGTTTGTAAATGAAATTGAAAAACTATATAATTGCATTACCAATGTCATTGTTTTGTACATGTCTAGATCTTCCATAATAAATTTCAATATCTTCTAGCTTGAATTATGAAAATTGTGTTTGCTAAAACTAAACTACTATCCAGTTAAATGTCCATTACAACTAATGTATAATTAACTTTCAACTACTTGTGCAAATATCAAATATTGTTGTGCATAAAAAATTATGTTGTTTGGTTGTTAGGTTTTATACAACTAAAATGAATTATTGATTGTAGACTTTGATGTTGTAAGTTTCAAGATATTCAAGTTCAATACTAATTTTTTTAATGTTAAAACAACAAAAGTGAAAGTTAGTTTACACACCTACATGTGACAAAATTCAATACCAATATATTCCAATTTTTCTTGTGACATTTTATTTTGAATTTAAATAGTTTTTTATAAATGTAAAGCTTGTAATTTAATCATTGCATTACTATTATGTGTTGTTTATAGTGCATTTCAATGATAAGTTAATGATGACACTATGTATGTTGATTTTCAATTGCATTAAAGTTGTAAAAGACTCTTACTTATATTTAAAATATGAACATTAAATTATTTTTCACGTTGCAATAAGGTTATTCCTACTTTGGTGTGCAAGCATCATATCACATTTGGCAATTATCAAATATAGCCCAACTTTTGAATGGAGACAATGTGCACCTTTTAGTATCGTATAACATTGGATATTAAATAGGACATTTGATAACAATAATTTTAACAAATTTTAGTTTAACATTAGCGATGTAAATAATGTACATACCATTGAAAGGGACCATGGATAACTAAAAAGGTTCATATGAGTCCTATTTTTCATCATTGAATATTAATACATACAATTGTATTATTGAAGCAAAATGTTTATCATTATTTATGCAATTGATTTATGTAATGTGTTTCATGGTGCAAAATGATCACTACTAATTCCAATAAGCACAAAATAATATTATCCATAAATGGACATGAATTATAAAATAGTTCCATCACCCAATTGATAAGTTGCAATTTAAAACTACATTAAATGAATTCAAGTTATAACATCGTACCATTGGAAAAATCCACTAGCTATAAAATAATACAATTTGGCAATGCATTAGTTGTAAATTAGTTGCAATGGACTCATCAAACTTCATTCATTGATGGGTGAATAAAAAAACCATGCAATATTACATTCATTCGTGACATTTGCATGAAAATTTGATGTGGACAACTAGTGGTAATGTAAATGTAAGTTGCAAAAGATACAAACAAACTTCATCCATAGGCATTTGCATAAGAAACTGACATGGTCAACAAATTGCAAAACAATTACATTTGAGTTGCACATATATTCAATAATATATCATATTATATATGACCTTGGGGTGTCTAATGCAAATGTTGCAACTTGTTTAATAACATTCACATCGTAAAAATACCACGAGTTGTAAATGACTGTTACAATTAAAAAATCCAATAGTAAGCCCAATTACAAAACCCCCAATTTTTTTTTTATAATGTTTGAAAATTAAATATAATAATTAAATAAAATTTGAAAAATCATTATAAAAAATATAAGTGGCTTGAATGACTCATGACTTGCAATATTTTTCTTGTGGAAAAGTTTTGCAACTTGGCAAAAACATTATCAAAAAAATGAAAAGAACACCAAAAAAGTTGTGATAAAAAAAAACATTATTTTTCAAAATCAAAATAATTAAATTAATGATGTTTAAATCTAGGCACTTCCTAGGTCACCACTTGTAGAACATTTTTGTAAAAATGTTATAGTTTAGGCCTAGGACAATTGCCATTTAATTAATGTTAAGGATTGTTGTTGTGGACCCACTCTTGAATTTGAAAAAAAAACAAGCCCACACAAAAAGAAAGGTTAATAAGAAAATCAAAACAATAATAAATTTGAAAATTTGAAAAATCATTATGAAACATAATTAGGCTAATGAGGAAAATAATGAAAAGTTATTAAAAGAAAGAATGGTTGACAATTGATTTTGATTAAGTCTTGAATAAATATATGTATATATGTGTGTGAGTGCGCATCTACTAATTTGGTTTGTAAATGAGGGAATTAAATTATGTACGCATACAAGATGAAAGATTTAAGGTTTAACGTTCATGGAGGATTAAGGTTTGATGTTCAAGGTAATAGAACAACCATTTTAAACCTTCAAAATCATTGGAGGATCAAACTCTTTTGCTCTCTCTCACACTTCTCAAAAATATTGTTGTGATTGTGGCATGTTAAAAATTGCATTGAATTTGGCACCCTTAGAAACAACAAAGCTTTAGGTGGTGAAAGCAATGAAGGCCACAAAGTTTCTAAAGACAATGCCAATGTAAAATGTAGAAATCGAAGACATAGAAAACCTCCTTGACATTTCGTAGGCCCAAGACTTTGAAGAAAACATTTGCATGTCCAAGTACCCATGCCTTGGTGCCTTTCATTGGAACAAGTTGAACCATTATGAAGTCTTCAAGTAATCATTCACCACTAAATCGACCATGAAGAAGATTGGGGATAACAAAACATTGGTGTTTATTGTCGATGTGTGAGTTGACAAGAAGAAGATTAAAAACACCATCAATAAGATGTATTACAACATTCATACCAAGAAGGTCAATACCTTGATTAGATATGTTATCTATTTATTTATACATTATTGACCTATCCCCCTTATTTTGATTGAAGAGAGATCCATCTTCTTGAACTATAGGATTATTGGTTTTTCATTGGGTATAGGTTAAGGTTTTCCATTTTTTTTGTGTGATGTGGAATGGTTTGTTGGGATTTGTATTGCAAGTCCAATGGACAAAAGAAGGCTTACATGAAATTGACTGTAGATTATGATGCCCGAAATGTTGTTAACAAGATTGGCATCATTTAAAATTGGTGAATCAATGTATTATCCTAGTTTTTTTTCATTACCTAAAATAATCTCAATTTTTGTTTGAATTTGTGAAGAGCAAATTGATTTTTTTTTGGTTACATGATTATGTAAGCTAGATCATTCATTGAAATGGAATGTTGTGTGATCTTCACATTATATGTATAAATGAATGTATAGGTTTTCACTTTTTGTTATCATAGTTTTATTGCAAATTGTATTCCTCTACATTTCCAACATGTTCAACTTCAATGTCTTTAGGGATCTAAAATTGTTTAATTTGGATTTTGTGTGAAAAATTGGATTTTTCTTTTCAATTCTTAAGGAATGTGAAGATTTGATTAATTTTGTTTATGAAAAAGGTGAAAACCCAATAGCACTTGGATTCATGTCCTTAGGGGTGAATGCTTATCCACATGAGGACTAAATTTAATGTTTGTGTTTGAAACAAATTGTTTAAAGCAATGCCTTGCAAGGTGATTAGAAAAGGGAAACTTAAGCTTGTTAAAGAGTTTTAAATTGAAAAAGGATGCCATTTTGCAACTTAGATGAGATTCAATAGATTTGAATGATTGGGTGAAAGCATGAATAGGTGGATTGTTTAGATTGTCACAGTTGTAATTTTTTGGATTACATACAAACGTAAAATTTAAAACCATATTCAAAATAACATTTTCAAATTATTCTTGTTGTCATACATTTTAATGGGAATCATATAATTTTTTTGGATAAATTTTAAGAAGATTGTGGACTTATAATGGATTTTTGAAATAACAACATTACATTTGTTGCATAGAAAAAATGAAAAAGTGGACTCAAAAAATATGTCAAAGTAGTGTCAAAATAAAAAGTAAAAAAAAATAAAAATCATCAAATGAAAAATTTCTTAATGAAGTGCATCGGAATTTTCCTTTATATATATATATATAATTAAAAAAAGTTTAAATGACATGATTGTTGTAAACTTTTGTCCTTGAAAGTCCATTTCACATTTAATTGTTTAATTTTTTGCATGGATTTTTTTAATCAATCACATGCTTAGGGATATTCATAGGTTGGCTTATTAATATTTATGATTAAAAGCATAGGAAATAATTATAGGATTTATGGTTTGATAATTGTTAATTGCAAAAAAAATTGTTAGTGTTAAATTATGGACTTTCAAATGCCACTTTTGAGCCACCTAACCATGTTATTACCGATTTTATTAATAGGGTTCAACAATTTAAATGGTGGTTTGTTTATGTTGTGCCCATGTGAGATTCATTTGAAGTTGTCATATGATTTTATACTCTTTACCTAACAATGTTTAAGATGTTTGTTTGATTGTTTTTTAGTTTTAATTATTCTCTCTTGTGTTGTTTCCTTCATTTTAGGTTTGGAAGTCTTTATTTAGAAATGTTTATTTATTTTCAAGAAAAAAAAGGTTATAACCTTGTTCTAACTTTCTCAATCATCTAAATGATGTCACAAGCACAAGCAATATTGAATCTTTTGATGTGCCCATGTCACACATATAATTATTTTATGTTTCAAAGTGGGTCATTTGTTACCCCTTAGTGTGGTTGCACAAAAACACAATCAATGGCACTTCACATACATAATTTTAAAATTGTGTACTTTGGTCAAATTGTTCATATTACAATTGAGTGATTTTTCTTGATTTGTCATTCTTGTATTGTTTTGTTTTCATAATTTTGTATGTGTTTTTCTAGAATTTTATTTATTTATTTTATTTTATTTTAAAATCCTTGTTCAAGTTTGAAAATGAAGATTCCTCAATGTTCATGAAGGATGTTTAGTCATAGAAAAGGACAACAGTGATGGTGAGGGCATGATCTTCACATGATGAAAACCCTTAACCTCCAAAACCTGTCTTCATCATGTATGTATGAATGGTACATTTAATCCTTCAAGTGCACACTAATCTTGAACTTATGCTTCATCTCTTCAAACTGTCATGTTTTCATTATTTTCTTTTCCATTTGTTCATATAACTTGGAGTTTTTGAAAGTTTTTTCCATTTGTTTATTTTGTTGGTATTGCTAAAGGCCCTTGACAAGTAAAGGTGCATTGAACTGATTTTGTGATGAACTTATATAGATATTTAATGTTGGAGTTTTTGGATTTTGAGGATTTTCATTTCTAAAAATTCAATATAAATAAAAAAATTTATAATGAAATTGGGTGTGTGCTCTTAGTATTGTTGGAAAGCCTTGTATGAGTGGTACCAAGGTGGTGGAGTTTGTAGACCTATGGCGCAAAAATTATTGAATTATTGTGAATTTTGTTGTTGAAAATTCAATAAGTTGATTCAAAAACTTATGTACTTCCTAAAACTACATTAGTACAAAGTTGTTTGTAAAGTCCTCCCCATTTACACCCCTAGTCCTGCCCCTTGTAGAAGCTCCATCCCCTATTTTTGGTTAGTTGCAAAGTCCCCATAATTGGGGATGAAACAATATCAACATTTTGACTATTACAAAGCTCAAAATGGATGTGTATGTATGAGGGAAGCAAAAATCAAAAACTGAACCTTGATGTTGTTCAACTTGAGCTCTTGCAATGCAAAGGGCAAACATGTTTACTAAAACAAAATCTTCACAAATCGATATGAAATGTGGACAAAAAGATGTCCAAACTTCCTAACTTTCAAATAGATTGATTATGTTACAAATCAACATTCCAAACGTGTTGCAAAGCTCAAAATAGGATGTGTGTGTGAGGTTTAGGACTTTTAAGAAATCATAAACTC
>Ga0116228_10006567_pt1 | contig 10390 bp, 6 predicted proteins | sample S1TSphfallax_2_FD_89694 | JGI IMG/M metagenome (GOLD analysis project Ga0116228, IMG submission 89694) | Host-associated microbial communities from peat moss isolated from Minnesota, USA - S1T2_Fc - Sphagnum fallax MG | ecosystem: Host-associated > Plants > Peat moss > Unclassified | place: USA... | reverse complement strand
TTTTATATTTAAAAAATCAACCTAGCTTGGAATTTGAGTAATTAAATAATAAAAATTGGGTTTGTAGTTTGTAGAACAAAGTTTAATATTTCCAAATCATAACTTGTAATGTTGGTTGATTGTAGGTGATGAAGATACTTATGTATTCATTACATGAATATTAAAGCTTGGAACAATTATAATTATGTTTGCTGCCCATAGTTGGTTCTATTAGTTGTTCATATTTTGTTTTGATGACTATTATCCTACCCATGGTGTTGGTTGATTTTTCTTTTGATAAGGTTGTGTGTAATTTTTTATTTTACAATGATTAACAATTGGAGTTTTTTGGCCAACTTTGGTTCTACCTATACATTTAAATGGATTTAGTATTTTTCTTTTCTCATTGTAATTCTTTTATGTAGCAAAATACTATGAAATGCTACAAGGAAATGACATTAATTTTGTTTTTGAGAAGTAAAAAAATAATTTTTATGGTAATTTTTATAGATGGTATCTTTATTCTGGTAATTTGTAACTTGGTATTTCTATGGTGATCTATCTGGTATTTCTTTGGTCCTCATTAAGTTTTTAGATACACATATCCAAATCCCTAATTGCCATGAGGACAAAATGGCATGGCATTGGTGCACAACATCATGTTCACCAAAAGGATGGATAAAGATAATGTTGCACCATGAGCAGTAGCTCCTTCATAGGGAGCATGGCCAAAGGAATAGAATGGAAGTTATGTTTTCAGGGGTGGGGGCCATCTATTTTGTCTATTTGAAAAGAGAGGATTTTTCATTGATCCTTTGATTGTCTAGAGAAGAAGTCATTAACTTTGGTCCATGTAACAAGTTCCCACACTAACACCCTTGTAGAAGACTTTTGCAAGGTGTGGTAGAGAAGCTCAAGCTTTTGTCTAAGCCCTTTAAGGGGAAGACAATAGTCGAAATCCTTTACGAATTCAGAGAAAGAGTAAGAAAAATTTCAAGTAGTAGCAATAGTGCCTTTCGGAAACAAGGTAGAATCATTGTGAAGGAGCATTAGACGCCTTTGGGATCTGTTACCAAGATCCAAGATCTTGAACTTGGAGCACAAAAACAAGTTGGAGTGCCTATGAAGGAGCACTAGACACTTCTAGGTTTTATTGCCAAGACCAAAGGTTTCAAATTTGGAACATAACCATTTTGTACTTTCACACCCTACAAGAAGGGACCTCCCCTTGTCGAGGATGATGAAACCATAAGTAGGGAATTTCTTTGTTGCTCCTTCCAAGATGTTTGTTCTTCAATTTGTTAAAAGAAATAACTAACATGTTGAATTGTTGTTCTTCAATAACAATGTAGGGCAAGATAGTAAGGGGCTAGGGATTCTAGTAGGAAGTGAAAGACAACATGTGTTCAATGTAAATTTGCAACTATTTGTAAGTATTGTGAAAGGTTGTGCAATTTTATAAATAGGTGTTGAAGGAACAACAACAACAATTATTACATCTACAAGGCCTACTTATGTTGCTACTACTAGCAATAACAGTGAATTCAAAGATTTTAGTAGCTCATTGATGTGTTAAGTAGGAATAAGTAAATAGGTACAATGTTGTAATTTGTAATGTTCCAACAAATGCGAATTGACAATAGGAGATGATGACAGAATTAGGACTCTAGAGCTGCTAGGTCTTAAGGTCTGTGGAATGGGTGTTGATAAAAGTTTTTGTGAAATGAAAACTTGCTGAAATAAAATGTAGGAATGTTTGTTATTATAGGTAACAATTTGCATTTTTGAAACTTATGTTTATAGAAAGATTGTGAGTTATGTTAAGAGAGAGGAATTAGAATTGTGTTGACGTAATCTTGAGTTGAAGAATTTATACTAGGTAGATTTTCAAGGTAATATCTTAGATGAAATTAAGCTTGGAGTTTGGGGTAAACAATGAGAGTTTGATCGAACTTGTCAATCTAAATTTTTGGAGTAGGTGGTAGATTAAAGAGTTGCAATTATGGAATAGTTGTGAGTTTGAGCAAGGCATTTGAACCATGAAGTAGTAAAGGAGATGAATACGGTGTTTTGTTGTTTGTTGCTCTAATTCAATATGCCAATTTGGAAGTAGACTAGGCATTTCTCTTTCCTATATCACTTTGCAAATAAAATGAAACTAATAAAATGTATAAAATTTCCAACTTAATAACCTACCTAGACATTGCATTGGCCGGTTCTCAAACAGGTTATTGCAATATCCAGCCCTGATGCATACCAAGCGGTTCTTGCCTTTTGAAAACCAAATAATATTGATAACCTGATTGACTGACCCTTGCCTGATATTGATACCATGCAGGTCTCAGAAATCTGATTTAAAAAAAAAAATGATACCTGTTTGAAAATCAATTTTGTTTTTTTAATGATAACTGGCCCACCTGATATTGAAAAAAATCAATAACCAGCCAACACTGGTTGAAACATGGGAATGAAGGGTCAATTATTGGTTTTCATCAAAGCAATACCTGGCCTACAAGCGTCTCATTGACTCTGTACAAAATTTATAATAGCAAGTAATGTACTTATCTGGTTCTTAACCAATTTCACACTGGGCAGGTCAGGTATGGATAACCTAGCCTTCAACCCTTGTTGATAACCGGCCCTTTCTCAATAACCAGCCAACACTATTACAAACCCTCAAATGAATGGCTTGTACTGTGTAGTAGATGGATCCACATAAGGCAACTTCAAGTAAAGTTCTCTAGCAAAATGGATACTCATAAGCTTTCAGAAAGTTGTCCAAACATCTAATACCAAACTTTTTTTGTGTCTTCTTCTGCAGATTTTTTGTGGCAGAATTTGGAATGGTAGGAAGCTTCAGTGGCAGAATTCCAAAGACTCATTTGTTCGTAAGCAATGGTTATTCACAAGCATATCTCCGCAATACAGTCTCATCAACGGATTCAAGTACAGGAAAGTTTATACCTAGCTGCACCCTTAATGAATAATAAGTATGAACCTGTTACCTATCCATTTTCCTAGCATTCTAAACTTAGCATTGCCAGACACTTTGTATAGCACAGTAAAGTTTCTGAAAATGATCACATGGGGGCGTCCCAACTTCCAAGGTGCATTTACTATTACAAAGTGTATTTGAGACTTTAAGTTCTTCTACAATTGGGCCCCGATTTTTTTGAAGTGAGACTATAAGTTTCAGTAGTTTTTAAAGAGTTGTGTTCACTGTCCAGAAGCCCCTCAACAAATACCAACAGATCACTGTATGACAAACTATAAATACCCCAAGTTTCTAATGGGGTATTAGCCCAGGTTAAAGATGGTGAAAAACACTTTTGGAAATAGAAATTTCATGCAGCCAATGAGAAGGCTCAGGATGCACTGAGGGTGGCTTGGTTTTTTTTCTTTTGGGTTTGTGGAGGCAGGGTGGGGGGGGGGAGAGTGTTCCCATCAAGTTCCCAAGGGGTTCCCAAGTTCCTGGAGCGTTCCCCAATGCGTTTCCAATAGTACCTGAATTTTATCCCATATTGTTTGGAGACAGTACAACTTCCATGTATATAACTGTAAAGGAGAGGCCAGGGGAAGCAAATCTGTGCTTCTATTTTGGGGGAGGGAAGCATATCTAGGCTTCTATGTTGGTGAGTGCTCAATGGGCCAATCAATGTGGTTCCTTCTTTTTTTTAAAAACTGTAGGTGACTACCATCCAATTAATATAAAGATGAATAGTGGGAAAGAATGAAATTATTATCGGCCTTTTTTTCACTGGGGAATATTGTCACAAAGCGCTTTTACTTTAGTCACTTCTTTTTTTTTCAAGGAAATCTTTAGATTTTACAAAAAAATCGCCTAAATTTGAACTTATGATTTGAACAAGGAGCCAAAAAGTGGCTCCCCATGTAGCATCTCATTATTCCCCTTCTCATTCCTCTAGGACACCTGATTACTTTCCTTGTTGCTTCAGTATTAATGAGCAATAAAACGTACTTTGATATTAATAAGAGTATGGATTCATTTCATTTTTGACTAAGTTTTAACATGTGTCCTCATTTTCCTTCTGAGAAATAAAAGGTCACCATATTTTACTCTCTTGGGAGCTTTTTAAAAATACACTGGTTGTGATAGATGGATTGGCTCCAAAATTGGTGGGCCAAAAGAAGATGGCAATCGAGTTGTAATGAAGGGAGGATTCTTTTCTCTGCAGCTAGAACCTAAGATTAGGCTTCATTGCAAATGTTTTGGAACCACCCCACCTCTTTTACCCAGTCTCCTCATTTGTACCATAGTGGACCTACGGTGTAATTACGGTTAGCTTTGTGAAGATCGAAGTAAATAGAGTTACGGGTTGCTCAGTAGCCTTGGATATTGGGAGGGTCTTGTCAGGAATCCATAAAATTGGGTCAGGTTAAACATTAATGGAACTCAGACAGAATTCTAGTGGCAAAAACACCATCCAACAAGTCAGATTTCCCACTGCCTGCCTTCTTCTGGGTGGATTGAGTATCTGATGTTTAGGGGTTAGGAGATTCTAGCTTCAGTTTAACTAACCAAACTCAAAGGAGAAAGATTCTGGATTGGCTGTCTAAACGCTAGGGAGCTAAAAGATACAACAAGTAGACAGATTTCCTTACATTGCCCACAATCGTAGCACATGGAGTACACTTACGTTCGGGAATGGGTGATTTGCTTGTGTTCAGTGTACTTTTAGAATATTAAGATTGTGAAATCTGAGTCTTAACATTAAATATTATTATTATTTAACACAATGGACAAGTCCATGGCAAAGAAAGCCAAGTACACCATAATCCTGCTGGGTGCGGGAGGGGCAGGGGGGGTGGGGGTTGCCAGGCAAAAATCGAGTCTTAGCGTGAAGATTAGTTTTTGACTTGTGATAAAGCCTAATGTCCTTCAAGACTGCAATCTTGCGTGGACTTTAAATCCACAACCATATAACACAGGAATTTGTCCTCCGTCTGACATATACTGGGTGAATCTGCTGGCGAGTGTGGAAGCTTATGGAGCGACCTGAATATCAACTATTGGCTGTGTGTCAGTGGACAGCGTGCTGTGTAACAATAAGCATTTTGGATTTGCGAACACGCAAAGCACGAGCTTAAGTCCTCTAGAGTTTTGTGCCTGCCAAAACAATTTGCAGTTTTGCTAGGACTACAGATCTGAAATGTCAACGATTTGAAAGGTTGTTGTTTGATTAGAAAGATACTTAGGACACAAGACATGAGTTCAAGGCTTCCTTTTGCACCTGTCTCAAGCAATTTGAAAGGCAAAAGGTGGTCAAAATAATTTATGCCTGTCAAAAAAAATGCAGCAGCCAGAAAAATGCCCATCACATGGTAAAGCAGCATAAACAATAGCCCATAAAAAAAAGATTACAAGGAAATACACCTATCGCTAGATGAGGGGCTAAAATAATCAGCATCTGCATTGTTATGTCAATACCTAAACCTTCTTGACTGGGCCTCTTAAAAGGTTGACCCTACATCAACTTGGGAAATGTTAAAATTGAACCTTGATTTAGTCTAGTGGTCAAAAAATATAATGTTTTGAAGCAACCCAAGCAAAGTAAGGGTTCTTAGGTTTATCATGGTAAGTGTTGCTAGGTGGATCACTAGTTGATCCACCTACGGCTGAATAAGGTGAAGAAGACTTTTTTTTACTAAGTTATTAGTAAGTTGTTAATTAGGAAAAAATTAATGATGGGATATTTACAATGGTTAGAATATCTCAAATGGGGGGGGGGGGGGGGGGGAGGTACTAGTGTTATGTAATTATGCGATTTTAAAAAATAAGCACCTGTTCTACTTTTTTATAAAAAATTTAATCAAAGAATTTGGTTGCTTTGGTTGTTTTGAAGTCAAAGAACCATTGGTTCAAGTTATTTCAAAATCAAAGAACTATAAGTTCCCGTTATTTCAGAAACATCAAAGGATCAACAACTTTCATCAAATAACTGGTAATGTCTGATTGTCATAAAGATTATTTTTTGAAATTAGTTCAGATTAATTGTAAAAAGTCCAAACTTTTCCTTGTTTTTGTTAGTTTCATATGCTTTGATATTCACATTTTTGTTTAAAATGTCAAAAATTTGTTTAACCTATCATATGTGAAAAGCATTTGTCAAAGAAAACCAACTTGTCACAAAAAAAAGTAGCTAAAACCCTCAAATTACACACTGCATGAGCGTTTTGAGCCAATATAAGAAATCACAAGTATTGTACAAATATGGAATACCATTTGCTTGGCTATTTTGCAAGTTCACTTATATTGTTTCTCAACTCTACTTTGCGAAATAGCTAAGTCCACATTGCTACTTGGCTATTTTTGCAAAGTTGACTTCACCTATTTGCCAACTCTACTTTGTCAAATTGGGAGGTCCACATTGCCCAATTTTCAAGTGCATGTTGTCACCTCTACATTCCCAAGTTGTCAACTTCACATTGCTATTTGGCTATTGCCCTATTTTGCCAAATTTGCCAAGTCCACATCACATTGTGGACCAGTATTTTTTTTAAAAATTTGTGACAAAGCCAAATAGGTGATCATCCATAAAAAGAAATGCAGCAAATGTCTCAATCATCCATAGGAAAAAAATTAGCCATATCTGCCTATAAACCAGTAATTTTTTAAAAAATTTAATGAATCCTTTTACTTTTCTGACTACTTCCTGGAACCTCCAGTAGCTTTCTGGCCCTCCATAAAATCCAAGGTCAAAATTTAGGTGATTTAATTTAGTTTTTTCTTAGGATTTCCTTCAACAAAAGATGAGGAGCTAAACTATCAGTGCTTTCTGGCTTAATTTCTCTAGTGAAAAAAATGGACTGTTGTGGACTGCGCGAATTCAAGCTGCCCACAAAAAATTGAAGTTGTGGGCTGTCCAAGGTCTGAATTTTTCCTTTGCTGTTGAAACTTCTGCTCCACAATGTCAGAATTTGTTTTACCTGTTTACTTCTACAGGCTGCTAGGCCTCCTCCCTTCCTCCTCGCCCACCCTCCCCCGGTCTCCCTGCCCATTTTCCTTGTGGCTCTCTTTTTCTTTTTATTTGATGGCTCTCTGAAGCTTGAGAGGAGCCCTTAGAACTTTCAACTTATGATCTACTTAATTGTTTTTGGAACATATTGAGAGGAAATTGAAAGGTTTGGAGTTCAAATCTTTGTGTCCATGTTCATGGATGATTTAGATTTGAAGCCATCCTAATTGAATGAAAGTCTATCCATGAAAATTCATGAAATATTAGGATAAAATAAAATTCATCCAAGACAAGTGAACTTGGCGAAATAGCCGATATTCCATACGTGAACACTGCCGCCTCAAATTCTTGTGTTTGTAATGATTTCTGAAAAACCAGCTCTTGTTCACCATCAGTAATCACTAATAACTGTCCAAAATCAACAAAAAATTTGCTGAATGTTTGAATGTGTTTGTTTGCATGCCATCTCAATCCTTAGGCTGCAGCCAGCTACTTACCCAATAAAACTTGCAAACTTTTAAGGATTGTTGGAGTATCAGATCTTCTTTTAGATCCGATTATCTTTACTGCTGTTGGATTCCTGAAACATTGGACACACGCATATGTCAAGGACACCTGATCAGACACTGGATGGACGTCTGTTGGAGATCAAGGCATTTGAATATTAACGACTGTAGTTTGATCTTATGACCAGTATTGTATAGGTATAGCATACTGTGATTCCTATTAAGTTGTCGGGACCCCAAAGTCCAATTTGTTTCTTCTGTGGTGGGCATCTTTGATTGGCCCATCATCAATTTTTGTGAAACTGTGTGAGCAGTGCTCAATAGAAGCGCCCCATTTTAGTTCCCTTGATTAAAGTCGTATACATAGCTGAACTATGCCCAAACAATATGGGACAAATGAAGGTGCTTGTGGAAAACAAGGACTCAAAGAGAATGAGGAAAAAAAAGGCCTACATACAACTCAGTGAACTATGATTCACTTCGGTCAACTGCCTTGACCAGTCAATTACCATTTACCTCACTGAGCTGACTTCATTCACGTTTATTGAGGCGGTTGGTTGCTGCGGCCTCTCAGAAGAGAAGGAACCAAATAATCCTCACATGTACCCCCTCCCCCTTCCCAAAAAGAAGAAACTTCTCCAATTGCATGTTCAACAATCTCATTGCCTCTTAGAAATTTCTATTCTTCACACTATTTATGACCATTTTTGACCTGGGCTAACGACAAAGAGCTGAGAGTCTGGGTGTATATATTGTGATACTAACTAGTTGCAAGGACCTGGAGAGTATTTTTCTTTTCTTTTTTGTGGTGGGAATCATTGATTGACCCATCACCCTGAAAAAACAAAAACACTGTGGACAGTTCCAAAATATATATACACAGTTGTAGTCTTCTCCTTTTGGACTGATTGCATAGTTTACAAGAGTAAAACTTAGAGAAAAGAAATGGGATAACATGAGTGCTATTGGGAATATGTTGGGAAACACATTGGGAACAACAAAATCCAGAAAAACTGCCCCTTGGGTGCATGCTGGCTCACCTCATTGGCTGGCAATAATTTCTATGTATACCCTCTGTTCTTTACCATGCTAATGGTAGGTGCACGAACTGTAGGATGTTTTTCAGTATAACTTCCCATCATCAATCACTATCCTATCACCGATCACTTCCTTAGATCTTTGTCATCTGTGCTTCATTTTGAGTGATATAAAATGTTATGTGAGTGCTACCTCAAGATTTAGAAATCATCTTTGAAGTAAAAATGAAAGGGAGTAATGAAAATATAGCAAGAAGAAAAATAACCTTTTCAACTCACAAAACGTCTTTTTTTCTTTTTTTCTTCTCTTTGGACCTATCCTAATTTCAAAGCTTCTAACTTTCTCATTTCTTGTTCATTTTAAATGATTTAAAGTGCTATAGAAGCACCACCTTCAGTTCTACAAATTATTTTGAACTCTAATAGCAACAAAGCAACATAAAAGGCAGTTTTTGGGTGATCAGGTTTAAGCTTGTTTGCAATGTTTGGTGGTTTGTTTTTTTTAGTACTTGACCCCCTTTACTTTGAGGGGCCATAACTTTCTCAATTCTAATTCATTTTTGATGATTTTTAGTGCATCAAATGCACCAATATGAGGTGTTCAAGTTTTATGGGACGCCAGAAACAATGGAGTCCTCCCCTTGGATCCAGGGTGCCCGGAGCACTTAAGTGATCGCTCATGGGCTGCTCTACCCTATGGTGTTTCTATAAGCTCCTAAGTTTCAAGTTTCAACCCTCCGAATGTCTACTCTCCATGCAAGGTGGCTAGTTCCAGGAACTTGTGTACATAAACAAATAAAATATCAGGTAACTTACATGTTTTTTGGAACTCCCGAAATCTGTTCTGCAGCAATCTTAGAGCACAATCCACATTCAATTCAACTCATAAAGGTCCCCACTAAAGCCCCTAAATTAGCCTTATACAGCCTCTAGACTCCCCATTTCACCATTAATTCCGAGGACATATTTAATAATCTACGATCAAATAGGGCCTACAAATCTAGAATTCCATGAGTTTGTTTTACTTGGGATGCATGAATGTAGAATTTACACCATAACTTTCTTCAGGCCCAGGGTGCATGGGATTCAAAGTTGGATCTTCCCAGACATTCTATTTTAGGCCCTATTCCCTGGCTCACTTCCATCTCACCTGAACCCTGGTCCAGCAAACCGAGTCTTCGTACCCTGGGGGTAAGTATACAAAGGTGGTAATCAAAACCCATATACCTGGTGGACACTGGGTACCCAAAATTATTTAGTTAAGGATTTTGGTTGTATTTACCTGACGTTTGCTCGATGACTAAATATATGTAACCAATATATACAAGCATAACTATGCTTTTAACGTTTTAACCAGCTGCACCAGTAGCAAGAGAAATGATTGGGAGTGATATGCATTTCTACTCTCCTTAGAGGTGCAGCTAAGGTGATTTTCCCCAGGTGCCATGGCTCCTCCCCCTTACCCACCAGATTGAAGCCAGAGTGAACCAGCCCCCATGACTGCACTAGTTGCCTGTTCTGTCCATAGGATGGGCTAGATGGATGATTCGTCTCTTCTTTGTTCACTTCTTTACCTTATGTTAACTAACATTGTACCACAGTCAATCTTTTTTGGCTGCTGACCTTTGACCACTTTTTTTTGTTGCCAAATTTTTCTGAACCCTGACCTCCATACTACCCACCCAACCCACCTAGCTACCCTACTGACCTAAATCAGCCCTGCCTAGGAACTAACAATTAATCCCTTATTTACCTTGGCAAAACTCTTATTTCCTCTTGGCTAAACCTATATTTTTTCTTGGCTAAATTTATTTCTTGGTTAAACTTTTATTTCTTAGCAAAACCTATATATATTACTAGCTAAATTTTTATCTCTTGGCTAAACCTATAT
>Ga0116228_10006565_pt1 | contig 10393 bp, 5 predicted proteins | sample S1TSphfallax_2_FD_89694 | JGI IMG/M metagenome (GOLD analysis project Ga0116228, IMG submission 89694) | Host-associated microbial communities from peat moss isolated from Minnesota, USA - S1T2_Fc - Sphagnum fallax MG | ecosystem: Host-associated > Plants > Peat moss > Unclassified | place: USA... | reverse complement strand
TGAATCTCAACTGAGTTCATATTTGGTTTCATCTTGATAACCAATTCTGTAGGAAATAGGTCTCATATATAGGCAGATAGGTAGGAAAATAGACAACTTCTAGGTAAGTAGATGGTTTACACATAACTAAGGGCTGTTTTTATTACCTACCGACTAACAACCCGCTTGTGGGTTGTTAGTAGGTAGGTAGAAAAAAAAGTAACTGAGTTAACCACCATGGTTAGCTAGGGAACTGGAACCCAACAGAAAACTGTTTCCTGGTCAATTACCATTCATCCTTCGTGGTGTGCTGGTGGGTGCTGGTTCACTGTGGCCCATCGACTGGGTCACAAAAGCCCTGTTATAATCCTGTATTTATCACCTGCATAAAAGTAAAGATGATAATGGGATGGAACGTCTCCACTTGTCAAAGGCAAAAACACACATCCAAAGAAAGCTGGCAATTTGGCAAATTGAATGGTGTGGGTGCAATTAAACTAAAACATTGAGATTGATTCTTAAATGAAATGTTTCCAATTGGCGAGTTCAGCCTTTTTGCACTAGAATTGTGGTTTTGCTGAAGTGAAAGAAGGGACACGAGGCGTTAGCAGAGTGCCTGGGACCTGAAATTCTGGGAACATCTTCTGTGAAGAATTGGACAAGGTGTTTCTGATGTATGGTAAAGCCCCCAGGTGTGGGGTTCCAAAAATAAGCAGCCTATGACAAGGTGATAGGTATAGGGAAATGCCCTGCTATCAGAGAATTACTGTGTGAGCACCGAGGGCAGAAACTTTAGGGAACACCTACAATGAAGAATTGGATAAATCGGCCTTCATGTGGGGCGGGGGGGCATTCCAAAAAATGAAGGGCCTCTTTCCATTAGGATGTTGTGATCAAAATTCCATTCAGTGTGTTGTGAGAGCATCTCCATTGTTCACCCACTTTGCAACACAATACATTAAATCTAGTGACTAGTTTGATGTGCAAAGTTGCTGGACTGCAATCATGGCTTAATTCATATCCCATCCACATAGCTTTTGACCACCACTCTTGCCCCCCATCATTGTCTCTCTCCCCTCTTGCACACAACCATACCTCACCTTCTTACACCTTCATGTGCCTCCAATCATTCTCTTATTGCTTTTTTCATCTTGATCATACCCACATTTAATGCAAGCTTCCAATCACCTAGCACACCCATATAGATCATTTTGTCTTTGTTTGTGAAGTTGCAAATTTGTAGAACAATGAAACAATGGTGAGGTGAGCTTCTAGTTTGACTATAAGTTGAATTGAGGGATGTTTTTGTTCATTTATATTTTGCATTTGTTTTCACACATCTAAAAAATATTTTTCATGCATGTATTTAGTGATTGTTTCTAGGTGGTTCTTCAAAAGCATCATCATGGTGTTTACTTGGTTGTCTATGTGAACATGGAGAGACCATGTTCAATTCCACAATCCTTGATGTTCCATGTGAGGGGCCAACATTCAACTTCATTCAAAAAATTTGTAACCTTTCTATCCTATGAAGCTTGAAGTATTCATGCGCTTCTTCAAAGGTCAATTGCGCATCAAAAATCATGAACAAAGCGATCATGCTTTTCAAGAATTGAAGCTTTCTTCAACATGGTGGCAACCAAGTTTAACATTGTTGTTGCTTGAACGTGAAAGACACTTTTCTTTCATTTTACCAATTCGATTTGATTCCTTCATTGCTTTTGAACCACGTGATTGAATCGTTAGACTTATTGGGGAGTTCTCATTGAACATTTCCACCTTCTTAGTGTTAGTTGTTTCAATTGATAGTGTGGAATGATTGTGGTTTGTTAAAGTAAATTTGTGTGTGATGCTTGACATTTCACCCCAATGAAAAACTTCACGTGACAACTTACAATGTAAAAAAATAAATTTAGTGTCATGTGCTTGGATTTGTAAAATTGTAAAGCTTTTTGTATTTTGTCACTAGTTGATGTTTTAGATTGTTACAAAGCTTGGACATCATTATGATTGCTAGTATATTTAACAATATCATGTTTGATAATGCCCCATTTTGACTTCAATGACTATGAATTTCCTAGCCAATGTAACTAAATAACTTTGATTATAATGTTTAATGATTTAATCCCAAAATGCATTATTTGTTTAACCATTGTGATCATAGCCACATAAAGGAAATATGTCCTAAAGGGCTTTGAATGTGGCAAGTTGACCTTTTATTTTGGGAATGTTCCCCAGCTTCAAACATTACCCATCATAAAGCATGACATGAACAATATCATGAACCCAAACATATTCAAATAAAGAGGTGCAAGAGGGAGAGGCTCTACTTGCTACTTCAAGTTGGTGTTATTTAAGATTTTATTTAAAGAAGTAAGATCCTTTCCACTTTTAAAGAATAATTGTAAAAGTTTTCATTTTTTCTAAGAAAGATATTTATTTGAAAAGCCACCTTCCAAACCTTTTTTTTTTTTTTGCAAACTTTGTACAAAATATATAAGCATTAAGAGGAGGCACCTTATAAACCAAATACCCAAAATATAGAACCTTGGGTGTGAAAAACTATCCTTGTGTCTAGAATGTTAATTCTGTGCAATTAAGTGTGTTTTAGCCCGAAATTAGTTAAAGTGAGAATTAAGTCAGAGATATTTTGTATGAGGGATATAATCCCAAGTTGTGTATTCTCGTGATTTGAGATTCAAGAACACACAATGTTTGTTGTTGGAAACATTTTGTGTTTTTATGAAAGTTTTGTTTATGCACTTTGTTTATGTGTTTTGAGCTTGGATTCTTGTGGGTTTTACAAGTGAGTAGATCTTTTGAATCACCAAAATTTTGATGTAATTGTATTGTGCTACAACTATATTTAGTTTATTTAGGCATTGGTTTTTGTTTTGGTTGTGTTTTCTATATGATCGTGTTAACGGAAATTGTAATGTAGTTGTGTTTTGTGAAATGTGTATTCTTGTTTATTTTTGAGTTTGTAGTTGGTAGGAATTACAAGGGGCACTTTTTCATCTATTTTCTTAATGATTTTAATAGTTGTTTTTGACTTTGAGAATCATTTAAAACTCCTTTGGGAATTGAACCTAGAAAAGGCCTAGGTACCCTAGAGTTTGAGTTTTGAAAACAAAAATACAAAAATGAAAGGCCCTATTCCTCTCATAGAAGCCCCCCATTTTTTCTTTATTTCTTTTTCTTTGTCTTTTTCCCTTTTTAAAATTTTTATGTTATGTGTTTGGATTTGGACTTAGGCTTGTTTTTTCATTGTTCATCTTCATGATTCTTATGACCATGAACATAAGGCCAAATGGTTCAAGTGAGAAAGTAGTTCCTTCTTACGAATGTCGACAAATAGACAAATGTGGATACTAGTTTGCTTAAAACAATGTAAAGGCCTTGTATGGCATGCGCATGATGAGTTGGTTCATTTTGGAGTTTAACAAACTTACATCTTATTATAAGCACAATATTGGTGGCAAGGGATACAATTATAAGTTCACAATTTTTTTCTTGATGTGTGGTATGTGATTAAATGCAAGTGACATTGAATGCACTTACATTTCATTCATAACCATTGCTCATCATGAAGCTTGGTTATTAATGAAGTTTGAATTTTGTCAACCAATTGAATTTGAAAGTGTGACATAACTTATATGTTTTTGTTATGATCAAACATTTTTCAAAGTGACTAAAATTGGTGCCATTGCTAAATTGTAACAATGAAAGAACTATCTATGTATTTTTGGATAAAATGTTCAACCAATTTGGTGTTCTAATTGAAGAATTCATTGATCAAGGAATGAAATTTTGTGGGGAGTTCCAAAAGTGGTGTCAAAAAACATTGATCAATCATCATATGACTTCATAAAACCATCTTAAAGTAGATGGGTTAATTGAATGGATGGTGTAGACAATGAAGTGAAGTTTGCATAAGCATGGACTTCAAAAGGGCCATACTAAAGATTAGGATGTATATCTACCATAATTAGCTATGGAGTATAAATTCAATTAATAAATCCTTTTGCGTTGTTTTTGTCATATTTTTTATTGTTTAATCATGAATCTAAACTACACGCTTCAATTTGACAAGATGTAATAATAATAATCAATTTGAATGACCCAAATGTATAGGTTCAATTAATATTGTGTGAGCAATGAATAATTTTGTTTCAACATGTAATGCTAATGGCTATGAAAAATCTAACAATTATTCAACATTGATATATCTTGTGTTATACCATTATTTGAAGAGGTGGTTATTGATCTCAAATTTGTAGAATTGCCAAAGGACTACATGTACTATAAACAACACCAATTACATTGGATGTGTCATTTTGCATGTGTGCATGGAAGGTGCTACCTTTTGGAGTGTGACTCTTGGAAGGTTGAAATGGTCAAACATGGAAAGACCACATGCATCATTGCACATCACGTCATTATCCTAATGTGGATAACCAAATTGACCCATCTTTGGTTATGGTCCCTACCAACCTAAAATATATGTTTCGTGGGCAATATTGAAGGGTAACCACTATGTTGATTTGTGATCAATGCTTTAAGGGTTGGCATATGGGATGTTTTACATTACCATTGGAAGAAGTACTAATTGAAAACTAGTTTTGCTTGTGGTGCATTATGTAGACCTAGGTACATACTCATATAATTAGATAGTAGGAATATCCTAGGTTTTTCCCCATGACGATTCACATTTGGTTAAGGATTTGGTGGGATTGTACTCAGGCAACTAATAATGGGCTTCACATTTGCACCTAGCCTATTGGTCTTCTCACCTTATAACTGAAATATTCATTCTTGGTGGATTTACAAAAAGAATTTCCTATGTTGGTAAGGGGGACCTTAACACATAAGGGGGTGGTTTGAAGGTGATTTTATGTTGTTTGGTTTATGTGTGTGTGATTAGTGATAATTGCAGGCATTGATATGGTAATGCATGACAATTGTTAAGAGTGTTAATATAGTTGCAACATGGGGCATGCATTAAATAAGGGTAATGAATTAAATGTAATAGACACTACTAAAAATATTGTCCTTTGCAACCAGTTACTATGCAATTGGCATGAAATTAGATGTCATTTGCAACTATCTTGGTCATGTTTGCAACTATAAATTTGGTATTGTATAAATTTTTAATCATATGTTTATGTGTGCAACTAACGTGCAATTAAATGTGTACAACATGGACATGTGTCATAAAAATAATGGCTTAAACTTATACATACTTAAATTATTATACTTAATATATCTACATAGGCTATGTATAATAATATCATGTACCTCTAGTACTAAGGTTAACCCCATGTTAACTTAGGCTAGCCTAAATTAACTTAGGTTAAATAAACTAAAAAATAAACTAACCACGACTAAATAAAATTAGGTTAAACTAATTATGGCTAATTTAAATTAAGCTAAATTAAATCAAGTTAAACTAACCATGGTTAAATTAAGTTAAACTAAATGAATTATGGCTAAAATAAAATAAAATAAGCTAAATTAACCATAATTAAATTAAGTTAAGCTAAAATAATTATGGATATATTAAATTAGGCTAATAGTAACCATGGCTAAACTTATTAGGCTAAAATAATTATGGTTAAATTAAATTAAGTTAAATTAAATTATGCTAAATTAAACTAGGCCAAAATAATTGTGGCTAAATTAAGTTAGGTTAAACTATTTATGGTTAAACTAAAATAGACTATATGTATTATGGCTAAATTAAACTAAGATAAATCAAATTAGGGTAAATTAAATTAGGCCAAACCAATTATGGTTAAATTAAGTTAGGTTAAAATATTTATGGTTAAACTAGATTAGGCTAAAACTAACAATGGTTAAATTAAATTAGGATAAAATAATTATGGCTAAACTAAATTTATGTTAAATTAAGTTAAATTGAACTTAAAGTTTTTAAAATTTTATTTGTCAAATATATTTAAATATTTGGCAAGTATAATTATTTTATTTCATTTTATTTGGAATTTTTTTCAGAAAATGTAAAATTGATTAAACAAAAACATTATTCAAAATAAATTAATATGATAATATTAAAATTTATTATAAATATTCATATTATTAATTACAAATTTATTTTAAAATAATGATAATCATTTATTTATATATATATAATCACTAGGTATTATATATTTAAATTTTATTATTTATGTTAAAATATTAATGTAAATAGGCTACACAAATTAACCTGCAAGTACACAAACATCCTAAGTTAATTACTAATTTAAACTAGATGATAATATTAAAATCATATTAATTAAAAATATCATGTATTCATCTTTGAAGTGCAAAAATAAGGGAGTAATGATACATTAACAAGAAGAAAAATAAGAAAAATAAGCTTTCTAAGTTACAAAACGTTTTTGTTTTTGTTTTTTTTTTTTTTTGGGACCCCTCCTACTTTCAAACCTCATAAGTTTCTTATTTCTTATTCATTTTAAACGATTTAAAGTGTTATAAGAGTGCCACCTGAAGTTCTACAAATCATGTTGGAACTTTAATAACAAAAAAAGAAGTAAAAGGAACATTTTGAATGTTTAAAAACTAGCCTTTGTAATGTTTAATGGATTGTTTTTTTGAGTTTTTGGCCCCCTTTACTTGGGGGGGGAGGGGGGTGTTTGGGGGCATAACTTTCTCATTTCTAATCCATTTTCAACGATTCTTTGTGTGTTAGATGTGCCAAGAGGAGGGTTTCAAGTTTTGTTTATACACCAAAAGCAAAAAAATCTCCCCTGACTGTTATACTATAATACAATACTTGCATCTAATGTGTAACTAAATTAGTTCATGAAGTTTGGAATGAATTTTTTTATCATATATCCTTTGGTTTCTAATTCTATTTGGTTCAGTATATAAGTAGGAGTAATAACTATGTGATACCCAAGTATCAAATGCCATTGGGGATGAGGGAATAAAAAAAAATTGACCATTATGAAATGTTTGACTCGAAAAATAAAATTGGATTACTTTAATCCTACTTATATAGCCTAAGCCTAGCTACTTTCATCCTACTTATATACTTAAGTAAACATATTTACCTACTTAATAGGGTTTAATAATTACCTACTTAGGCAACACATGTCAACATTTTATTAGCCATAAATTGGACAACTTAGATTTCATTAATTAATATTTGAAAATTTAAAAATAAGTGGGCTTTAATTGCCATGTGTCACCATATAATTGGTATTTTAAAAATGGATATGTGTCAACATCTTAATGGTAAGAACTTTAATGATTGAGATTAATCCAATGGACTTTTAATTTTGAAAACAAAAAAAAATTTAATAGTGACACTTGTCCACAAGCTAGTTGTCCAAGTTTTAAATATGTGTCATATTTTTATTAGTTGCATTGTAATTGCAAGGAGAGTTGCACATAAGGTGCAACTACATTTGGATTGGTATGTATGGATGAACATGTATATTAGCACCATAGATATACATGTTGCATACATAGTGTCGCATGTAATTGAATGTCATGTGCAACTTGTTTTTAGGAAACTACACAAATTTGCAATTGCATGTGTCACATGCAATTGAATTTTAGTTGTAAACGATAATTGCAAAACCCAAAATTTCTAATAGTGGAATAACCTATTAATGGTTATCAATCTATTATTTGTTTTGCAAGGAAATGAGGCACGAAAGAAGGTTGTGGAGATTCATTTCCTTTTGGGTGAGTTTTGTTGAGGCCTCAACTTAAAAATTATAATTTTGATCATCTAGATTGCTTGCATGTTTTAAAATGTCATTTGTCATAATATGGCTATGAGCATTTCCAAATAGTACCAATGTTCAAGTTCCTCCTAGTAATAATCAATGGTTGATTTTATAATTTTAATCTTATTATGTTAAGTGACTTTATAGCTACATATACCTTTTCTTGTTTGTTGTGACACAAGTAGGGGGAGTGTGCTTCAGGGCCATTAGAGGTATGCCTTTTTCTTTCTTGTACAAAAACCAAAAAATCAAAAAGTTTGTCAAAGTTGGATAGATCCTTCATTTATTGCTAATATGTGAGATCCAAAGATCATATTGTTTAGGGTTAATTGCTTGAAGGTTTAATAACTTTTAAGCAACTTTTTGCATTGGAACTGACCAAAAATTTTCACATTAATTTGTTGTGGCATGCCTTGTTAAATGTGTCTTGTCTTGAGATTTTTCCTAAACCCTATACCCCAATTGTGCAATTTTATGTGTAAGGATTTTTCCTTATAAAACTAGTCCAAACAAACCCCATAAGTGAATGCTTCTTTTGCCCTTGCCCCTATTATTTTTTTGAAAATTGTACATAAAAACCCCTACAACCAAACAATTGCCATTCCTTTTGGTCAAGTATTTACTGTTAATTGGGCAACAATGGTCTTATAACCAGATGTTCACTTTGCCAAATGGTCTAGGGATTTTCAAGATTGAACCTAAAACACCCTATAACCAAATGTTACCATTACGTTTGGTCAAAGAATATTTTTTAATTGAACATTGTCTTCATCTTGAACTTGAATCTTTTTTCACAAATCAGCAGAAAACATCCTATAACCAAACATGAGCATACTCTCAAGGGCTGTTCCTCTGTACAGAATGTGTGTTCCATTATATGGAGATGTTTGGTTATGGGGGTGCTTACCCTACCTATTGGAAATATGTGCACCGTCCAAAGGGCCCATCATGATGTTTTCTACCCCTGCTTTTCATACACACAAACATAAAGAAAGTTCTCTTGTGCTTGCCACATGACACAAGTGTTTGGTTGCCTGTTTTTTCCATTTACCCTGGGCTTAGATCCTGGTCATAAGTCATAACCAGTGTCGGCCAATCTCAGGTGACTCAAGCTTGCAGGAGCAGTTGTTTCACGAGGTTGAACCTTGAAGGGGACCCTGATAGGGCTGAATTTGGAGTTGAAGGCCACAACTCAACCCTTGCTAAAACTAGACCTGAATCAAAACCAAAAAAAATCAAAAATTAAACTAAGATCTAGTTTTGTAAACACTGAAATGAATATGTGTTTTGAGAACGTAACCAGAGGATGTACCTTTATACTTTTGTCACCAACAACCTTCAATACAACAGAATTATGATACAATTAATGACATTAGCTATGTGTAAAGTGGGCGTGGAACACAATCCATTCCAAAGTTGAAGCACATTGGAAATTGTTCAAAATCTATGGAACCAAAACAAGAGGTTCATTGGCTTTCAAACCTCTCACATTGTTGTTATAATCGCACGAAAAGTTCCAACTAAAACTAGTACAGATGGAATGGAACAGTCAGTCTCTTTAAAGTTTAGAACCAAGGACCAACGAACACTGGTTATAACATATAACCAAAGTGTTCCAACTTGCCCGGAATACCAATAAACCTTGGTTTTAACACAAAGGAAAAATTTCAAAAGTTACTTTTAACTTCTGAACCCCATTAAAGAATTAAATAAAAATTGAGGCCCTTTCTTCCAACAGCTGCCATGCAATCATTCACCCGCATGGCAGTAGGTGCGAGGTGCTAAATACCCCCCAATTGAGCTCTGTTTGGTGTGATGAGCAAATGACAATGTGACACCTCTGCAATTTTATGTGAGCTTTGACTTATGTTCTCCTGGAAAAACATAAAGTAAATAGGAAAACTCTCCAGTAGCAACAACTGGAAAGTAGGTTAAGCTGATAACAGAACATAAAAATAAATGTTTGTTTTGGAGGGTGGGTGGGAACACAAACTGTGCAGAACAAATAGAACCACGCAGTGCTCCAAAAGTAGGGTGGACATTTTATCCGACAGAGCTCAATTGCTCAATTGAAAGGGTTTAGTGTCTCCTGCTATAGGTTGTAAAATCAGCATGATACCTCCCTGTTGCATGATTTGGTTGTTGGAATATTGAAATAATTTGTTGGTACCTAAGCCACCAAGTGGATTTTTATAATGTATTTGCAGGGCCTTCCTGCTCCAAATTTTTCCTCTGCAAAGGGTGGGCATTTTGAAGAATGTAATGCCCACTTCTGTGAGCGTTTAGTTTTTCAAAAAGTTTCAAAATGCTTGCTTTCGTTTTGTTCCCCTCATATCCAGTGGGTATGTTTCATATATGGCAGGGAAGACATTAAAACCCGTCTCATGCTTTTCCTGGGGTAAAGCCCGTTGCCTCAGCCTTTACCTTACACATTTATTTGGTCCATTTTCTTTTCTTTTATCTTGTTTAGGTGTGGTCAAATGTTCATGGGTAATCACAGCTATTTGAGGATAGAAAAGGTCTTAAGGGAAATGGGTATGTTATTTCTGATTTGTTAGGATATTTGTTTTCTCTATGGTTAGCTGGTTGTTGAGAAAAAAATTGTATAGCTCTGATTTACATGTTTGGTGGCTTTCCTCTGTGTAGGATTTGAGGTA
>Ga0116228_10006564_pt1 | contig 10393 bp, 10 predicted proteins | sample S1TSphfallax_2_FD_89694 | JGI IMG/M metagenome (GOLD analysis project Ga0116228, IMG submission 89694) | Host-associated microbial communities from peat moss isolated from Minnesota, USA - S1T2_Fc - Sphagnum fallax MG | ecosystem: Host-associated > Plants > Peat moss > Unclassified | place... | reverse complement strand
AGTTGATTAATCCACAAACATTGAGGACTTGCAGCAGCAGAAGGAAATTACAAGAGTCACGGCATTTTGAACACAAGCTAGCTGCTGCTCATGGCACATTGCCATAACCCAAACTGCACTCAGGAGTACTAGAGTTGGGATTTCAACCTTCTTCGAGTGAAGCAGCTTGACAGACTGCAGACTCAGTGTAGATCAGCAGCTGGAGAGATGTAGCCACTAGAGAGACCGAGAGCAGGAAGCAAACATGCACATTCTTCATCTTGCAGAACATGCGGATCAGGCATCGAAGAAGCAGCACGCCGATTCTACTCATCAAACTGGAGCTCGTGCAAAAGGCACCAGATCAACAGTTAGCGCCCATGAAATTTGACAGAATGGTGACAGATATATCCTGGTCAGAGCCACCTGCTCCTGCATGAGGCCTCGTTGATTTCTTCTTCTACTTCGAATCTTCCATGATCATACATGTGTATATAGTGCGCACGTATATATAAGCTGCTGATATATGCACGCATTTGAATGACTCTGAAAATGATTTCCTAATTCTAACAATCTTGAAGTTGTTAAATCAGTAGCATGGGCTGACCTTCAATACGGACCACCTGCTGGTTGCAAGATTTTGAGCTTCCACAAATTCTTGATTTTCGATCTGCCGGAGCTAGCTCACCAGCTTGTTTCCATAAGTGATCGATATTCCTGCGTCCTACATTTGCTGGCTCTAGACTTCCTCTCTACTCGTTCAAACACAGATCCGACTTCTGCTCCTCCAAATCTACTTGTTCATGCCTTCCTCCAGCCCCCCTCTCTCAAACACTCGAGACTGTCACTCCCCCCCTTTCAAAGGAAAAGAGATCTCTAGACCTACAGTGAGTGAGTTAATGTCAAATCTGTAGCGTAGGAGGGACTTAAGTAAGCTGGTGAAACCTTCCAAGCTTTATTAAACACAGTACCCAGCAAAGGGGGAAACGAAGAACAAAGAGAGAGGACCCAAAGTCAAAAATGCAAAAACCCAAAGTCGCTGACAAAGGGGCAAAGGAACAAATTATGTTCCAAAACTTTCACCAGTCACAAGAAGCATATGAAAGAAGTAAGAGGACGGGAACCTGAAAGAGCAGCAAGCTTAGAAGAGCCCTCACCTGCAACAACAGCATCCTTCAAAATAGAAACGACATGCGCTCTTTGCATAGCTACAACACTCTCTACCTATGAAAGGCACAACTACTTAAGGTTATTGGTGCCCTTTGCTAATCATGTCATACTAACACATCGATAAAAAAAGTCGTGTGGTTGCACCCAAAAACCTCTATGGCCATGGGGAAGAAATCTGTGTGTCGGGTGCTATTGTGGTAAAGTCCTTGCTTTGCTTTGCTTGAGTCGCCGCTGTCACAGCCACCAAATTAAAAACAAAAGAATACATTGAAGTCTAATTTACTTGCGATCGGTTGTTTTGACGCTTTTGGGGGGTATGCTTATTCTGACAGTTCGGGGGTGCTTCTACCTTCTGAATCGGGCAAAGCTTGACAAGAATTTCTCTTCTTTTCTTTCTGTGTTACTCAGGGCCTTTCTTGGGCTCTGACAGCCTACATAAATTGGGCTAATTGTAGTTCACTCTCCCAGCGCCTTCAAGGTGCTTGCAGGAGTTGTGCAGGTGAGTGTGTTTTTCTTTCTTTTTCCTTCTTCGGGAAGGAGTGATTTTGAATGATCCATCATAAAAACATTATTGGAATATTGGAGTTTCCCAAATTTCAACCGGTGCAGGCGCCAATTTGACAAGTATTGGACAATCGGTAGTGTTCTTTCTGTTTTGCTCACAAAAGTGTACACCAGCTGAATCAGCAGCTTATTGTCCCTATAAATGATCTCGAGACTGGTGCATTTAATCCTGCGTCTAAGTATTGCATGCCTTTATTTAATAAATTTTCATGACTTTGCGGACAACAGCCAGGAGGGGATGTAGCATCAAATGAGGGGTGCAACTCAAGCCCAACAGTGCATGACTTTATGGATAACTCTAATATATGATTTTACTTTGGGCAAATCGAATGTTCCAATAATGTGTTGTTCTCTGACAATTTCACATTAATAATTCAATTTACTTCATGAGACGGATGGTGACGCTGCTGATCCCCAAAAGCTGACTAGAAGATTCGATTTCCAAGCCAAAACGTCAAAATGATTGTGGTGCTGTGTTTTGCAGTCGGTAAGGCCCACGGCCAGGGGTGTTACCAGAGTAAGGCCCGCTTTACACTTGGAGTCAGGGTGAATGTTCAACCTAAATCAAACATTCTATTCGTGCAAAAGTTGAAATCAGCGTCAAGGGATTTACACTAGGAGTCAAAGGCTGAACTACAAAAAAACTTTTCAATCTGCCCAAAGTTACTCATAAATCCTGAACTTTATGGCCTTCTATTGGCCCCAAGGCTCGATAAAGGATACCAACGAATTTGGGAGATCAATTTGCAACCCTTGAGGTCAATGTTTCAACATTTATTCATATCCTTACATCAATGTTGTAGCATTTATTAGTAACTTGGTACCAAACAACACGCGAAAAATGGTCAAAGTTGACCTCAAGTTTTTTAGGCCTTGATTCCTAGTGTAAAGCTAAGGTGTCTATGTAATTCATAAGCGGATTTAAGATCGAAACTATGTATGTTTATTACATAGTTATGAAAATCTATGTTCTCATTTACACAAATATTTTATTATCTTTTTTATTGTCTATGTATAACTAATATGACACACCATTCTCTTAACACACCTAAACTATGCCAAAATCTTTCAAAAGTAAAACCTTAATTCTTTTCACAATTTTATTTCATAAAAATTTGCATTCATACAACAACTTATTTATGTCAAATAAGGTGTCACAAACTCCCATTTATATACTATTAAAACAAAAAAAGAAAAAAAAACTTATATATACACATCACATGACTCCCCCTGGCTCCACATATGAATCCACATGGACATTAAAATTAAAGTGGCAAAGAGTTTTTACATGGCAAAGACCTTAGCCTTAAACCCCAACCCTAAAAACAAGCCCAAAATACCATTACACCCAAAACCCTAATGATTAGTTTGACCAAAACTAACAAATCAAATATTAACCCTGACCCTTAACACTAAAAAAACCTTAAATACCTCTAAACCCAAAACTTTAATGAATAATTTGATAGCAAAAAACAATCAGACCTTAACCCTAAACCCCCTAACTTTACAAAAGATCCTAAATACCTTTAGACCCAAAACCCTAATGAATAATTTAACAAAAAATATCAAATTACTCTTTAACCCAAAACCTAAACCCCGAAAACAAACCCTAAATACCCCTAGACCGTAAACTTTACTGAAAAAAATAAAATGAAAAGTTAGATCAAACTTTGATGCTAAATCCTAAAAGCTTTTAACCTTAAAGGCTAAATAAAACATTATACACAAACAAAAAAAAATCAAACCTTAAAGATGCAATTAGAACTTTACATGTAGATCATGCATGGGTTGAAATTGTTGGGACCATTAGAGTTGCTAATTCATCAAATTTTGCCAAGGTGAGGTTGGCCAAAGTTTTGAAAATATGGGGTGTGGTTTGCATTGTAACCAAAATGTCTCAAACATCAACTCTTGCATCCATGGATTGGCCCACCCCTTCTTTAATTTCATGCAATGTGAAAAAATTATGGGAGTTGCAACAACTAGCCTAGAATCAAAAATAGCCATGTCCTCTTCATTCATATCATCCAATATGTCCTCATCATTTGATATAGAAGTGAAATAATCACTATTAGAAAAGGAAGCATGACTTTCACTTGAAGAAGACATCTTTGGTCTCAAATGAAAGTTTCTTTTTGGGAAAACCTCTTCATTATATAACCCTCATGAAAATCCTAAAAAGCTACATGGATGCATGTCACATTCTACTTACTATAAACCTAAACCCATTCCATTGTGGTTGGTTTTTCCTTCATCGTCCTACATACACATAGAACAAAACCTTAAAACTACATTTCTAATCATGGATTGATCATTTGTTCACATCCATGTTGCTGATTCTAAACCCTAGTTTGACCAATAGCCAATAGCCAATGTTAGTAGCCAATAACTAACGGTCAATAATCAATAGCCATAGCCAATGACTAATAGGCAATAACCAATGGTTAATAGATAATAGCCTCGGTAATAACCAATAGCCATGATCAAAAGCCATAGCTATTAGGTAATGGCCAAAGAGGTGGGTAGCCCCCAGGTCGAAAAAATTGTGTAATACGCCCATGTTTGGGATCCCATCCTACGTTTTCCCACTTTGGACCCCACTTGGACCTCTATCTTGAGATGTTATAAACAACATCAAATAAGGGATGAAGGATGAGAGAGTGGGTGAAAGACAGCCCAATTAAGCATTACCTTGTAAATAACTCTAATATCAATATAATTAATGCCCAAAATTCAAGAGTTTTAATAACAATAGTCCACGAAATAGAAATGAAGATCTTCAAGAAATAAAAAAGACAAGGTGAAATTCAAATTACCAATGAATTTGATGGTATTCCCCATTCAATAACAATGAACTTTTTTGTACTATTTTTCAAAAAAATTCACCCCCGTATGACCAAACTCTAAGTAATATTGTTATATTCCCTTTATTTTACAAATATATTTATTGTCATCAAATCCATTCACTTCTAATTCACAATTACTTCTGAAAATATACAATTTTGAATATAGTACTATTGTTTTCCAATAATATTAACATTTGCCTTATACTCATATTAATAATAGATGGAGGACACCTTTAAAAGTTTGGTGTAAGGTAATGACCTAGTAGCATGGCATTACACTTTGTGTAATGGGTGAAGCCTAAGTTTTTTATTTTGGCATTTTTGTATATTCATAGTATATGGCATAATGATCAAGGCTAGCCAATATGGCCGGACATATGAAACAAGGCATCGCAAACACACTAGCCCTACTAATAGATAAGATGTTATACATCTACCTAGCACCCATTAGTGCACCGTCCAAAAACTCTCGTTCTGGGATTTCATGGATGGGATGAAACTATCCCCTAGCAATCAGTTTACTTGGTCAATAGTTTTTCTTTCCTTGGGCCTTTTCTTTTTCTCGCTCTCATTTTTGTCCTCGGCCACTTTTTTTACTCACTTTTTTTTTTGGTTCCCGCCATCCTTAACCCAATTTTTTTTGTGGGAACTCCTATCTACTCCTCCAATGTACCTACCTCCCTTCCATCACCCAACCCATCTACCTCCCACTACCTACCCCACCACCCATTTGCAAGCCCTTCCATCGCCAAAATTTCAAAACCATAAAGACCTTGTGGAGCTTGTGGAGCTTGTGGAGCTTGCAAAGGTTGTGGAGCTTAAGGAGCTTTTAGAACTTGGGAAGTTTAGGAAGTTTCTAGAACTTGTGAAGGTTGTGGAGCTTGGAGAGCTTATGGAGCTTAAGGCACAAAACATCAAATGGAGCCTTCACTTTGAAGGTAAGTGTTTTTTTTCTTATTTTTTTTTCTTGCTTCTAGACCTAGGATGACAAAATGCAGCTTGTCATCTTAGGTTTTTCTCATTATAGTTACATTTTTTATGTTGCAAGTTTTGAAACCATGACATGAATGTCATGTTCGTTGTGGTGGTTTTTTTTTCTTTGTGCAAGTTGTAAGACTATGACAACAAGTGCAACTCATGGTCCTAGTCTTTAGTTTTTTGTGTTGCATGCTTTGAAACCACGATGACAAATGCTACATTCGTCATGGTGGTTTTTTTCCTTTATGAAACTTGTAAGACTAGGATAATAAACCCAACTATCGTACTAGTTTTTTTTTTTGTTGCAAGCTATGAAACCACGACAATGAATAGCACTCCTCATCGTGGTGTTTTTTCTATTCTTCAAACTATAACACCAAAACCACAAGCGTAACTTATCATCCTGGTTTTTTTAGTGTTACACGTTTTAAAACCACAACATTGAATGCCATGCTTGTTGTCGTGGTTTTTTTTATTTATGTAGCTTGTAAAACCAAGACAACGAATGTAGTTCATCATGTTGGTTTTTTTGTGTGTTGCCAGCTCTAAAACCACAATGACAAGCCACATTCATTCTGATGGTGTTTTCTCTATTCCTTAGCCTATAAATCCAAGATGACGAACACAACTCGCCATCCTAATTTTTTAGTATTACACACTTTGAAACCATCACAACAAGTGCCACATTTGTTGTCATGGTTTTTTTTTGGTGTTATAAACTTTGAAACCACAAATGTTAGTAGAATTGAAACTGAGTTGCAAAAAACTATTGACATGATAGAAGATTAGGAAATTGTAGCTCATGGGCAAGAAAATGCAAATGTGGATGTTGATCCTCATGCTTAAATTGATGAAGGTGAAATATTGTACTTTACTTATTATAATTATGTGAGAATTAATATTTTAGATGAAGGTTATGCCGTACATGTTGAAGGTATTGCATAGATAGATAAAATATTATAACACACGACAAGGGTATTGCACAAAAATATAAAAGAACAAAAACACAAGATGAAGGTGTTGTTAAATTCCATAATAGAAACTTGCATTAAAAAAAAACCCCTTAAAAATAACAATATCTTTTACAAAGCCTAAAGGTATTGCCTACAAACTTAAACCAAAAAAAAAAGCCCCATGCACCCTTTCCATGGAAAAGGAAGGTCGGGCAAGCAAAGGTTTTTTAAGTACCATAACTAAGCAAGGTATTGCAATAAAAAAATTGACAAAAAAACCCCACCCATCCTTTCAACTAGAAAGGATGGGTTGAAAAGACCAACCAAAAAAACCCAATCAAAATGGTCGGGTGCAAATCAACTTGTCCAAAATGGCACTTTGGTCAAGTTTGACATGGGGGCAAAAAAACATATAGGGGGTTTTTTGACAAGAATTCCCTGTCAAAAAAGCCAAAATTTCTTGTAGTGAATTTCACATAATAATTAATTAATTATATCATGAATTCAATTAAAATATTTTCAAGACTAAAAATTATGCACCATTTATATTTTTTGAATCATAAACAACCATTCATTTATTCAAATAAACGTCACATGTGCTTTAGGTTTAATAAAAGATGAAAAAAATACATATTTTAATACCAAAAAAATACAAATTGAAGTGTGACAATTAATGATCATTAGTGCCATTATTTGATATGTTATTCCCTAAATTTCAATTTACATAGAATAAACATGAGATTACATGCATTGATTAAATATACATCATTATTAAGTTATCTTTTGGATAGGTTTTGGTAGGGTTATGCAATACCCCAAATAGTGTAAAAACATATGTGACTAACCCAAAAAAAATTCTACAATACTAGACAAGGGTATTGCAATTTAATTCCATCCTTTTAGCCATGAGCATTACCCCTTGGATAACTTAGGTGGAAAACAATTTGGCCCATGGCATTTTACAAAATACCCCAATTAGGGTATTAATTTCCCTCTAGGTTTTGGTAGGGTTATGCAATACCCTAAATAATGTAAAAAGATATGTGATTGACCCCAAAGCATTTATGGGATACTAAACAAAGGTATTGCAATTTAATTCCATTTGTCTAGCCATGAACAATACCCCTTGGATAACTTAGGCAAAAAATGATTGAACCCATGGTGTTTTACAAAATACCCCAATTAGCAATACCCTTTTGATAACATAGGCCAAAATGAATCAGCACATGGTGTTTTACAAAGTACCCTAATATGGGTATTGTAGTTCCTTTCATAGTTTCCAACCATAGTTGGTCGGCCCCAAAACATTTATTGGATACCCGAAAAGGGGTATTGCACGTTTCTGGATTACACAATATTGGGTATTACAATTAACCACATCTATAGAAGTAAGAAACTTTCATTGTTTTGTGCATTACTTGGAGTTTTAAATTTCACTATTAATTTCATTTAATTATTATTAACAATTATTCATTGACATATATTGGTTAGCAAATCATTTGGATATTACTTTAATGCATGTGTTGGAGTTTATTGTCCAATGTAAATTATGCATAATTCAATTTGATTTGGTGAAAGGTGTAAAAGGTTAAATATAAATGAAAATTGAATCACACGTATATTAAGTCCAAATATGGATACAAGTGATAAACCTTTCTTTATTCCCTAGTCTTCTTTTTACAAATATCTAATTGTTCCATCATTTTTTCGTGCCAATCCTTAATCCGGTTGATGGAGTTCCCGAACCCATCATCCACTTGGCAAAATACCATTCCCAAGTGCATGGATTTGTTGACTTGAACCAAATGAAGGTGGTGAATGTTCAATATAACTCTTCAAAGAAGTGATGTTGCATGGTCGCACAATTATGCCATACTTTGAAAGGGGACCCTTTTACTTACTGAATTGGCAACAATAAGCCCAAAAGTATCTTGTCGAAACAACACCAAGTTGTAAGTTATCAAAACTCTCCACCACCATCTCCCTCCCACGTGCCTTGAAATCATCAATGGTCTCATATGGGTTGATGGACATGAACATCACCATGTGGAGGCCATCAAGTACTACATGCCTAACCTCTGAATCCTTGATTTTTTCCATGGAATGCAAGCGCCATGCTTTCAACACTTGCCATGTGCAAAGAAAAATTGGGATAGGATCTTGACCCCACACGATCCTACCATGGTACACCCAACATCAATGTGCTTACCATGACCCTTACCATGAACAATAAATATGTTAAGGAATCCCCATGCTAATGTAATACTAAAACATAAAACAATGTAGCAAAAAATAAAAAATCAATGTACAACCTATTGCAATGCTTGAAGTTCTTGTGGGGCATCATCCATAATGAAACATGATGGTCTCCAATCTAGCATATGTGAGAGAAGTTTTGCCCACATGGCATTCAACCACTCCACCAAATTTTCCCATGTTTGCTAATTCATAATAATCCAAGCAACTAGCACCCTTGTGCGATGAGGATCAAATGCCATCAATATGAATAAGTGGTATTTCACATCATTGGTGCCAAACATGGCATCCATAGAAATAAGCCCATTGCGACCAAATTAGAGCATGACTTGAAACTACGTAGGTGTCTAGATCCTTATGGTGAAAGGGACATGAATCCCATTCACCTCACCTACATCTTGGAAATAAAAAAATCATTAGGATGAGCACAAACCCATGATTAAATGGAAAGCGCCAAGTTTGTGTGCAAAATGCCAAATGCCCCTCTTGCGATTCTAATCCAAATGGTTGATATCTTGGAGTCATTCGAAATCATCCCAGGTCATCCACTCATTCGCATTTGTTCGTTCCCACCAATGTTTTTTGTGTTTTTCATAAATTTGTTTCATAATGTAACTTAACCTAAATTGGGTCCATATAAATTCCATCAACTTGTGAAATACATGTGGAAAATATGTCGACATCCATGATGTGGACCTTGGGTCACATGGACTGTGAGCAAAATTTCCATTGGCCCAAGTATGAGTCTGATGGTAAAAAGTGATTTCCACCGCATCTGGTCATGTGTAAAGCCTCTTGATGGAAAAGTGGGCCACACAACCACATTTTTTTGACTTCATGTGATTGGGGTCTTTGCAATGTTTTGCCCATAACCACATTCATATCTATAAAACAAAATTTCCATTCAATCAAATAAAAAAACACAAGAGCAATTAACCCTAAAATTTGCAAAAAATGACCAATGGAAAGGGTTTATAGGTTTCAAAACCATACTAAGTGTGTCCGAGGTGATTTTTTATCATCGATTTTTTTACATCTTGTTGAAGGGACAAATTCTTGGAAATGTTCCACTCCACCACAATATGCATATCCCTTTGTTCACCTTGCAAAAACTTAGAAACACAAGCATGGGGGGATGTATGCAATTTCAATTGTCACCTAGTTTTGGCCTCCATGCTTAAACCCATCTTTCCACACCAAATCCACATTAAAAAAAAAGTGACTTGCCAAGTTTTGGATCTCAATAGATTGGAATAATGGAGTTTAGCCCATGTTTTGAATTGTCAAAAGAATAACCCTATAGTAGGAGTCCCAACTTGTGAAAACCCATGTAATACCTTCACAAGTTTACAAATCGTAATAACCTTAATAAAAAAAGGCATTAAACAATAATCAACAAAACCCCTAATCTTACAAGTGAACATTACCACAACCCATAAACAAGCAATAGTTTACAAATGGAAAAAAATCATGTGATTATCTTATGGTTATCTATACTTATGTAAAAAAAACAAATTTCTATCCTTTTGGAGACAATCAATTGAATATCTGTAAGGCTTTCAATTTAAATGTGAAATACCCACATGTGATTAGTACTTTCATGGCCATTTATATGCAAAGAGGAAAAAAATACCCTAAGTAATTTTT
>Ga0116228_10006562_pt1 | contig 10394 bp, 10 predicted proteins | sample S1TSphfallax_2_FD_89694 | JGI IMG/M metagenome (GOLD analysis project Ga0116228, IMG submission 89694) | Host-associated microbial communities from peat moss isolated from Minnesota, USA - S1T2_Fc - Sphagnum fallax MG | ecosystem: Host-associated > Plants > Peat moss > Unclassified | place... | reverse complement strand
TAGTAGTTTAAGGCAACATCCAATTATTTCAAAGCTTAATCATATGCAACTCAATCAACTCTGACAAAAAAAAAGAAGGGGTTTGTTACATTTTCCAATGGTTTATTCCCAATGGTCAATCTTAAGAAACAATCTTGAAGCTAATAATAGTAAGGTTTGTTGTCAAGATTGTGAAACAAAAACATGAAGTTAATGACATTCATCTTCTATTTTCAAGTGCAACTATTTCATTTATTTTCATTGAACTGTCTAATTCTTCTTTAGGTGACAACTTCACGCCCCATCTTTCGTCCATGAAACCGTCAAATTTGATTTCTCAATTTGGTTCCTTGCAACCATAGTCTCCATCATCACGACCATTTTTCGCCTTGTTATCACAACCTTCCACCTCTTTTTGAAGTATTCAATTTGTGGTTTCTTGCTTGTGTGCAAGTAAGAACCTTCTTGGCTAGGCATCTGCTTGATGATTGTAATGATGGCACAATGGAGTTTCTCATAGGTGAGCAGTTGGAACACATTTAGGACAAGTTTTATGAATTGAACTCTCCCAACATTGGCAAACTTGTTGTTTCTTTCAAGCATCATTCAGGGGGTGTTTATATTGATAACATCTTTGAATTAAAGTCCAAGAATCGCTATGACTACATCCAAGAGTGTTGTTTCCTTGAACTTTTGAATTTTTAAGACAAAAGGTGTTCATTTTCAAGATGTTGATAAATGTTGTGGGGAGTGGAGTGAGTTTTGTCACACAAATGCAACTTGTAAAGGATTTGCAAAATGCTTGGATCATGTTTGATCGTGTGAAGCATGTGGCTAATTGGAGAATTATGTTTTGTCATGTATATGATTTGGCCTACTGTAAAGTGATGACCATTGCGATTTGTGACATGCAGTCTAAGGACACAGAGGCTCAACAAGTAATGTGGACAAAACTTAATGACACAATGCTAAAGCACATGTTTTTGAAATCGAATTTCAAAGTTTTCATGGTTGATAATGCACAAGCCAATTGGAACGCAATCATAATTGTTTATAGGATCAAGGGTCCCCTTTATGAGGATGGTTGATAAGGAGTGCACATATCTATTCTAATGGATTCAATTGCTCGATAAGCGTACTAAACAATTGATCAAACATAAATTACAAGATCAACACATCACTTTTTGCCACAGTATAAGGGCACAACATCTCTTAAGGAGGTTGATAGTTTCTATGTTTTAATTTGTTGTTGGTGGCTCTCATTAAGGGATGTTGTCCATAAGCTTACAAATTGGCTTAACTTTTGGCATTTTGTGTTAGACAATGGGGAGGTTTTGTGGTCCATGTGAATATTTCACCTACAAACTTCCTATGATTCCCTTTTTCCTTTGCTAATTCAAAATTTGAATTCCATCTGCACTTTACTTTCATTTGGGCCTCATCTCCTTTGTGACATTTCATATTTTGGTGAAGTTTTTTTTCTTTTGATTTGCAGAAGTTCAATTATGAGAAATGGGTGGACATGCCCACTTGCAATTTGGTAAAAACTGTTCGTAACATCTAGTTGCAGTAATCGAAAAAATGTGGCATTTGTCTGTACACAACAACGTTTAACAACTATGTTCGTGCTTTGAAACAATCTACATTGTATAGACATTTTTGCAAGGTGGTCCACTTAGTTATGGACCTAATAAGAATGAATTGTTGTTGAGGAGGGCCCAAGGATTAAGTGATGATGCTAGACTTGCGATAGTTGTCATAGATTACACATCTAGGTCATCCTTTACAAATTGCCTTCCACACTTGGAAGGAAAAGAGGTTTTTGGGTTTACTAAGCGACTTGCTGATTGTTTTCCTAGTGTAGGCAAAGATTCCCATCAACCTGATTGTATGAATTTCTCCTATCCATGACTAACCATTCCTATTACTGAACCCAAAATGGTGGAGGATGTACACATTCAACAACCAGCCTTTGGTTCTAGTAATTTGCTACCTTTAGATCTTGAGGTGGCATGTAATTAAAGGAAAATATTTGTATTGATGGCCAATGGAGTATTGAATGTTACCCACCCAATTTTATAATTCAATGTTCATCACTACAGAAAATCATGGTGCTCAAATGCAAAGCAAGGATCAACCTTTACAAATTTGTAAATGAAACCTTTGCTCCATGTTATTTAGGTTTATGGGTCCAATATCACAATGAATCACTCAAGCACCATAAGCATGGGTTTTGTTTTGATGACTTGAACCATTGCGTTAGTAGGACATGAAAATTTGTAGTTGCTAGTTCCAACTATATGGCCCATCCAAGACGGTACTAATTTGACTCAAAAGGAGGTAACAACTTTAGGAGAGGCAAGGTTTTGTTTTGATTGCCTACATAGAAACAATACTCAAAGTTTATTTGGCTTCTAATCTTCTAGTTCAAGTAATTATTCCCATGTGCATGCGATGAGTTGTCATAGCCTTGTGAAGTCGTTTGATGCAAGTTGTTGGCCTACAACTCATGGTGGCAAGAAGGTGAAACGACCTTTTGTCTTCAAACTAACATAACAACACACCAACAATTGGGAGGTTGGCATTTTACTTTTCCAATGGACTATTTTCTCCATTGTGGATGTCTTGCCACCTAGGTATGGATGAATTTACAATATTTTTTTTGATGACAAACAATATGACATCACTATTGGAAATTCCCCGGTTGTGCATGTGTTTACTTTGTTGCAATGTTGATAATTTTTTTGGGTGACCATGGGGCATATGTGCAATGTAAACATGTGTATCATGTCTTTCAAATGATTATGTTTTGTGGGTTCACAGAAGATTTCATTCATTACTAAACATGGAGTTGGGATGAATTTTAAAACATTTGTTAATGTGTTCTAAAGCCTTTGGTGACGTGCCCCCAAATTCTTTAAGAAACCCAAATGTGGGTCCCATAGTCAAATAATGGAAAGAAAAGTCGAAGCACACTCCTTAGTTCACAACAATTGGGGGGTATGAAGTCGTGTTGGAGTTTTGGCATGGGATGAGGACAAACTCACAAATAAAAGTTCAAGATGAAATCAACCTACACAACCAAGGAAAGAGGGTGGTTAATGTAATTCAATGTTTTTGGTGTAGTGGACCTAGTAGGGATAACTTCAAGCACAAACTTTACATGGCCCACAACTTTTGAAAGGAGGCACCACTCCCCTCCTTATAATATGCATTGTGACTTTCCATGGGGGTTACATACAAATGACATTTTTTTCTTGAAAATCCAAAGTGGGAGTCCCAAAATTAGGACTATTGTTGTCCTAAAATTCCAAATGCTCATATCTTCTTCAAATCACATTATTTGGAGCATTTGAGGGCATTAATTTATAGCCCTCAAAAATATCTTTCCAATGATGTATTGTAACCCCAATCGAAGATCATTTGACCCTTGTTTTAAGGGGATTTGTGGTTGGGAGTCAAATGTCATTCAGGGCTCCTACATGAGTGCAACCCTAAAATGGGAGTGCACTTGGGAATCATTGGACTTAGTCTCTTGCACTCTCCCCCACTTGTGAGGGTGTGTTTCACTCCTAAACAAAATCTTTTGGCCTCATGTACCCTTGCATTCCACACTTAATCATGAACCTGATGTTAGGGTTGCAACATTTGGATTCTATTGATAGTACATCACAATTGCATCTACTTCAAATCAGTTGTGTTTTTCTCATTCATCAAGCTTGTTGTAGTTGCTTCAATTATGTAGAAAGTTTAGTTTTTAATTACAACCTAACAATTTTCCTCCACTATGTATTATTTCAATGATTCTTATGAGATGTATATGTTATTTTGTTTTGGTGAATAAGGTGAAACCACACTATGGGGGCTCGATTTAGGCAAGAAAATGTATTTTTTTGGGTTATATTTTGGTATATTTTGGGGGTAGTTTTTTCTTTGATTTCATCTAACGTTTTAATAAACATATAAAATGGATTTTGATACAAAAGCTTCCAAAATAATTGTTGTCATCTTTCAAATGGAAGTAAATTTTCAACATTTTTTTTTTCAACACATTTATGTTCGTTTGAATGAAAAACTTGCCCAAATGTTTTTTGTGAAATCACATGAGTCAAACTTTTCAATTGTAATTGAAATGGTACAATCAATTCATGTTCAATATATGACTAAGTATTTCATCAAGTTTTGCAATTATTTGAATCATTTAAAAAAATATTTGCACTTTGCAGTATATCGTGACAAAATATAGATTCTCATAAATATACTTTGTAATCATTTAATATTAATAAAAATATATAATTTCTTTTGACAATTGCATTATTTGGCTATTGAACTACCTTATATTGAGTATAATTTATGAAAATATTTTTTAATATTGGCTTGGTGGAAGTTGAAAGTTGCACAATTTTGAAAAACAATATTTGTGACTACATTTTTTGGCCACCGTAGTGTGCTTTCACCCTATATACATTAGTGATGTGGCATCAAAGTATGTGGCTCAATAAAACTTTATACATTTTATTAGTAATAAAACCTTTGACAATCATTAATGTGCTCCCATGTATATTGTCTTTTTTGTAAAATACCATAGTACCTTGCCATTGTAACACATGTTTGTTAAAAAACTAATATATTTATTAATTTAAATTCATCAAATATTTCTCAGGCATGCAATTTTCTGTCATTTCAACAATTTTGAAAATATTAAAGTTATTGTATATGAGCCCTAGATATTTGGAGCATTGGTTGCACTAGGAATGATAAAATGCATCTTTGTATTTTCTTTTGACTTCAAACCTTCACATGATGCTACTGTTGACAACTATGTTGGCTAAATCCATGTTCAGAGTCCATAAATCATTGTTGATTCCACAACAAATCACACATGATGTGACAAAATTTTCTATGACAAGGCATGAAATATTTTGCCACATCATATATTATTTCTACATGGCAGATGAATATATTAGGAATATTGTATGATGTGACATGAAATATTTTTAAAGATTCCTTCCTGCTCACATGAGCTTGCTCGCCCACTCAACCACTAGCGTTGTTGTCAGGTGAGGGCATTCTTGAAATGATGAGATCAACTCACATTTCAGGAATGCCTTCACCCTAGAGAGTTACCCAACCTAAAACACATGTTTCGAATTTGAATCCTAAGGTCGACTATTTAATAATGATAATATAAAAACAAAATGTGCCTTTGAAAAGGAAATGTGCCTCTGCATTTTGAAAAGACATTATTATCAGACATAACATATCCTGCTTTATAACTAAAAACTTTAAGCCAGGGCTACTACATCGATGCCAAAATATATGTGACATGCTAGAGAGCCTGTCATATAAATGTTCACCCTGTAGAATTTATTGCATTTTTTTTGGGTGTTTTTGTCCATTGGGGTTTGAAAAAATTGTATATTACCAATGGGAAATTTTTTGTTCCTCAAAAACCACAAAGTTTCTTGGAAAAAAACCACTGGTTTACACCCTTTGTAAGCTCACTCCACTTGCTTGCTGGGATTGTTCTGTTTTGCTTGTACATGAACATGTTTTGTTCACTTCACTTCATTCAATTCCATTCAATAGTTTCATTCATTGGCTCACTCCTCCACTCTCATAGAGATGATGGACACAATTCCATTCCACAGGTCCATCCATTGGCTCACTTCTCCATTCTTGCTTGCAGTGGATGTGAGATGGATCTGTGCAGAACTGGATCTCTTGTGTATAAGCATTTGCTTACCTATATTTCTTACTTGGTTTATAAGCCTTATCCATTTTCAGTTGGTTCATTCTTTGAAGGTTTTATGGCACCTGCAAAATCATAATGATTCAACTCAATGGTGGTGGCAGCGACTAGAAGGATTCTGCAAAATCACCTAATGTATCACCAAGTTCCAAATGATTTCCATGAACTTTGGATATAAGATATAATTTTGGGGAGTTCTTGATGGACATAATTTGGAAATAATTTATTAAACTCCGAGATCTGAATAAAGAACTATGAAGCTTGATGACAAGGCTATAAATAAAGGTATTAGGCAATCCCATCATCCAACTTCGTGGCTGTTCAAGGTTAATGTCCTATGCTTAATAGATTGGTACCCAATATTATCACAACTAACAAAGTAAGACATATAAACTATACACAAAAAGATGGGCAGCATCCCACCAAAACAAACAAACACCAAACTAAAAGTAAAAATCCTGTTCACATAGAATTGGTTTTCAAGAGGGGTTACACTGAATTAAAATATACAGAAAATTATGTTTAGTGCAACAAACATCCAGCGCCAAACCATGGAAAAGGGTTGAGCAGCGTAGTTGCCTGTTATGGTTTTTCAGAAACTCACAGACTTCACCAGCAGGCAATAGCTTTCAGTACCAATTAGTGACTCATACAGTCCATCCATCAATGGTGAAATTCAGTATCTCCACATCTGAACACAACAAACTTGTTCACCTGTTTACATGTGACAGCTACACACAAAACTATAATTAGAAGCATTTTCTCCTCTTGCACAAAGCAGATGTCAAAGTGGGCAGTGTATAAACTAGCAACAATCTGCAGACTTCACCTTCCAAGGCATTGAACTGGCAGTAAGTCTTGGATTCACACATTAAAGAAATACTATGGTACTAAGAAAAACATAGCTCTGATGGAGGCTGCCATTCAAGATTTTACACACAAATGCTTCTGAAACATGAATCTCAAGCATTTGTATTGCAGACAGAATGAGATGCTGGAAATGATTGCATTGGAAACCTCCTACAAAAGTAAAGCTGCAGCTACAAAAATTCATATTGCTGACATTCACAATCTGCAAAGAACCTTTTGAACACATGGTAAAGATTCAGTTCATGATCTTGTCTATGACAATGACTAAGCACCCATTCCCTCACTCCAGCTGGACCCGGTCCAAATCATTGATAATTTCGTCAAACTGCCACAATCCACACTGAATAAACTCAGAAATGGGCAACTCGTCAAGAAGTGACCCAAAACCACAAATGCAAGACTATACAAAGCAAGGAATAGTAAATATCTCAACAACACAGATGGGACTAATGCCTGGGGGCAACCACTGTTATGGCATTTATAACTAGAGACCTGCTTTCTCTCAGATGGACTCAAACACCTCTAGCTTCTTACAAATCTCAAACCTGTATTTACAAGTTCTGAGAATTTCTCCACACTTACCATTTAAGTCAACCTGAATAGATGCATCTCAAAAAAATACTTCACTCCCTTACCTTCTTCAGTACATAGCTGAATTGACAACCAAGTAGTCAAATGACCAACCTCAGAGCCCATTTGGGGATACAAAAGCAAGCCATTGACAGTGAATCAACCTGCAATATCAAACCTACACAAGTACCTAAAAGGCACCCCAGGAGAGAGAAAGTCACATGCCTTTGAGATGTGACGAATGAAGTAATCCCCAAAGCGCTTGGTAGTTTTTGAATCTGCAATATGGACCATATCCTGCACAGAAATCATTCAATTAAGTATGTGGTGAAATGGTAGATATGAGATTCAAGACTGCAAATAATCCTTTCAGGAGCTTGTGAGTGAAGGACAAAGTACTCACATCATCTACATAGAAGTCCACATCTGCATTAGAAAGAACGCTGCCATCATTGTTGATCACATGTGTCTTATGCTTGTATGTGAGCAATGCAACCCTACACAAGAACATTCGATAAATATTAAAAGTCAGTAATTCAACAAACATTTTGTACAAATACAACTACCAAGTAAGGAAAAAATAGCACAAATCTCAGACCCATGGTACTGTGCATGACTTCATAAAGTAGAACTTCCACATACTCACAATTCAAGTCAACCTGAATAGAAGTGCTGTGAACTGAGAATAAGGTTTTAGAGTTTTCAGATCCAACAGCATGTCACTCAACAGGAAAAAGAGGAGAGAAGAACTTTTCTTTTTTTAAAAACAGAAAGGAAGAAGTAATGTGAAAATTAGCAACTGTCACAACCATTTCTGTAAACTTCAACAGCAACATCCCCACTGACATCTTCAGACCTACAGTACCATATAGAAGGTAGATGTAACATCACACGATAAATGTAATACTCATGAGGAGAATCTTTTTGAAGCTCAGATGAATGTCAAACATACCGCAGAGTAGGTTCATCAACATCCATGAATGAGGCCAGCTTGGCAATTGAGATGGTGGTATAAAGCTTTAAGAAACTCCGAATGCTAGAGAGAAGCTGCTGTTGTCGCACTTCTGACAAGAAAAGTTTCAACTGTAGCCTGTAAGCATCCTGCACAGTTCCAACGTGATGCCTGTACTCAGAGCAGAATGATTTACAGGAAAGAATACAATGACGAGATTTCCTGGAACTATAACAAAAGAAGGATGACAAAATCCAACTGATAAAGGACTCTTACAAAATAATTTGACAGAGTCAGTTGCAACGAATGGGGCAAGCTAGGAAGGCCAAAATAAAACCAAGAGAATCTCAGTAAGTAACAGGGAATGCCTGCAGACATGTAATACATGATAGAAGAACTTGTGGTTTAGCACATGGTTTACAAGCACCCCATACCTGGTTAAAGTTGACAAGGGGCTCATCATAGTTGGGTGGAGCTGGGGTGATGAACTTGGGGCATGCATAAGAAAATAGTTCATCAAACATTGCTTCATCACTGTGTTGCATGCGCAGCATCTTCTCAGCATACTTCTCCCGCAACTGGTTGTTGACATTCTCGTCAACTAGTTTTGGATGAGGGCAGAGTGACAGGGAGATGGCAAGAAGAGCATACATCTGCTCATTCTTCTTCAAAATTTGATCATACTGTGATGATCGCTGGTGATACTGCTTGGTCTTGAAAATGTAAAGAAGCACTTGGTTGAATGATTTGATTGCATCCAGATACCTACACTCCAGTACAGCATGTGAGAACAAAGGAGTGCCACCTATGTGGCAGAAGTAGCAATAGTAAATCTGAAGGGTTGTTGCATCCCCAGACCCATCGACAAGTATAAGCATACTGTTTAGAAAAAGTATTGAGTAGTAAATGTGTTGTCTAAGGAGGTTACCTTCGTAACATAAGATTGGCAAAACCATAGTAGTAAATTGTGGTGATCTGGCACCCAATGACTGTATTAAAAACTCCAGGCTGATTAATATCAATGGGCAGAAGGGCATGAAGGCCACTTTGATAATCTCCCAACAAACAGTGCACACGGAGCAAACCCACAATGCTGAAGTAACCAAGTACTTTCAGCACGTTTGTTCCACCATGGTAATCATAGCCATCAGTGGCTGTAAAAGTCAGATTTCCATCCTTTTCGTCATCAAGGATCTGAAGGATCATCGACTTCTCAATCAATGCTTGGAGGTAGTTCAGCACTCCAACAACATTCCAGACCTGCAGAAAAAAAGAGCCAAAGATAGGAGTCAGGTTACTGATACAATGTGTTCTAATCAGGTAGCTGATTACAGAGTGCACACAATGAAAAAAAAGTTGTTTGAGCATGCAGCACTTGGGTGAGAGACCTCATCAATCTGCCTCAAAAAGGCCAGCTCATGGTCTGTCTTTTGCTTCAATTTTGCCCGATACTGGCAGAAGGACTGGAACTGGTAGATGAATTCATCCACCATATCCCACAACCACTGATTTGGTAGTTGCATATTCACATTCCCATGCAGAATGACCTGGAAAAGGTTGCAATAATTGTCCCAAGAATCACATCGTTGCTCAATTGTGGGCTGTAGTCGTGCATACAGATGACGGAACCACATTTCCTTGTACAACAGGCAGAAAACATGGTCATTGTCCACATATGGGGCAATCATCTCCACAGCAGGCCAGTTACTTTGTTTGAACAATCTCTCGCTCAGTTTCTGGAAACTGCCTTCATACATCTGATGTATCTCATACACATTCTTCTCACGAATGTGTCTGTACATATAGACAACAAAAGTTTTCACCACATCAGGCACATAATTTGCACTGTCAAACCCTGGTTCTGGGGGCTGCAAGTCTCTAAACCCATCTCTGAATTCAGGCCGATCATCATAGGAGTCATCGTAGCCACCTCCATAGTCACGCCCCCCATATCCTCCTGCATCATACGCCATTACTGCCACAGTTCCCTACAACTCAGTCAACCCTTCAGGTTCAAAATGAGCAACAGATTAACCCATATTATTTTGCTGTATCAGCAAAACTATTTGAAGCTGAATACAATGCAGCTATTGACAGCACCACTTAGTGAAAAAAACATGTCTGCTGATTAATACACAATATCGTAACCCTAGCGGGCGATGCAAACCAACTAGGGTGAACTAAATCCCATTCATTCTCCTCACATACACAGAGCAAGTGCAGATGAAAACTTCACCATAAGGCAAGCTATGCCTTACACTTCATGGCAAG
>Ga0116228_10006561_pt1 | contig 10397 bp, 2 predicted proteins | sample S1TSphfallax_2_FD_89694 | JGI IMG/M metagenome (GOLD analysis project Ga0116228, IMG submission 89694) | Host-associated microbial communities from peat moss isolated from Minnesota, USA - S1T2_Fc - Sphagnum fallax MG | ecosystem: Host-associated > Plants > Peat moss > Unclassified | place: USA... | reverse complement strand
CTTCGGTTTATCTTTTATGATACACATGTTAGGAAAAAGGAAAAACTACAACCAAGTCCAAAAATCACTTGCACTACTATCATTGTGAATTTGATGTAAATAAGTCAAGTACTAGTTAATGGTAGACTTGTCAATTCCACAAGAGTAGAAATAGTTGATAAATTTGTTTGGTATCTAAAGAATACCACTTGTGGTTTTTAAAATATTTTTTAGTAAAGCAAAGGCTAGTGTTTTAGTGCAAAATGTTTGAGAACAGTGTTCATAGTTTCCATGTGACACTTTGAAAGGAAGTTAATATGTTAAAAACACATCAAAACTCTTCAAGTGTTTAATGAAACAAAAAGTCATAAAATGGGGGGTATTTCCAATTTGCAAAATTGTAAAGAATTAGTTTGAACTTTGATTCACAACAACTTCAATGTGGATGTGGTGGGGAGGTTGTTTCATAAAGCACACCAAAACCCCCAAATTGTCTAATGCATTAAATGTAGAGTGTTCAATGAAATATGAGAACGTGAGGTATTGTTGGGTGAAAGCACATTACACAATCCATTAAATACTATCATAAGGCAATTTTTCCAAGATTTTGAAATTTATAATTGGTTATGTGGTTAGATATAATTGACTGAAATGATAAAACACTCAACATTACAATGTTATATATAATATAATCACATTATATGAATGTCATGGATAGATTTTGATTAGTTATAACATAATGGACTTTCAAAATAGTACCCAAAAATTTGTGGTAGTCCATAATTAATGAATATGGACTCCATGCACCTTCATATATATATTTATTTAGTGAGTAAAGGATTAAATGGTAATATGATGTGATAACATTGACACCAAGGATTTTTTGGAAGGATTTTGATGACCAAATTTATTTATGTACCTTGAATTATGGTCTTTTATTGATAAAAAATAATAGTTTGGAAATTCATCTTTCAAATTTAAATTCTCCTTTAAACTAAGGTTGAAATTTTCTTATAATAAATTTCTAATGACAACTTTGAAAATGACTTGTGTGATTCAAGGTACCTTCACACTTTCAACTTCCAAAGTAAAAGTAATAAAATATCAAATTTTTAATGCAAAAGTATTTTTGAATACAATTCCCCCAAGCAATTTCAAAAATACTTTTGACCTACTTTGAAGACACAAAAGTTTTTCAAACTTTTTATGTAACATACTATAAACTCAATATTGTGCACCATGATGGTTTAACAATGATTGAAAAAAATTCAACTCTACTTTCTTGCATTTATGTGTAAAAATATGATTGCAACTACTTACAACCAGTTTTGTGGATACTTGGTCATGCTTTCACCCTATCATAAATTTTGAACTATTTGTCTTTTCACAACTCAATTGTAGTACATCTAGTTCAAGTGCTCTAATTCTAAAATAATAAGGTTGCCTAACTCTTTCATCCCTTCAATGAAATCCATCTTCACAATACAAAGGTTTATCCCAATTGTTCTTACTATTATCTCATCCATCATGGGTTGGGTAAAAGCACATTAGGGTTAGTACCCTACTTTAAATAAATGCCATGAAGTGTTAAAAGTAATTATAATATCTATAAGTATTTTTTGTGACATACAATTTTATGCAAATATTTCAGATCCTAATCCAATGTCAAGATGATGTAAACGATCTACAACTAATATCAAATAAAACCTTGACAAATCAATGTAACAAAACATAATACAGGTGATTATTAAGTGAATGTCACAACTATAGGTTTTAGTTATCTAATGTTAGATTCACACATGGCATCCATTCTAGAAGAAAAAGGCCAAAATGTAACCATTATATTTGTGACTATGTGTGACTAATTGTTGAAAGCAAATAACCCTAATAAGTTTTGCAACTATTTCTTAAGTTTTATATGTTTTGGTCACATTTACAACTACTCTACAATGAATGGCTTAATTGTTTACATTTTTAACATTATTGTTTTTGTAGAAGGCCCATGCATGGCCCATCAATTGTAAAATAACAAAAACTTGGTTCCCCTTACACATATAATATGATGTATTATGCACACATTAACGGAATATTTATGTTATAATACATTAAGGTGTTTTTAAATCCATTCAAGGTATTATAAAGGTATTGCCCAAGGCATATTATGATATACAAGTTTATAATGTGGGTATGTACAATGGGTGTATTAGTAGTTTGCATTTAAAATATTAAAATATATCAATCATGCATAAGAGGTATATATGTATATTTTGAATATATTCAAGTTGTATTTCACATATATACAAAACATATTAAGGCCATATTACATGTGTATCCAATGTTTTTCATACCCACTCAAACTAATATTCTTGTGTTATTATTATTATATTGAATAACAATAAGAAGCATGATGATAATAACAATAATAATAGTTAGTATAACTAGTAGGTAAACTAAGCTAATATAAAATAAATATTAAGAAGTCATTCCAAATAGGTTGCAATTAAGTTGGTCAAATTTGCAACTAAAATGTTTAACTCATATTTTTTTTGCTTTTTGTTCTTCTAGTGTGTAGTATATAAATAGGTGCACATTAGTTGTATTCAAAGTGCAAGTGCCATTCAAGGGATGAGCCAATGAAAAAAGTTCTTCCTTAAAGGTTAAATCCAATTTTATTTTTTTAAATCTTAAACCTACCTACTTACATGGCCCCTCTTTATCTATTTATATAGATGCCATTTGTCAATATCTTATTAACCTTAAATTGAATGATTATAGTTAATCAATTAATTAAAATATTAAATATTAACTTGGGCTTAAATTTGCCACATGTCACCAAATAATTGACTTTCAAGAAATGAAAACAATTAGTATGCCACGTGGCAAACTTTTGTTATGCCATGTGTCATGATTTAAAGCCATAAAATGGATGACATGGATTTTTTAAATTAAATAAAAATAATTTTGAATTATCCAAAAATGCTATTAGATGTCAACACATCATCTATTATTAATGTTAGCCAAATCATTAACCACTTAATTGTGATTGCATTTTAGTCATAAAGGACACATCTGATAAATCCTAACCTTAATTGTTTTGGACACATGCCAAAAGACAAATGGTCATAAATTACATGATGTGGTGCCCATAGTTGCATTGTGAGTCATAGAACTTTACTTCTACCAACCAATTTTCCATCCACTACCATGGTTGATGATGTTTGATTTGGACCCTTCTTTTATGACTACATTTACAATTAGAAATTGTAGTTGCATCCTACTTACATGAAACATTAACATGCCTACATTTGTGATTACAAGGGAATAGTGTGTTTTTTTAACCACATGGCATATTTGAAATGGTTGCTTAGGCGAAACAACCTAAAAACCTAGGCCTTGGTTACATTACCTAAAAAGCTAATCCGAGGCTACTAGCTTAACCTAGCACATAACATAGGCAAGCTAGGCCTTGTTTTGAAGCCTAGGCTTAGGCCACATAACCTAATTAGCAACCTAGGTAGTTAAACCTAGCCTAGGCTACCTAATTAACAATTTAAGCCAAACCTAGGCCTAATCAACTAAACCACCTCACTATCCTAGCTAATATCCTATGCTTAAGCTAGGCATATAGATAGGTTGCAAGGTAGATTGGTAGGCTTAGGTAAATAGGATCCTATTTAATTTGTTGGTCATAAGCCTTTTTGAGCGGTTCATTCCAACTAGTACTTACACTTGAATATTTGTAGTGCATGCATTATGCATGGACTATTCCTAGTTATATAGTTTACAAAGTTGAACTTGTTAACAAAGGATATGGGATAAATTTCATGAAAGGAAAACATTACTACATTATCCCACATCCTTTGTTCCATATAAAGGTAGCCTACTTATTTACCCACTTTCTAACTATTTACTACTTAACCTACCTATTACTTAGTTAAGTAGGTAGATAGGTGGGTAGGTAAACACAAGTAGGGAACATGAGGTAAGTAGTTTAGGTTAAGTAATTAGGTATATGTAGCTTACGTTAAGTAGGTAAGTATATATGTAGTTTGGGTTAAGTAAACATAAATAGGTAGGTAAGTAGCTTAAGCTAAGTAGATAGCTAACCTAGTAAAGTAGCTAGCTTATACCTACCTAATCTACCTACATAATTTACCTAGTTGCCTAGTCTTGTACCACTACATAGCCTAGTTAACTATGTAGCTTAACCTACCTACTTACGTAAATTGTCTACATAATTTACTTAGATATTTAACCTCTAGTGTACTTAACATAAACTAATCTAGGTACCTATTTAGTCTACTTGACCTACCTATCTAAACCACCTAGGTTGGATACTAAACCCACTTACATTTGGTATAATCATTATGTTCTACAATTGGTAAAATTGGTGTGAAGTTGGTAGAAAGTATTAAAGTAGTTTTAAAAACAACTACATTTTCATCCCTGAATGGAAGCATAGTTAATAATGAATGATAAATGTTCATTTTCTTTCTATTTTTCATAGTCACAAATTATAGTAACAATTTTGACTTAAATTTGTTTTTGCTTAATTTTAGTCACAGTCGTAATTCTATACGTTTGTAACTATAATAACATGTAGGATTGACATAGGGTCAAAATAGACAAGAATTTTTCTAGTGAATTAATCACATGTTATTGCAAATGACAATATATATATAATATATATGGATGAAAATATACTTTGTTAACTTTTGTTTTCTAACCAAGGACCATGTCATTTGTGACTATGGTTGCATGCAATTTGTCAAATGCAATTAATGGGATTTTAGTTGCATATGTCACATGTGATTAAGAATTAATCACAAAGACCAATTGCAAAATCTCATTTTTCCTTGTGTGATCATACATATCACAAATGGAAACATAGTTTAAACAATCCTTGGGTAACCTAGCCTAGGTAGCCCCGAAATAACTTGTAACTAGCTTAAGTACACCTTAGGAAGTTAAGGAAACCCCTCAATAGACCTTAATGTAGGTCCTTACATAGCCTAGTTGGCCTAGATAACCCTTAAGTAAACATTTTAAAGTAAACATTTATGTAGTTTATGTAACTTAGGTAACCCCCAGGTAGGTGCTTAAATAGCCTAAGAATCCTAGGGTAATTGAGTAAGTCACTTCGGTAGGTTTGAGAAAATGCTTATTTAAATATGGTCACACTTTATATTACATAAAAAAAAGTTGATGTAATGGTAAAAATTTTGCCCCTGAATGTGAATGTGAAGGTTCAAATCCTTACTTTTACAATTTATCTACCCTAGTTTAAGCCAAATAATTTACATGGTTAATTTCAACTAAGGTGTGTAGGCTATGCCACCTAATCCTTTACCTACCCCAAGCTTTTAACTCAAACAACCTATGGTAGGTAGGCTAGGCCGTTTAACCTAAGTGGCCTAACCTACATTGCTACAAAAAACAATTTATTTTGATTAGAGAATCTAATCAAGGACCCCATTTGGACAAATGTCAATAGACCATCTTGTTAACATGGACAAGTTGATTTGGACTTGTCTTGCTTGACTGGGGTGGTTTTTTTTACTAGAAGGATATTGAACTATTTGAATAGTCATTTTGACTATTGTATAGTGAACCATTTGACTAGTCAAATTTCTACCCATTTTCTTTTTAGATTATTATTAAAAATATTTTTTTTGTAGGTAGGTCTAAATAGGGTAGGTAGGTTATATATAAATTTAGGTAAGCAATAAAAAAACAAGTAGGTAGGTGGTAGCTTAGCCTAGCCTAGCTAACTTAGCCTAGTTTATCTAACAATCCTAACTTAACTTAATTTATTATGAGAAAATTGTGTCTATTGCAACTTGTCCAATGTAATTAAAAAATGTTTGATGCAAGTTACAACTAAAAAATGTCTAATAAAACTAGATTACAACTAAATAGACAAGTTGCAACAAACATGATTTTCTCATAATAATTAACCTACTTACCCCAACCCTTTAAATGTGTATATAAGTTATAAGTATTAAAAATTAAACCCCTCACCTTCCCAATGATAAACCAAGTCCTTACCAATGGATGACACTTTCCAAAGTTGACAAAACTTGTCAAGTTTTTTATTTCACTTGTTTATTTCACATCATTAGTTATGTAGGTAAAAAAGGAAGTTAAAATTAATAGGTAGGTTGCATAATGCTTAATAGGTAGAGGGTTAGGTAAGTAGGTAAGGATGTAAGATGATAGGTGGGAAGTATGAAATAGGTAGGTAGTTAGGTTTGTAAGATGGTAGGTGGGTAGGTATGTAAGTAGGCCTAAGTTCTTGTTTGGACTAATTAATAGTTATTTTGACCAATGAAATAGCATAGGATGTCCCATTTAACTAAAACATCATTGTCCATCTTGACTGTTGATGTCATTTTGTTTTGTTCAACTTGACTAGATGTCCCAGTTGATTAAAAGCCATTGGTCATTTTGACCAAGGTGGTCATTTTTTGTTCAACTTGGGGCAAAAACATGGTCAAAGGAACCACCCAAATGAGTGCATACTCCTTCAATGCATTTTTGTATGTTTGAAAAATCACAAATGAAACATAATAGTTTGGATTGTCATAAAAGTTTTTAGAACATTTTTCATTAATTGCAAAGTTTAGATGCTTAAAGCTTGATAGAAATCAAAAATGTTTTTACATGTTCAAAACACTCAAACCTCAAGAGTGGACAAGATTTTTTTCAAATGTTTTTTTTTCTACCAAATGTGCATCATTCCTTCTAAAAATTGGAGAGGATTTTAACATTGATGATTAGAAGGGCAAAAGGACTTAAAGTAATGAAAATTGTTTTTATAATTGATTTGAACACATTTGGTTCAAAAATGTTTTTGACCCTAAAAATCATGGATTTTGAAAATGTGCCTTTAACAAAAGTTGTTCATGTTTATGCGATAGAATGCATGAATGCATAATATACATGATATAAAATTAATTTGTAGTCAAAATGTATTTATATCTGAAATGTAATGTTAAAAAGGTACATGAAATACAAATTTTTAAGTTATAAACCATCACAAAAACGAGACATGTCATGTGTTATCCTTGGAAAAGGACTTTTACCTTGGTGCCCCTAGCTCCTTTGACCATGTTTTGACCCCTTGACTAGATGTTCAATTTGACATATAATCAAATGGGTCACTTTAATCAAGTTTACCAATAAAAAATGCATATGTCATTCAAGCCCCGAGCTTGTAATCAAAATGTATGTAAGACCTTTTAATAAACTTGGACCTTTTGAAAAATCATGAATTGTAGTAGTGTTAGGTCATTTAATTTATGTGGCTTAGTTTAACTAGTTTAAGTAGCACATGTTTGTTTAGCTAGCCTAAGTTTTGACATGTAGTCATATATGCCATGTTTTGGCATAATGAATTGACCCAAACATTTACAAACTTATCAACCCCTAACATAAAAAGTTGACAAGTGGATTTTACATTAAATTCACTTTTGATGATGTGTGCAATTCATAATTGAACATTTGTGAATATTTTTTCCACACATCTCACTTTTACAAGAATGCATCTTTTATAACACCTAATCAAGTGAAATGATTAGGTTGACATGGCATCTACATCATTTTACACTTTGCAAAGCAAACCATGGGAATTTATGACATGGAATTTCAATATTGTCACAAAATAACAAAAGATTAATTGATAATACAATTGGCATTTGCAACTGGATGCCACATCATTGTCCCTTCTAACAAAATAAGTGAAACAACATGGGTTTAACAACTCATAGGCCATCAATTGCATATGTTCTTTGCAATTAATACTTAATTGCAAATGGAAGTTGCAAAACCAAAATGTGTTTTAGTGATATTTGTCTTCAATATCAATATCCAATACAAAATATTTATGTGAAAAGGTAATAAATTTTATTTAAAATGTGATTATGGTATTCAATAAACTAATACATATATTTTATAAGGCCATACATACATTATAGTCCTTGGCAAGGACTTTGACCTTATTGTCAATTCCTCTTTTATTGTGATGCATGCGAATTTGAAATCAATCATGTTCTTACTTGTGACTAATTAACAAACACATTAATTAAATCATTAAGTTAGGTTTGTAATTTGTTCAAAAAGTTAATAAGCAAGTTGAATATGGTAATTTCAATTAATTATTCTCTAAAAAATCCATAATATATTGAATAAAATATAACTTTTGTTTGAATGGTTGTCACTTTTCACCATTTAAATCTAAATCTAGATTGGTTTTCACTTATCATAAAATAATAATAATAAATTTCAAAATGTAATCCAAATGTAGTCAACATGTCAATGATGCTCTATGTAATTCTTGTTGCCCATAACATGCATCATCACCAAGGCATCAAGGTGTACCATCATGAACACAAACCATTCTAAGGAATTACTTTCATCTTTTCCTTTTATTGTATATACAATGGCATAAACTCTCATTAACAAGGTGTAGTTGGCATTGTAGTGCTAAAGATAACTTGGGTCCATATAGACAAGGCCAAATGTGTTTTCATATTGCCAAATCATTTGGATTTGGGGAGAGGGGGGGGGTAGCAATAAGGAATTCACCATAAAAATTAGGTTCCTTGGATTGCACTTGTTTCATATGCCAAAAAAAAAGCTCCATGAAGTTGAAATATTTATTCATATATAATAAAGCTTTCTTTTACAATCTAATACATTAATTATACCATTAGCCTTCAATGTACCAACTTATCAATGAACATAAAAGACCATAAACTTATAATAAAACATTTATTAAAATTGAAATAATAAAATACCACATGTAAAAGGCGAATGTCTTAAAGAATCATTTGATTTAAATGCTTCACATTTACATTGAATGTGATTGTTGATCTATTTTGTTTGCATGAACAATGTAGTTGATATGATTAAAAGAAATGTGGATACCAAAAATATTAAATTTCAATTTTGTGTAATCTACATTAGCTTTTTACATCAACTAAGATCACATATGGACCACTTGTTTTACAATTTTCAATTGTTGAATCACCACATTATTAATAAATCCCAACTACAACTTGATGGAATAGCCAAGTTTCTTAGTGGCAACTCTTCTAGGGGTAATAACATGTCATACCTTGATTTTTAAATCATCAAAAAGACTTTTAAATGGGCTTGAATGGTCAAAATATAGTTGTTTCAAAACCTATAGAAGTGTTTGAAAAATTAGAACAAAAATGTGGTAAATGTTTCCATGATGTGTTTGAAAGTGACATACGTGTTCAAAGTGTAATTTGGAAAATCTTGTTTGATTTCAAAACTTGACATGACATTGGAAGGAGTTTTTCAAGGACTATGAAGGTGAAGCCATAGGTGGGTGGCTCATTTTTGTGACCTCTTTTCAAGTTTTTAAAATATCTATCTTATTTCAATGTCTCCTAGCAAAACATATAATCTTAAATTTGTCAATTGCAACTTGCTTTTGAAATAACAACCTAATTATGAAAGCATGTAGTGTAATTAGGTTTTGATATAAATACATGCACTTTTTACAATTCAAATTTTCTAAGTTTAAAAATATGGACTAATTAACTAACTGGGATGGTAGAAAATTAAAATGTTCATATTGAATTTCATTGAAAAGTATTGTGAATTAATATGTGGTGTAACACAAATTAATAAAATTTAATATGAAATCCTTCCCTCCAAAATCATAACCATTTAATAGGAACCCAAGTAGAGATTCAAAAAATTGAACCATGATTTTAGAAATCCATAGAGTTGTTTTTCCTTGGTTTTTTATCACCTACCCTACTTAAAATTTGGTTATTACCATTTAACCAACGACAACACATTAAACTACCAATTTAACATTGTAAAATGAATTTTATGTGGATTGTTTTTGGTTGAAAACTTAGTCACTCAACCATGCACAAACCCATGAAAAAATCAGGTAAATTGTCCCATTTGATTGTGTTAAATGAATGAATTAAAGGTCCATTTGAACTTTATTAGTTCATTATTTGTACTAAACTTGGGAATGTGTCAACTAAGAATTATGGGAATTCTCCATTCTCATGATGTAGGCCCTCGAGCAAATTATAAAATATATAACTAAAAGTGATCTTTTCAAGCCAAGTTTAGGCCATGGTAAGTTTAACACGTCATTCTATAGCACGTCTAATTTGAATCTTTAACAATTCCATGAACAAAAGATGGTTTCAATTGCATTAATTGCCTTTTTTTGGTATGATTTTGTATATTTGATGTGACTAAAAGGTGAAGTGAAACACCTTGTCCTAGTCTTATCCTTGAACTTTTGTACCACCATTTTATTGCAAGGAATTAGACAACATGCCCAAAGCTTACAATTTTTTTAAGTGCATTATATTGTATAATTTATCTCAATACCTTGTGGCAAGCTTTTGGGGGCACAT
>Ga0116228_10006560_pt1 | contig 10398 bp, 3 predicted proteins | sample S1TSphfallax_2_FD_89694 | JGI IMG/M metagenome (GOLD analysis project Ga0116228, IMG submission 89694) | Host-associated microbial communities from peat moss isolated from Minnesota, USA - S1T2_Fc - Sphagnum fallax MG | ecosystem: Host-associated > Plants > Peat moss > Unclassified | place: USA... | reverse complement strand
TATAAAGTTCACTTCTAATCCAAGAATACAATTCAACAATTTTTGTTGTTACACCAAATGTCAAAAAGTGCCATCTAGTTCATATTGTCCACTTCAATCCCACATAATGACACATGCATAAAAGCATCTAATGTGTCCAATCTCAAACTTGATTGAAGATGACTTTCTATAGCATTGTGTTGGAAAGGTCATCATTTACATATGATTGTGCTTATTGGAATTTAACAAGTACCTTCTACAATGGGTTCATAAAAAATGGCCAAAGCGTATGTTAGTCATTAGTTATATTTGCCATCAAGGTAATGTTTAGTAGTGAAAAACTTTGAAATAGTGAAAATTGGTAAGTTGAGAAATTGGTTTTTACGACTATCTACAACTATTTGCACAATCTCTTGAACCATTATTTTCATCTTCTCCAATGAGTCAAGATGGTCAAATATGCATGTGTGGTGCATGTAATGCATTGTATTATAATCTCCTCTTTGTCATTTTAAAAAACCTTCAAAAAAAGGAGTAACAATGGAAAGGCCAAAGTTCTTGATGCCATGTGTAAAGTTATTAAGACTTGAAATTAAGAATTTCTCCCTTATTATTGTGCATACATTGTAGCCTTCTTGTCTAATTTTTATACATTGCACTTTCATGTGACATGAATATTTTCATTTTTGCCTTTCATTGACAAGCATTTTGTTTTGCCTTTCACAATGACATGTAAATTTTTTTTTAATTATTTTCAATTGAAATGCCAAAAAAAAAAAAAAACCATACCAAAATGTGTGTGATGAACAATGAAAGACATAAAATCCGAATTTAACCACATAAGCTTGAATTTGACAATATGTACCTATGGTTGGATATCACTCAAAGTGTGGGTGATGTTTGAAATGTGACACAAAAAGGAAATCCAAAGAATTCTTAGTTTGGATTAATTATAAGTTGTTCAAATTTTTATTTCATTTTGGTTAATATGATCTGTTTTGGTGTTCACAATTTTGTGTGTGGGAGGTCAAAGTTTTGTCCACTAACCATGTGAAATGCCTTTGTTAAAATTGTTGGTCACACTTAAATGCAAAATAAAGATTAATAAAATAAGCAAACTTGCCAAAATATATCATTAATTATTTATGTTGGTTTAAGGATGTTGAAAGGTGAATGGATATAAGTCAACTTATTACTCCTAGGGTGTGATATAGGTATTCAATTTTTTGTTCTATTTAAATATGACTTTGAAATCTTTGTTAGGTTAAGCATATCAAAGCAAAAGAGAAAGAAATAAGAAAGTATTGAAGAAGTCTTGTTTTTGTGGACTTCCCATGTGTAAGATGATGATAAAACGACAAATCTAATCTTTAAAGTATGAACCTAAACAAGGGTATGGGTAGGGTAGATAGGTTGGTGAATGAACACATAGGAACTCAAAGGAAATCGAATCCTAACACATTGTTCTTATGCTTCTAAAGTTCAAAGAACATTTATAACCCTCCACTTAATGTTTCCAATGCCACAAAAAATGTTCGCTTCAATAAAAGAATGGGAAAGATATGAGGTGTTTGGTGTAAGGATGTTCAATTTTTAGTGATGGGTAAATCAAATCAAATTAAGATTTTAAACTAAAATTTTTTAATCATTATATTTTTGCCTTTGGAATATAAGAAGTTTTGTAAATCCCTTATTGGTGCACCCATCAAATTTTTAAATAACTCAAAATAGACTAAAAATGACGAAAATATGGGGCTAGAACTAGAGAGGGGTCTAGAAGTATTTTTCAAAAAATTTGAAGCAAACTATCACTTATCCTCTTTTTGTGTTTTATATGTTGTTCTTATAGTCCTAATGTTTAAAAAACAATTGTAGACCTTCTAGTTTGTGTCCAATGACACAAAAATCAATCAATTTGGTTAAAGAATGAAGAAAAATATTGGAAAATGTGCGATGATAGGCACATGTTCGATGATGGATAATTCTATCGTAGGAACATTCACTACATAATCATTTGGTGATGTTTATACACTTGTAAGATTGACCAAAATGTCTTTGTTCAACATTAATTTGTTTTTTAAAATATCACCATAGACTATCATAATGTCAATGGAATGGTCTTGCCTTTGCCCATTATGTTTGGTGTGTTGCCTAGACTGAATAGGCAAGGGTTTGACATCCTATTGTTCATAATAAATCTATACATGCAAATTTAGCAAGTTTTTGGGCCCATTATTAAATTGTAAAATTCACCTTCATGGCCAACTCTATCATTTTTCTACTTATTTGTTATGAGTTGCAACTTACTTATGCTACTTTTGCACATATTTAAGGACCTTCATGCTAGGAATGCCCCCTAAAGGAACATGCATTCTACCTCTTAGTTTGTCACTACATTCCCATGTTAATTGACTTGGTCAATTCCATGTCAAAATTGGTGGGGGACAACCCATATTCATCTATTGCATGTGTTTTGGTTAATAGAAACAAACAATTTTTAGTTTTTGAATGGCGAAACTATTTACTTGAAACTTCCCAAGGAAAGTATAATAAAAAATCATTCATCTACAATTAAGGTATAATTGTTTGGTGACTAATTCCCATTGATTTTTGTTTATGTTTTACTTCTGGGAGGAAATCAACAATATATCCAAGTTCTAATCAACAAAGGTTATTTTCAATGTTATGCATCACAAATTTCACGGGTCACAATTTGACAATAATAATCATGCAAATTTATTTTTTCATAGGTGTGTATGGAATAAACACAGATGTCATTCATTTATTTGTATCGTTTAAACATATTAATGTTGTGTGCATTATTTAAACACAAATGCCAAATGCCTATTTGTTTTTTTAAAACACAAATGTTGTATGTCTTGTGTTGTTTACACATGAAAGTCATGCACACAACTTTTGTGTTGAAACAATGCACGACATTCATGTTTATATAATACAAACCTATGAAATAATAAATTTCACACAGATTTAAAATGAACCCATGAAGGTTGTAAATTTGTGATGTGGGGTTATTTGAATTTTCAAAAATTAGATAGTTTTGGTTCTTTTAATATTTCAAAATAAAAAAACCACTAGTTCCAATTCTTTGAAAAAAAATCAAAATCGTAGAATTAGTGATCACAACTATTTCAAAAATCTTAGAGAACCTACGGTTTTATGAAAGACCCAATAAAAAACTGATGGTTTTATGGCTGGTTATTTTATTTTTTCAATCTTTTGAAAAATGTGGTTATATACTAAAACTTAGTCTTTGAATTCTTAAAACAAAGGTTATGAATCTTAAAACCACCATGAGAACCACCAAGGGTATGTTCTAACATTGGCTAGCTTTAATTTTTGGCTAGTTTAGGTCCCCATTCATGGTCAAGTTATCGGGATACCTAGACCACCAATTCAAAATTTTGAAAAAACAAATTCTAGAATCTAAAATTGGCCAAAAACTAAATTGTTTAATTTCAAACCATGTTTCAAGAAAGCAAAACAAAATTAAGATTTTGGGTTTAAACATGTATTGAAACACGTGGTCACATTTCGTTGGTGGTAAAAAACTAATAGCAAAAATAAAATCAATTTTGGGTTATGCATAGGTTGGTCTTTGTTTAAATGTAAAAAATTGTCATTTATTTTGTTTTCATCATTTGGTGGATTATTTGTTGATTTGTGTTGGAATGATGGGAATGACTTTTGATTACAATGGTGTGAGATTTTTGGGATGTGTTATGCTTTGTTTTTGTTTTTCTTGTTGTTCTATCATGGAGCATGGATGTTGTTGGCAAATTGGATGGAGTTTTAGTGTGAAGGTCAAGGATAAATGGAACAACTTTTGGCAAGTTATGTATCTTTGTCTTATTGTTTTTGGTTTTGATTTTCATTGTGATTGTTTGAATGAGTTAATCTTGCATTGAAAGGAAAAATGATCACAACATGTGAAGTTCCCAATTTGTCTAGCTATATATCTCCAAAATGTCCATTGTGTATGAAATTATGTAGTTGGAAAATTGGAGCTGAATAAGTCATAATGCCATGGGTGGAGTTGATGATAGGTTCTAGGGGATTGTAAGGGTTGATTTGCTCATGGCACCATGATTTGAAGTTCTATATACCTGACTTTGTTTAAGGGATTTTGATTATTATACATAGATAGGGAAAATGAATACTTATTAATGTGGGAGTTCTTAATGAGATTCCATTTCTCCTTGGAAACCATCTACTATCTTGGGGTTCAATTCATGTTGTATATGTGCAAGGGGACATTTTCTTGGAGGTTGGAATTATGTTTGTCAATACTTTCCTATGTTGATATCTCTAAAAGGATAATGTAGTTGTTATCAAATGTTGAAAAAAAAGGTTGATTATTCAAATTGTAGTTGTTGGGCCAACTTGTAGGGCAAGTCTAAATGTTCTATGAAGGGTTTATAGGTTGGGTACATGATTATGATGCCATATGGAAGATCAAGATAACCTATGAGTGGAGATTTATAGCGATATGATCCACTTGATGTTAGTAAGTTTTTGCTTTAATCTTAAGCCATGTATAATTAATTAATAGGTAGGAATCGTATGAATGTAAAGTATTAGAAGAAAATATTGACAATCAATTAGTGTGATTTATTCCTCCCATGGATACATACATGTATTTTGGCCATGTGTTCATAATAGTTTGTGTTTACATCAACACCTTTGTTTTGGTTACACTATTTTTAATAACTACCCAACATTGGTTATTTCATTATTCACAATGTTTTATGTTTTAGTTTCGAAATAATGAAAGAGATCCTTAACCAAAAAAGGTTATTTTGTTGTTTCCAAATGCCAATGTTCTATTTCTTCGTTGCATAATAAATGATAAAATATTCACCCAATAAATCAATCATTTGTTGGTTGGATATATTTTTTCTTTTTTCTAAAAATTACATGTTTTTTAATTAAAAAGAAGGCTCGTGTTATAAGTTAGCAATTGAACTTTATGTATATTTAAGTTTGACCTAGCTATTTGGAAGAATATAAATAAAGGTTGATACATTATTTGATATATTATTCAGTTAAAATTATTCTTCAACTCTTTGTTTACCATTGCACCATGAAGTATGTTTTTCACACCATGTATTCTACCTAGTTAATGAAACATATACACCTTTTTATATTATTTGATTGCCAAATGTACATTAGGTCAAAACATATATCCAAAGATCAAAAGTTTGATTGGTTCATCAATAGGCAAGAGTCTTATGATGGTGTATAAGAAAATGAAATCAAAATAATATGAAATCATGAATGAACCTTCCTCCACTATAAACTCATATAATAGATGAAACAAAACCAATTATTTGTTGATGACAATAATGTGTTAAATGATTTAGTAAGATATGTAATATCAAAGGAATGTTAATAAAAATTCTTCTATGTGTAATGTTAATGTGCCTTATGTAATGAAGAAATTAAGGCATCTCCATCATTCACCCGTTTTGCAACATAATACCCTAAATCTAATGGCCACATTGATGGGTGAAAATGTCAAGTTTCCATGGTGGTTGAATTTTTTTCCCCATCCATGTCGCTACTTTTTAGTCACCATTGTTGTCTCTTTCACATGTCCATGTCTTGAACATGCTACATACAGATCATCATCTCTTTCATCTACTACATCTTGAGCAAGCACAACCATTTCAATTTTCAATCAATTTTTTTCTTTCATTAAGACCCATGTTTGATGCAAACATTCAAGCCTCGACACACTTGATTTGGTTTTTGGTGGGTTTTTTGTGCAATTACAAGTAATTGGGTTATTCTTTATGCACCTACAATGTGGTGATTGATTGTATGTGTTGTTTATGTGTTTAGACCAATGGAACAATGGTGATTTGAACTTGTAGTTTGGATTGTGTGAAAAAATATCATTGCAACCTACAATCAAACTTACTTACACATGGCAATATTTAAAGGAGTGATGCACAAAATTTCTATAAATTTTTTTGTTGCTTTGAAATGCAGCATGTTATTGAAAACATGAGCTTCATTCATTTATTACACCAAGTTGAACTTGTGATTCTCTAGGCATTTCATTAATAACATGTCCCTACTCAATTAATGTTTTTGTAGAATTGGACAGTGGAGTGATTAAATTTGGATTGGTTGGTAATGTTATAGGCACAATTCTTTCATTTTGGTGATTCTCTCTAACTCTTTCATTGCTTTTGAACTAGGTGGTCAAATTGTAGTAGTGGGAAGGAGGCCTATTGGGGAGCTTTTATTGATGATCTCCATTTTGCCTTGGTCAATCTTTGGTGAAGCCATCAAATACTAATGCTTTGCAAGAATGGACTTGCTCATGTTGTTGGGCATTTCACCCCCAATGAAAAACTTTACACAATAGTAACCAATAATGTAGAAAGGTAAAAAATTGTTGCCATGGATGCTTTGATTTATAAAGTCAAAAAGGTTTTTGTATTGTATCTTTGGTGCTCAATTCAAATTCTTGCATATTGCTTGGACAAAGCAACATCATGGTTAATCATACTTCACTTTGTTTCCAAAGATCTTGTTCACCTCACTACTAATCCAATCAGTCAATTTCCTTACAAGGAATCATTTCCATAACAACCCATATTTTGCAACTCATCTTCAAATCAAACATTTTTGTGATTACCATTTCAACTATCCTATGTGGCACCATGGTATAAACAATTTGTGGTCACATATTTGATTACAAAATTATATTAAATTGTAGATGCAATTATGACATGCAACTACTACTAGTTTGGATGAAAATGAAGATGAAAAATGTGTTCATATCATTCATAAATAGTGGCATCTAACAATTTAGATAAAATTTTAATTGTATTTGGGATTCATAATGTGATTCATAGGTAACTAGACAACAAGTGGTGTCATTCAATTTGAAAATTAAGAATATATATCATAGTTGCAAATGTACATGTGTTAATGATTAACAATTACATGTAATATGTCATCACTACAACAAAAGGAGCCCTTATATGCCAAGTGATTTCACTAGATTTGAATGAGTTCATTGGTCTTAGTAAATGGGGACTAGTTGGAAAGTAGTGAATTCATTGGTTTATGGAATGGGGACTAGTGAATTGCACCCACATTTTGTAGTAGTGCATGTTATCTTATGTAAGCTAAATAACATAAATAACCCTTATGTACATCCCTAGATATCCCATGTAGCCTAGGCAAACATCAAGTAACCCCTAAGTAACCTAAGCAACCATTAGATAAATCACTAGGAACCTTAATTAGCTTAGGCAACCCCTAAGTATAGGCCCATACATACCCTAGTTAATTTAAACAACCCTTACCCTAGGCACCTTAGTAAATCTAAGTATCCCTAAAACTTATAGGTTTTTTGAAGTGTTAAGTTGTGCATGGGGTTGCAATAATGACATCATCAACAAATTACACAACTAGTTACAATTGACAAAACATTTATTAGCAACAATGGAAACCTTCTTAAGGAAAGTAATTGACAACCCTTTGGACTAATGTAAATTTTGACCATACTCTAAACTTTAAATGCAATAGTGTTTTTTTAAAATAAATATGTTGTGTCATATTCTCTTTTCATACATAATTATGTGAAATTTTATAAACACAAAAAATAGTTGATAAAAGGGGAGGATATAACTTATACAAATGACAAAAGTGAACTGGCCTAGAAGTGCACCATGCAAGATGGATGGTGTGTGGACAAAGAACATGTTTTTGTTGTATTCCTATCATGCAAGATGGATGGTGTGTGGACAAGAAACATGCTCTTGTTCTATTCCTATTTTATTGTTAAAAACAATGCTTTCTAATAATATAGTCACCATTGTTGGGATCTTATTTTTCAAAAACTTGCTGGTCCTGGTTTTATATATTTTTAAAAAAATTCAAAGAACTCCCAATTTTGGTCCTAGGAATTATATTTTTTATAATAGACCTTCAAGTTTAATTTTGGGCCTAATTTTCCATATTTCAAGATTCCTAGTTTTAACTACCTACACATAGCCCAAAATTGATTTTTTTCTAGTTATTAATAATAATTACAACCGATAAAAAATGGCTACCTTCACCCAACTATGTGTTGTAAGACCATTAAAAAAAAGTTTAAATGGAGCTTAGAAATAAAATGAGAAATTAAGTTTGTTTACCAAAGAGATTTGTAGATTATAGAATAAAGGAGATTTTTTTTTTTAATAAACATGAATAAACTAGGTAAGATTGTTGGAACTTAAAAATTTCAAAGAATTTTTTTGTAGCTTGAAGCTTAATTGGCTTCTTATTGAATCCATTTTCGTAGGCCATGATAAATACTCACAAACTCCAAAAAAAAAATTGAGTTTGGTTCTAACTCTATTGTGGAGTTTTCTTTCATACTTTTTTTCACTCTTTCAAAATTACAAATGCAAACAACAATCAAACCATGGAAAGACAAAAAGTGAAGGATCAAGCATAAGAACAAGTTTTTTGTAACTCTTCAATTGTATTGACAAAAAGAAAATTGTCATGAGACAAAGATTGTGAAAATATTGAGTCCAAAGAATCAAAATTTTCAAAACACTTGAAAAATATCTCTCCATGCTTTGATGATGGGGCCTTTATCCTTGAAAGAAATCGATGTCATTCATCAATTGTACAAAGCCACCAAAAACAATTCAATAGAGGCAATGCCAACTAATAAATTGGTTTGTACCTCTAAGCTTGACCTATTGATCTCCTAGTGACTCTTCAAGGGGTCATTGATCTAAAAACTACTCTATCAACCAAAAAGGAATGGAATTTTTTTTATCCTCTCCTAAGGTTTCAAAATTCAAAATATTTTTCCCATTTAACACATGCCTAAATAAAAATAATTCAAAATATAAAAAAACTTGAAATATGTTCCAAAACTAATAACTACATGTTTAACCCCTCCTCATTTCACACCTTCACATTTATTATTTCAAAAACCAATGTGTACTTGAATTTTTTTTCTTTGCTTAACATGTTTAACCCAACTAAGAAAAAAAAAATAGAACAAAAAAATTAAAAAACAAAAAATTCAAACTTGTACAAAACAAGTTTGGGAGCTAGGTCTAGATTTGGTTCTAATTGGAGGCCAATTTACTAGTGTTGGTAGGTTCTTTAGTTTTAAGTGTTAAATTGGAGGTTTTAGGTTTAGTTTCTTGTGGCTTGGACTTGAATTGGTTCTTATCTAGGTGGAACTAGGACTAGGATTGGACCATAGATTAGCCTTTTGCAGTAACTAGAACCAAACCTAAACCCATGAATAAAAATTCTTCAAAACGAGGTGGTCTTTTGAGTAAGAAATTTGATTTTTAAAAAAATTAGCACATAGGCTAAATTTTGTAGGTTGAAAATCTAATTTAATTTGCTATAAAACTTGGCACTGTCACAAATCCAAGTTTTAATTTGTTATAAAATCTAATATTTACACAATTTCAAGCCTTGCATATTGTATAATGTGTACATACAACTAGATCTTATTTTTGAACTAGGCCCAAAGGCTCTTGGATTTGAAAAATAGTGCCAAAACTGAAATCATAAGTTTTGAAATTTGAAGAAGTAAGCTCAAACCTAGACCAAAGAATCAACAAATTTTTTTTCTTCTAAATGTTAAAACTAGGATCAGAGGCTTTTAAAAAAACAAAGAACTAAACAACACTAGCACTTAACCAGTGTTGCTCCATTATTGAAAAAAACACCCAATTATCAAACCAATTACCAATAAAGTTATTAATAACTTCCCTAACAATTATTGATTTATTTTAAAATTGAGTAAAACACCTACTTGCTTGGTAGGTAGCATCCAAGGAACCAACGTGACCTTTATGGATTAAGTATTAAAATTTGAAATTTTAATAACCTACTTCGACTATTGGAATTTCATTTAAATGTAAGGTTACCAATTTTAAAACCTTATTTAACTTGTTTATGACACCTATGATACTTGATGTTTCACAAACTTGAGGGGTGCTTGCTAATTGAGAAGGCGGGCTTGGGGAACTTAGAGAAAGTAGGTTGAAGTGTTCAAACAAATTTAAGGTGTGGCCTCCCCCCTCCCCAAAGAAAAGGGGAGAAATATTGGCCGGAGTGAACCACCAACCGTGCGGGGTGGATGGTGGGTGGCCAAATACAATTTTCTTTTGGATTCGAGTTCCTAACTAGGGTGAACTAGCACCTACACTTGTAGGTTCAACTTCTTGAGTAAAGCCTCTTAGAGCTAAGAATCAATGGAGGAAACGTTAAATGTGGATAGTCATAATGTTTAAAAGCAACCCAAAAAAATTTGAGGTTTTTAGCATGATACTAATGAAGGTGCTGGTTCACCCAAAGCTCTTGCCCCTAGCTGATCATAGTGGTTAGCTTAGTTGTTATGCTACCAACTTTATT
>Ga0116228_10006559_pt1 | contig 10399 bp, 7 predicted proteins | sample S1TSphfallax_2_FD_89694 | JGI IMG/M metagenome (GOLD analysis project Ga0116228, IMG submission 89694) | Host-associated microbial communities from peat moss isolated from Minnesota, USA - S1T2_Fc - Sphagnum fallax MG | ecosystem: Host-associated > Plants > Peat moss > Unclassified | place: USA... | reverse complement strand
CTCGAGCGCCAATATGGCCTTCGGCATGTATCCGGGCCTGACCCATGGCGCCTATTCCGCGATACGCGAAGGCGGCACGGACGAGCAGAAGGCAATGTACTGTCCGAAGATGGTCTCGTTCCAGTGGGGCGGGACCATGAACCTGACCGAGCCGCAGTGTGGCACCGACCTTGGTCTGATCCGCACCAAGGCGGCGCCCAATGGGGATGGGAGCTACAGGATCACGGGCCAGAAGATCTGGATCTCCGCCGGCGAGCACGACCTGACCGAGAACATTATTCACTTGGTCTTGGCCCGCCTCGATGGCGCGCCCGAGGGGGTCAAGGGAATCAGCCTGTTCATTGTGCCCAAGTTCATCCCCGACGCGGACGGGAATCCCGGCGAGCGCAACGCCCTCGCCTGCGTCGGCCTTGAGGAGAAAATGGGCATCCACGGCAACGCCACCTGCGTCATGCAGTATGACGAGGCGACGGGCTGGCTGCTCGGCCAGGAAAACGCCGGCCTGAAGCTGATGTTCGTGATGATGAACGAGGCCCGTCTCGGCGTCGGCGTGCAGGGACTGGCCCAGGGCGAGGCCGCCTATCAGGCGGCGGCGGCCTTCGCCAAGGACCGGCTGCAGGGTCGCTCGCTGACGGGACCTAAGAATGCCTCAGGGCCGGCCGATCCGATCCTGGTGCACCCCGATGTCCGCCGCATGCTGATGGACGCCCGGGCGATCCTCGAGGCTGGCCGCGCCTTCCTGCTCTGGACCGCCCTGCACGGCGACCTGGCCCACAACGCACCCGACGAGGCGGTCCGCCAGAAAGCGTCCGACTACATGGGCCTTCTGACGCCGGTGCTTAAGGCCTATCTGACCGACAAGGGTTTCAAGATCTGTTCGGACGCCATGCAGGTGCACGGCGGTTCGGGCTTCACCGAACACTTCCCAGCCAGCCAGTACTTGCGCGACTGCCGCATTTCGCTGATCTACGAAGGCACGAACGGGGTGCAGGCGCTGGACCTCGTCGGACGCAAACTGGCCTCCAACGGGGGCCGGGCGGTGATGAGCTTCTTCGCCGAGGTCGACGGCTTTATCGCCGAGAACGCCCATGACGACGCGCTGAAACCCTTCATCGATGGTCTCGCTACGGTGAAGGGCAAGCTTCAGGACGGCACCTTCTGGCTGATGCAGAACGGGCTGCAGAACCCGGACAACGCTGGCGCAGCGTCTACCGATTATCTGCATGTTTTCGGCCTGACCGGCCTGGCCTACATGTGGGCGATGATGGCCAGGACAGCACAGGCCAGGATCGTCGCCGGCGACACGGATCCGTTCTACGCCAACAAGCTGAAGGTCGGGCGCTATTTTCTGGAGCGGGTGCTGCCTGAGGCCGACTCGCATCTCGCCAAGCTAAAGACCGGCTCGGAGACTATGATGGCTCTGGACGGCGACGCCTTCTGACGCCGAAACCAGCCGCAAAACGCCGCCGGCCTTTGACGGACTATATGGTTGGACAGCGCCGGTTAACCTGAGCGAAATCCAGCGCGCGTATCGTCATCGCCCACGCGGTCTGAACGGCCGGCTGGAAACGTCCTATGAGCATGAGCACACCAGAGCGTGTGGCTCGCCTCGACTCCATCATGGAGGCGCGGCGCAAACAGACCGGCTTCCGATTGATCGTCGGCGTCTGTCTGGTCGTGTTCTACCAGCAGCTTCTGGGCCTTTACCCGACCCTTGTCTGGGCCGCCATCTATACCGCGCTTCAGCTGACCGAGTTGCGCGTCTTCGCCAAGCAGACCAGCCTCGCTAGGGTCCGCACGTCTGCCGGATACAGCCTCGCACTGGCGCTCCTGTTCGCCAATACCCTGGTGTTCGGCAGTTTCGCCGTGCTCTGGCCATTCAAGGTCGGGGCCTGGGGCGTCAGCATCGGCGTGTTCCTTCTGGCCGGAGCCATGTTGAACACGGTCCTTACAACCCAGCAATCGAAAGACGCCTTCCACGCCTCGGCGGCGCCGCTGATCGGCTATTGCATCGCCATGCCGTTCGTCGCCTGGCGCATCGGCTGCGCGCCAGACATCGCGATCGACGTGGCGATCGGCAGCGCCATGCTGCTGGCGACCTCGCTGAAGCTGTGGAACGGCGCGCACAAGACCTTTCTTGCCGAGCAGGCGGCGCGGGCCGACGCCGAACGGCGGCGGGTCGAGGCCGAAAGCGCCGTGGCGGCCAAGTCGGCCTTCGTCGCCATGGTCAGCCATGAGCTGCGCACACCGATCTCCGCCATCCTGGCCGGCGCGACCGAACTGGATCGGCTTTCGGAGGGCGTAGGCCGCTCGCACGCCAGGCTGATCGCGGACGCGGGGACGATGATGCGCACCCTGCTCAATGATCTTCTCGACCTCGCCAAGCTGGACGCCGGCCGCATGGCGGTGGAGAGCGTGTCTTACGATTTCCGCGGCCTGATCGCCGACCAACTCCGCTTCTGGCGCGCCGAGGCGCGGAAACAGGGCGTCGCCCTGCGCCTGACAGGCGCGGCGCACGCGCCACGTTGGGTGCAGGGTGATCCGACCCGCCTGCGGCAGGTGCTGAACAACCTGCTGTCCAATGCTCTGAAATTCACCGACCAGGGCTCGGTCACCGTCAGGCTCGGGGTGTCGCCGACCAATGAAGGTGGGTTGTCACTCCGGATCGACGTTGCAGATACCGGCGCCGGCATGACCGCCGAACAGGTCGAGCGGCTGTTCAAACCGTTCGAGCAGGGTGACGCCTCGATCGCCCGCACGCATGGCGGCACCGGACTGGGGCTCGCGATCAGCCGCCAACTGGCTCGGATGATGGGCGGCGACATCACGGTGATCAGTCGTCCGGGCGAAGGCTCCTGCTTTACCGTCAGCGTCGTGGTCGCCGTCGCAGAGCCAGCCCCGATGCCGCAAGCCGGCGCTGACGTGGAACATGCGCGCATCGAAAAATCCATGGCGGTGCTCGTCGTCGACGATCACGAGATAAACCGCCGCGCCCTGTCGTTGATGCTGGAGCCGCTCTGGGCCGAGGTGACCGTCGCCGCCTCCGGGCAAGAGGCGCTGGGCCTCCTCGCCGCGCGCCCGTTCGACATCGTGCTGATGGACATGCACATGCCCGACATGAGCGGGCCGGAAGCGGTCATGCGGCTTCGCCTCGCCATGGGTCCCAACCGGCAGGTCCCGGTGATCGCGGTCACGGGCGCCACGCGGGAGAACGACATTGAGGCCTGCCTTGCCGCGGGCATGAACGACTGGGTCGCCAAGCCGATCGACGCTGGCCAGCTCTACAATGCCCTGGCCCGTCAGCTGGAAGGCGGCCTCAGGGATACGGCGGCGGCCTAACCCAGCAGCTTTTGCAATCGGGCCGTCAACGCCTCGGTGTCCTTGAGTTCGCATTCCCAGATCACTTCGGGCCGCCAGCCGAGGGCCAGAAGTTCGTTCTGGACGCGCGCGTCCCGCGCCCGGTTGCGCGCGATCTTTGCCGCCCAGTAGTCCGCATTGGCCTTGGGCGGGCGGTCGCCACGCCGACAGCCGTGGCCATGCCAGAAACAGCCGTGCACAAAAAGGCCAAGCCTGCGCCCGGGCATCACCACATCAGGCGATCCTGGCAGATCCTTCCGATGCAGCCGGTAGCGGACACCGAGCGCTGTCAGCGCCTTGCGGACCTTGACCTCTGCCGAGGAGCCCTTCCCCGGCACCCGCCGCATCACCGCCGAGCGTTCGGCCGGGGTGAAGGGGTCGCTCATGCCTGCGAGCGATCACAGGCCGTCGAACAGGGCCGTCGATAGATAGCGCTCGGCAAAGCTCGGGATGATGGCGACAATCAGCTTGCCGGCATAGTCGGCGCGGGCGCCGAGGCGGAAGGCGGCCGATAGGGCCGCGCCCGAAGATATGCCGCCCGGCAAGCCCTCGATCCGCGCCGCCCGGCGGGCCATGTCGAAGCTCTCGTCGTTGCTGACGGCGATCACCTCGTCGATCACACCGCGGTCGAGGATGCCGGGCACGAAGCCGGCGCCGATACCCTGGATCTTGTGCGGGCCCGGTTGGCCCCCCGCCAACACGGGCGAGGCCGCGGGCTCGACGGCGATCATCTTCACCGATGGCTTTCGCGCCTTCAGGACTTGGCCGACGCCGGTGATCGTGCCGCCGGTGCCGACGCCGGAAACGACAGCGTCCACCCTGCCGGCGGTGTCGTTCCAGATCTCCTCGGCTGTCGAGATCCGGTGGATAGCCGGGTTGGCGGCGTTCTCGAACTGCTGCGGCATGACTGAGTCGGGAATCTCGTTAAGCAGTTCCTCGGCCCGCGCGACGGCGCCGCGCATGCCCCTTTCCGCCGGGGTCAGCTCGAGCCGGGCGCCGAGCAGGAGCAGCATCTTGCGACGTTCCACCGACATGCTTTCCGGCATGACAAGGACCAGCTTCAGCCCCTTGGCCGCCGCAACGAAGGCCAGTGCGATGCCCGTGTTGCCGCTGGTCGGCTCGACGATCGTGGTGTCCGGCCCGATCAGGCCCTTGGCCTCGAGCGCCTCGATCATGGCGATCCCGATACGATCCTTGACGCTCGACAAGGGATTGAAGAACTCGAGCTTGGCGACCACCTCGGCCTTGGGTTTCAGTTCGGCGGTCAGGCGCGGCAGCCGAACGAGGGGTGTGTCGCCGACCAGGTCGAGGATGCTGTCGTAGATTTTGCCACGTCCTTCGCGCGCGTAGCGGGCGGGAAGTTCGGTCGGGGTCTTGGCGTCCATGGTCGGCTCGTTGATGGTGTGGCGGCCCTGACAGGCAGCATAAGGGCTAGAACCGCTGAAGTCTCGTCTGCTACCCGGCCGCCGCTAAAGCAACGGGGCGCCCGGTTGCGCCGGGCGGGACCCCCAGGTCAGCATCAGGAAAAGATCTCGAATAAGCCGGCAGCGCCCATGCCCCCGCCGACGCACATGGTGACGACGCCGTACTTCGCGCCGCGACGCTTGCCTTCCATCAGGAGGTGACCCGTGCAGCGCGCGCCGGTCATGCCGTAGGGGTGGCCGATGGCGATCGAGCCGCCGTTCACATTATACTTGTCGGGATCGATTCCCAAACGATCGCGGCTGTAGAGGCACTGCGAGGCGAAAGCCTCGTTCAGCTCCCATAGGTCGATGTCGTCGACCTTCAGCCCGTGCCGCTCGAGCAGGCGCGGGACGGCGAATACCGGACCGATGCCCATCTCGTCGGGCTCGCAGCCGGCGACGGCGAAGCCCATGAACCGGCCCATCGGCTCTATGCCGCGTTTTTCGGCCTCCTGCGACTCCATCATCACCACCGCCGCGGCGCCGTCGGAGAGCTGGGAGGCGTTGCCGGCGGTGACGAAATTACCCTCGCCCATCACCGGCTTCAGCGACGCCAAGCCTTCGAGTGTTGTATCGGGGCGGTTGCATTCGTCGCGGTCGACGACGTAGTCGACGATCGACTCCTCGCCGGTGGCCTTGTCGACCTTCTTCATCTTGGTTTCGAGCGGGACGATCTCGTCCTTGAAAATGCCGGCCTGCTGGGCTGCGGCGATCTTGAGCTGGCTGCGCAGAGCGTATTCGTCCTGGACTTCGCGGCTCACGCCATAGCGTTTGGCGACGATATCGGCCGTCTCGATCATCGGCATCCAGAGGGCCGGCTTGTGCTTCATCAGCCATTCTTCGGTATAGAAATAGGTGTTCATCTTGCCGCCCATCTGCACCAGCGAGATGGACTCCAGTCCGCCGCCGACGGCGACCGGGGCGCCCTCGTTGCGGATGTAATTGGCGGCGATCGCAATGGCGTTCAGGCCCGAGGAGCAGAACCGGTTGATGGTGGAGCCGGACGTGGTCACCGGGCAGCCGGCCCGGATCGCCGCGAGGCGGGCGATGTTGCCGCCGGTGGCGCCTTCGGGCTGGCCGGAGCCCAGCACCACCTCTTCGACCTCGGCGGGCTCGATCGTCGCGCGCGCGATGGCGTGCTTGATCACATGGCCGGCCATGGTGGCGCCGTGAGTGTTGTTGAACCCGCCCCGGATGGACTTGGCGAGGCCCGTGCGGGCGTAGGAGACGATGACGGCGTCACGCATGGACGATTCCTAAGAACGTGTTGGGGAACATATTTGTGGAGAGCATTTGGAAGTGGCGGCGTGCGCCTTGGAGGACAAACTAGCCCTGCAGGCGGGCGAACGCCAGGGGGGTACAGGGCTCGGATGACCGGATACAGGAACACCCTGCCAGGGTTCCGATGGCCCGCAAGACCCCATGGCCATACTGGATCAGCCGCCGGTCATCAGCGGCCCGAGGCCGGGGATGGAGCCAAGCACGTCACGCAAACGGTCCTGCCCCGTTTTCTCATGCACGAAGCCCATGGCGATCGGCAGGATGGCCTGCATGTCGGATAGCATAAGGCCCTCCTTGGACAGCCGTTGGTTCAGCGCCATGGCGTCGGCCATCGCCGCCCCGCCGGCGCCGCCGGTGCGGCCCATGAGGCCGCCGACCATGCCACGCGGCTTGTTGTCGGTGATGGCGGTCCCCTCCAGGGCCAGCTCCTCTGAACCGGGGACGGCGTGCATCAAGTCCGTCACCTTGTCGGGATCGGCATGCTTCTGGATCAGGGCGAGGGCGGCGGCGAGCCCGAGTCGGGACTGAGCCTCGGTCAGGCCCACCTTGTCCGCGCAGCGGTCGATAAGCTCGTCAATCATCTGGACTGGCATGACGTCTGGCTATCCGATCAGGCCCGCGGGGTAAACCACATGCCCCCCGCACCGCCAGGTGATCACTCGGCGGTCCAGCCGCCGTCGATCGAGAGCGCTGCGCCGTTGACCGAGGCGCCGGCGTCGGACACCAGGTAAAGCAGGAGGCCCGCGAGTTCCGAGAACTCCACGAACTTCTTGGTGGGCTGGGCGGCCAGGATCACGTCCTTCATCACCGCCTCCTCACTGATGCCGCGCGCCTTGGCCTGGTCGGCGATCTGCGCCTCGACCAGGGGCGTTTTCACATATCCCGGACAGATCGCCGAGCAGGTGATCCCCTGCTGCGCAACCTCGAGCGCCACGGTCTTGGTCAGGCCGAGGACCCCGTGCTTGGCCGCAACGTAGGCCGACTTGAACGGCGAGGCGACGAGGCCGTGCGCGGAGGCGATGTTGACGATGCGGCCATGCTGCTGGGCCTTCATGATCGGGATCGCGGCGCGGGTGGCGTGGAAGGCTGAGGTCAGGTTGATGGCGATGATCTGGTCCCACTTCTCCGGCGGGAACTCATCGACCGGAGAGACGAACTGGATGCCCGCGTTGTTGACCAGAATGTCGAGGCGGCCAAGTTCGGTCTTGGCGTAGGCGATCATGGCGGCGATCTCCGCGCCCCGGGTCATGTCGGCGCCATGGTAAAGCGCCGTGACGCCATGCCGTTCGGCCATCGCCGCCCGCTCGCGCTCGATCGCCGCCGCATCGCCGAAACCGTTCAGCACAACATTGCAGCCGGCGGCCGCGAGGGCGTCGGCCAGCGCCATGCCGATGCCCGAGGTCGAGCCGGTGACGACGGCGGCCTGGCCGTGGAGGATCCTGCTGTCTGACATACGGCGCTCCTGGATGGCGCCCGCCTATAGCACCGCTTTGACCCTGAACGTCAGGGTTGGGGCCGTACGAACACCCATTCGTGTTCGCTGGAGAGGGTCTCACGATAGCGGTAGCCGTCGAGGTCGAAGGCCTTGAGCGCCTCGGCGTGTTCGATCCGCCGGTCGATGGCGAAGCGCGCCATCCGGCCGCGAGCATGCTTGGCGAAGAAGGAGATGATCCGTCGCTCGCCGTCCTTTTCTTCCTTGAAATGGCACGTGACCACCCGAAGCTTCAGCGCGCGGGCGTCGATGGCGCCGAAATATTCCTGGCTGGCCAGGTTCACCAGGGTCTTGTCCGCCTGGCCTTCCGCCGCGGCGTTCAGGGCCTTGGCCGGCTTATCGCCCCAGAAGTCGTAGAGGCTCGATCCGCGATCGGTCTTGAGCCGGACGCCCATCTCGAGGCGATAGGGCTGGATCCGGTCGAGCGGGCGCAGCAGACCATAGAGGCCTGACAGGATGCGCAGATGGTCTTGCGCCCAGGCCAGACCCTGCCTGTCGAGGCTGCGGGCGTCGAGGCCGTTGTAGACGTCGCCGGCGAATCCGAAAGCGGCCTGGATCTCGCCCTCGGTCTCGCCGATCCCCCGCGAGCGGAAACTCTTGAACCGCTGGACATTGAGATCAGCCAGAGCATCGGAGATATCCATCAGACGCTTGAGATCGGCGGCGTTCAGCTTGCGGGTCGTCGCCGCCAGGGCGGCGGTGTCCTTCTTCAGCGCTGGCGTCGTCGCAGGCAGCGACGGGTCCGCAGGCGTGAAATCCAGCGTCTTGGCCGGCGAAATGACGAGGAGCATGGGTGAGCCTGAAGGGGCCAGGGGCTCGGGCCCGCGGCGCGCGCTCATAGACGGACCGGCGGCCGATGTCGAGGCCGGGGGAGTGAAGCTCCCCATCCCCCATTTGGGGACAACAAAGAGCGTTCTGGAAAACGGACCGTTTACCACTTTGCGTCATGGTCGCCTCAGTTTGAGGACGAGTATGTCTGGTACGCGTAACATGCCGTCCCGGCACGCTGACGGGGACAGCGCGCCCGATCAGTCGAGCGCCGCCGTCGCCGCTCTGGTGTTCGAGCATAGCCGGGATCTGGTCCTGGTTTGCGACTGGAGCTCGACCATCATCGAAGTCAATCCGGCCTGGACCAGCCAGTTGCATTGGCCCCGTGAGGCCCTGCTCGGCCGTAATATCTATGATTTCGTACACGCGGACGATCAGGACGCCCTTCGCCAGACCGGCCAGACGTTGCGCGAAGCCGGCAGCGCGCGGCGGACTTTCCGCATCTCCACAAAGGCCGGCGCCTGGCGCTGGGTCGATGGCGTGTCGCAGGTGGTTTCTCCGAGCCGGCTCATAGCGATCCTGCGGGATGTGACCGACGAACGGGCTTTGGCCGCCGAGGAGGTTACCGCTCTGGTCGCCGCCAGGGACGCCGCGCGCGACGCCGAGGCCGAGGCGCTGAGCGTCCTGGAAAACGCGCCGTTCGCATCCTGCATCCTCGGACCGAACCTCGAATATATCTCGATCTCGTCCGCCTGGACCGCGCTTTTCGGACCGTACGACGAAGGGTTTCAGGGCCGCCCGTTCTGCGGCCCCAAATCCCCGGCTCTGCGCAAGCGTTTGCACCGCGCCCTCAAGCTGGCCCTGATTGGCGAAATTTACTCTGGGGCCGAGGAGGAGATCGACGGGCCCGAAGGCCCACTGATCGTTCACTGGCAGGCCCGCCCGTGGCGCGCGCCCACGGGCGAAATCCGCGGCGTGATCCTCTATGCCAGCGATGTCACCGACATGGTGCGGTCCCGCAGCGCCGCCCGGAACAACGCCAAGCGGCTGAAACTGGCGCTGGAGGCGGCGGACGCCAGCGTGTTCGAGATCGACTTCGTCAACCGGAGCTTCTGGGCGGGCCACGGTTTCCAGAAGCTTGGCGGCCGTATCCTGAGTTTCGAGGAGGCGACCGCTCCGTGGCCGAACCTGCACCCCGAGGATCGCGCTCGGGTAGCCGCCGAGGGCGACGTGTTCGACACGCGCAAACCCGCGCCGATCGAGGGGCGGATGTTGACCGCAGAGGGGCCACGCTGGGTACGCACCCAGCTGCGGGTTCAGCACGACGCCCTCGGCCGGCCGCGCAAGGCGATCGGCCTGATCCAGGACATAGACGAACAGAAGCGCCAGGCCATCGCCCTGGAGGAAGCCGAACAGCGCGCCAAAGTCGCCGCGGAGGCCAAGTCCAACTTTCTGGCCAACGTAAGCCACGAAATCCGTACGCCGATGAACGGGGTGCTTGGGGTCTTGCAACTCCTCAAGCGCGAGCAACTCGACGCGGACAAACAGACGCTGCTCGACGAGGCCCTAACCTCCGGCCGCATGCTGACCGAAATGCTCGACGACCTGCTCGACTTCTCAAAGATCGAAACCGGCCAGTTCGAGCTGCATACCGAGGCTCTGGATCCGACCGCCGTCCTGGTTGGCGTCGCCAACCTGCTTCAACCCGCCGCGTCGGCCAAGGGACTGAAGATCACCGCCATGGCCGCGCCGGACGTCGGCACGGTGAAGGCCGATCCGCTACGGCTGCGCCAGGCGCTCTACAACATCATGGGCAATGCCGTGAAATTCACCTCGCACGGCTCGATCGAGGCGCGCCTTAGCCGCTGCCAGGCGGCGGACGGCTCCCGGCGTTTGCGCTTCGAGGTGCAGGACACCGGCACGGGCGTGCCGGAGCATTTCCAGGCCACCCTATTCGAAAGGTTCGAGCAGGCCGACGGCTCATCGACGCGCAAATACGGGGGGTCGGGTCTCGGCCTCGCCATCACCAGGCGGCTTG
>Ga0116228_10006558_pt1 | contig 10399 bp, 10 predicted proteins | sample S1TSphfallax_2_FD_89694 | JGI IMG/M metagenome (GOLD analysis project Ga0116228, IMG submission 89694) | Host-associated microbial communities from peat moss isolated from Minnesota, USA - S1T2_Fc - Sphagnum fallax MG | ecosystem: Host-associated > Plants > Peat moss > Unclassified | place... | reverse complement strand
CCTCCTCCCTTAGAATGTCTGCCTGTCAGCTTTCCTGTCTGACTGACATTCCAAGAACTAATAACAAAGCAGCAAAGAATGGAGAACAAAAGCCCTTGCAGTAGTAATACCCGGAAGAAACACAGAGATGATCACTATGGTTGGAGAAGCACAAGCCTTGGAGATGCCATCCGATGCCAACCCTAAACCCTAACCCTCCCCTCCTAAACCTCCTCTTTCTCTCATCTCACACACTCTCTCTCTCAATTATTCTCTCCTTCCACCGCTCTTCCCACCTCCTCTATCTAGACTATATGGTTGTGGAGTAGAGGAAACATAAGCATGATACATATGCACATAAAATATTTTCCTTGAGTTGCGGTTTTCTCTACTGACCACAAACAGACGCATCCAAGTGCACTCCAGTTATGTACCCTTGCACAAGAGTAAGGGTACTCCAGCTGATCAAACTGCTTATTTCCAAGCTTGAAATTGTTTGAGAAACATTTGCATTGTTTCGGTGAAGAAGGAAAGTAACACATATGCGCACGCACACATACACACATACAAATTGCTAACCCTGACAACAAAAGAAGTGAAGTACAAATGTTCAATCAAGGCACAATTGTAGGTACATGATGGCTTGCAAGCCTGATGCAAATTTTTATGTGCTGAAATTGTACAAAATGTCAATTCTAAGTTTTACAAAGTAGACAAAGAAATGGAAGAAATTGTTTCTAGTACTAGTACACATCATTTGGACTCTGAGGAAAGGACAAAGGAATTCAGTTGGTGCATGCTGCAGCAGTAGTTTAATGGAGGAGGAAGAAAGATGTTTGAATCAAGAGCCGCAGTGCAGCAAATTGCTTTTCCTCCTGGATTGGGTAACAACCTTCAAGTAGAAAAGTTTGCAATTTATGATGATGCATAAGCACAGTTGGTCATACCTCTCTGGGTTTGATCTTGTTGATGTGTGCAAGAGATGTTGATTGATTCTCTAGGGTCCTGTGGTTCCATCATCACCCATGGCCAATCTGCTTGCATTTTGTTCTAGAGTCTTTTGTTGCAGTTTTGTTGTTGGCAGATTTGCTGTTGCAGATGAGAAACTGAAACGGAAAGAAAGCAAACAATACCTCCCATAGAGGTATTGTGGTTTTTTTTTTCTTCACATTTGAATTGTGGTACTTGAGTGTCGATGAGCAGCAACAGGAGGGCATGGGATCTTTTGGAGCTAGAATTTTTCCAACAGCCACCATGAAGAAGAAATTTGAGAATTTGTGAGCTTGATATTCATGAGCTTGACATCCATTCTTTGTTGTTTTTTTTTTTCCCTATCTGGGTGATAGAATGGAATACTCAATGTTTTCACTGGAGCTTCTCCAAGTGCTATAAGCTTGGTCAAGACAAGTGCTCACATATAGCATTTTGGGACGATCCTCCTTTTGTTGCTTCACACAGTCAAGAGCCAAATTGATGATGCTTTTCAACACATTGATGTTTTTTGGTTTGTCCATTGTGATGGAATCGATGATCTTTTCAATCTCACCTTGTTTAACGAGTTGGGCAGCCCAATCCTTGATGTTCTTACGACCAACAACCGCACGTCTGGAGCTCATCAATTCCAAGAGTACGATTCCAAAACTGTACACATCACTTGCAAATGTGGCTTGACCTGATGTAGTGTACTCGGGATCAAGATATCCAATTGTACCACCCACACGACTTGGCACCATGAACGAATTCTTCTCGTCTCTGTTCCAAATTGACAAACCAAAATCAGAAACATGTGCATCAAAGTTCTGATCCAACAAAATGTTGGCAGGCTTGACATCACCATGGTAGATCTTCTGCACTGCATATTCATGGAGGTACTCCAGTCCTTTAGCAGCTCCAGCAGCAATTCGTAGTCGGTCCTCCCACCCAAGCCTTGGAACACCCTTCTTCTCCTCTGGGTGCAAACATTCCTCAAGAGTTCCATTCTGCATGAATTCATACACTAGAATAATCTCATCCTTGCAGTAACCCAGAAGTCGAACAAGGCATTTATGATTGAGCTTTGACAAGAGCTCCAGCTCTCTTGTAAATGTGTCCCACGAACTCTTATCCAAATTGTTCATCGTGGGCTTCTTGATTGCTACAACAGTTTCATCACTGAAGACTCCTTTGTAGACTAATCCATGAGCACCTCTACCAAGAAGAGATTCCTCGCTCCAGTTCCCAGTTGCTTCGCAAAGCTCATCCTCAGTGTATTCGGTCAAATCTTTGATTGCATGAATTCCCCATCCCTCCGAATTGCATCGCGTTGATAACCCTGGCATTCCTTTGTATGGACTGTTCCTGGCATCATCCACCAATCACACAAAGCTCATTCACAATGAGATCTACAAGGCCATCACAGTCATAAACATTTTTCTATATTGCATAGTTTTCAAGTAGCAAACTTGCTGGCAAACATTTGCATTTCTGCTTCACAAAACCTACACGAAATCTGCAAAAACCTACATCCCAATCATACGTATGCAGCAAAACTCAGAGTATGAATTTTTTTATGTTTTGCTTACATTGCTGGCACAGCTGAATCGGAATATGGGTGATTGGTTAAAGACTGATCCTGTCCATGGTTGGCCAGCAGTCCTTTAAACCTTCGACGCATCAAGAACACAATCAACATAATGATGACTATGAGCGATGCCCCACCACCGATGGCAATCGCACTGATCTCTGAGCTCTTGAGAGAATGGTGTGGTTCCACAGGAACAAGACACATTCCTGGGCAATTACATACGCGCTCCTGAAATGTTTGCCCACTTGTATCTGTCTGTGTACACAACGTATCCACAGGCAGTGGTACCCTGGGGCATTGATTTAAGGTTGACAACATGAACTGCACATCAGAATAGCAAATTTTTTTTCATGGTTAGCTAGCTCCTTGCTTTTTTGGGTTTGCACATTTGTCCTTCAAATCCACTCACAAAACCAGCCAATTCTCTACTGCTTTTTTCTGAAGCTCAAGATATTAGAAGTTATTTCAAACCCACAAAACATGAACACAATCTTGAATCAAATATGTACCTTGCAGGGTAGTGGAGTTGTTAGATTCAAATAGGGAACTGGGTTTGTGTTTTTATGAGACGGAAGTGCGGCAGCAAGATTTGCTAGACCTACATCTTCGAGGATGATGTCAATTCCAGCAACTCCAATTAACGTGTAGTTATCAGAGTCAAATGCAGGATACGCTACAGTGATGACCATTCCAAGGCTTCCATCATCAAGGTAAGGTGCAGTCCAGTATGGCAAATAGCTGAGTGCTTGCAGGCGCAGGTTTGCAAGTATACCAAAGTAGGATCGCAGGGTCCACAAAGGATTGTCAATTGTTTGGAGAATCCGTTCGTATGTACCATTGCAAGAGCAGGCAACCTGTGAAAGCATTGTGCTTGTATCAATGGATCGGTCAAAACTGAAGATTTGCACCAACATCTGTTGCATGCGGATACTGCTGAATAGCCCGCTTGTATTTTCGGTCAAAGAGAGAATCTGCCCATATGTAAATGTCAGGATTACCTGCACATTTACAACCCAAGAAAAACCCATTCACCAAACTTCTCTTGTCTGCAAATTCTGTACAAATCAAAGGAAATTTCTGAATCTAGACACCACATGAGCTCACCACCCCCATCACTGTAGTACTAACAAAACACCGGATTTCAGAGCTTCTTAGTATTGCAAATTGTATGATCCCTCCTTGAAGCATTAAGGGGGGATTTGTGCTTCACCTGAAGAGCATCACCCAAAGGTGTTTGGAAACTTTGGTTGGCCAAAAGAAACGCTGCAAGCAAATTTGATGACCCTTGAAGACTATCAGGGTTGAGACTTTGAAGTTCAGTTTTCAGCGATTGCACACTTGCTGGATTCACAGTCATCTGGAGGAAGAAAATCAATCCACAAAAACTCCATCAGATAAGGACTGAAGAGTTGGGTGGAAGAAAAAAACCACAAGACTAAAACAATATTAAGAGTTGTAAGAAGTGCAGTTGAAAACATAATATAGAAGTGGGGAGTGAGAATTTTATTTACCGGTTTAAGGACATAGTTAGCCACTGTACTACTATTGAAGGTGATAATAGTGACACGATCACTGGAGTCGATCAATGTGTCCAATAACACTGAAATGATTGAAACTGCAGCACTAAACACAGTCGTGGTTCCAGCAGTAACCGCCAGATCGTCAGGGAGATTGAAACCCATTGAAACCCCAGCATCAAGCAGCACCATAACATCCTTCTTGACCGCTGTCGCGCCCATGTACCTGTTGTTACCACATTACAAAAGAGACAAATATAAAGAATGTTGGAAAGAAAAAATTCCTTTGTATCTTTTATGAATGTGCTTATTATTCCTGTGAACAAACTGAAAGTTTAGGTGAAAGAGTTGGACTATTTACCAGGGCCGCAATCTTGGCTCAAAGGTGCAATTATTCGCAGGCACATCCTGCAAATTTCAGACCAAATAAAAAGGCATGAGAAGGCTCCCATGTGTCGGGTGACAGACTCCCCCACTGCAGTACAAACAAACTACATACCATCCTATGAACTAGAATTCTAATATAGTATTCTTGTTATGCAAAAGATTGTGAAGACCTATTCTGCCTTTCTCCAGGCTTTTAGAAGAGTCACAGAATTTAGCTGCTTTGAGGGAAAAGAAGACACTGGAGCAGCAACTGGTTCAAACTGAAAAGACTGGAGATCCAGGGAACCCAAAGCCCTATTTATTACAAGCACAATAGGCCCTCAAAATCATTTATGCCAGGAAATGCGCCCTCTGTAGAGCATGTTCTTCTCAGTAGATGTAAGAATGTAGAGAAAAATGGTGGATAGGTAGGTGGGTGGGTGAGGAAAGGGGGGACATACTCGGCCAGGGAAAGCTCTGTGCACTCCCTCCACAGAGCCAAAGTAAGTCCAGGATGTGAAATTCAAGTTATTGTTATATTGCTGTGAGATGTTCATCAACACAGGATCAAGCATTCGTTGCGAGCAGATTGATGCATTTGCTTCAGACAATGTCTCCATCTGGTTAGGAATCCTGCCATAAAACATTGCAACAACAATGTGAAATGTGCAAAACAAACACTGTGGGCAACAAAGATTGTGCAAAGAACTACTGGACTCTGGCAACCAAAGATTGTGTCAAAAAATGCACTCTGGCCAACAGAGATTTTGTGCAATAAAATTGTGCTCTGGACAAGAGAAATTGTGCAAAAACCTGCACTCTGGCCAACAGAGATTGTGCCCAAGACTGCACTCAGGTCAATGGTTTCAGCTTGTGAACAAATCTGCAAGTCTCTGGGCAATAGAGATTGTGCAAAACTGCACTCTGGTCAACAGAGATTGTGCACATATCTGCAAGTTTCTGGGTAATAGCAATTGTGCACAAAATTGCACTTGGGCAAATAAAGATTGTGCACAAAACTGCAATCTGGTTGACCAGGATTGTGTCCACAAAAATGTGCAAGTCTCTGGGGCAATAGAGATTGTGCACAAATTTGCACAACTCTGACAAAATAGAGATTGTGCTTTTTCTGAATGTCCAGCTCCAACAACAATATACAACTGAGCTCAGCTCAGCCCAGGTCCACAGAGCTAGAGAAGGTGTCAAAAGACAGAGGGGGTTGGAGACCAAAGGCTGCTGGAGGGAGGCAAGCTGATGGGTACAAGACATTTGAAGCTTTGGTGAATGTGTTCATGCCAGTAGCCTGGTTGCAGTCAAATGCCGGAAACAAACACACCTGGATGTCCACCAAGAGTTGTAAATCTAAAGAAGGTTTTGTCAGGGACCCAGTTTAGTAGAAGAAAAGAGCAAGACCCTCAACACACACACACACACACACAGAACCCGTGTGAGAGAGTTTTGTATCATAGATCATTACCTGACAAAGCTTCGGCCCAACGAGACTCTCTCTCTCACACAGCCAAGGGTGTCTTGGAGGTTATCACAGTTGGTATTGTTGACGACTTGCTTGCAAGTGTAAGAAGCTTCATCATCTTGCAATGGCACACAAGCTTGCCTTGAGCAATTGGCAACACCACCACATGATGCCACCAAATCTGCAGCCAGACAGCAGCAACCAACCAACCAAGCCGCATGAAGGAAAAACACACATAGGTACACAGCTCTGTTAGACTGAGCTTCTTCCCGACAACCCAACAATGTACACAGAAGAAGAACATCTCCACACCCATGCCAGACACATGCTAGATCACATCTTGTTCATCAAAGGACAAGGTGTAGCACCCAAGTGATCACAAGAGAAAACGGAACAAATGGGTACTAAGTAGAACAAGAAGAAAAAGAACCAAGGACAAGGACAAGAAGAAGGAGCTGCAGGATTTTTTGCATACCACAAGTGTTGCGGAAATTGACGGATGCTTGTGCTGCGATTTGCATCACCTCTTTCTCCACTTCGTCCAAATAGGCGTTGGCTTGGACCTCACTTTGTGCGCAACAAGAGCCGGTCAGAAGAAGAAGAAGCAGCACTACTGCTGCTGAAGAGACTAGTATCATCTTCAACCCTCCTGCAGATTGCACCACCATTTGCTGCATCCTCCTCGACCTCGCAGTGGTCGACACCATCTTCTTCTCATGCGCCCGCATATGCACCACCAAACTAGTACTAGTACTACTGCTGCTGCTGCTGCTGCTGCTGCCTGAGATATTCGAGCTCTCTTCTGACCTGATCTGGAGCTGGTCACAATCTTCTCCTGTTCGATGTCCTCACCAGAGTTGTGCTAGAAATTACTGTGCCTGCTGCTTCTCGACTGGTCCCCTCCTGCACTTCCTCCTCCAGCAGCCATCAAACAGGACACAGTCGACACAAGAGCTGAAAACCCCATGACGAGAAGCAAGCGCAAGTTCCGTGAGTTTGTTCTTATGGAACTGAATCTCAGCAGCTGTCGCAATACTGCACACAATCCTCAATCAAACGGCTTCTACAACAACAGACATCTCTCTCATGTAAAACTGCAAACATCGTCATCCACTGCAAGCTGCGAAAAACCATCAACCTCGAGCTTCCACACAAACTGAGCTCAAGATCTTACACCACAGATGATGATGATGATCATCATCATCATCAGCTGATCCTGGATTCAGAACAAAAAGAGGAAAAAAGAAATTCCATTCACGGAGCTCATGAGCGACAGAAGAAGCTGCAACAGCTGTTGATGAGTATATATATAGAGAATGGGATCAAAAACTGTCGAGCTCAAGCTCCGAGTTCTCGGGACCGGGATTTGGCGCAGATGCTCTTGTTGTTGCAGCTACTGGTGGTGGTGTGATCCGGTTGTTTTTAGCATTTGTTCCTTTAACTCCCCCCCCCCCAAAAAAAGAGAAAAAAACAAAACAAACATCATCAACAACTAGAAACAGCAGCAATTGTTGTTGTTGTTGTAGCAGCAGCAAGCAAGCAAGCAAGCAAGCAACAAATCAGAGATGCAAAGACAAGCTCAAAATCAACGTGCCCTTTGCAACGACTTCGTGTGTGCGTACGTTGCAGCTGCTGCCTCTGCTGACTGCTGCTGCTCTGTTAGAGGAGAAAAAGCTTCCATTGAGAACATCATTGGGAACAGAGACGGGAACGGGCTGTTTCCTGAACCAATTGAGAACAGAATGGGGAACAAGATTGGGAACAAGATACAGGAACGAACTTTCTCGTCAACCACTTGGGAACAGAATTGGGAACAAGATACAGGAACGGACTTTCTCGTCAACCACTTGGGAACAGAATTGGGAACAAGATTGGGAGCAGGTACAGGAACGGACTGTTTCGTGAACCGATTGAGAACAGCATTGGGAACAAGATTGAGAACAAGGTTGGGAACAAGATTGGGAACAGGTAGAGGAATGGACTTTTTCGTGAACAGATTCAGAACAGCATTGGGAACAAGATTGGGAACAAGATTGGGAACAGGTCCAGGAATAATGTCCATAACTTGTAGAGAAAAAAAAAAAAAAGGGACCAGTTGATTGGAACAAATTTGGAGAACGCCATGTAAAGGCGCCAGTGGGAGGCGGGTATAAGAAACGGGTATCAAGCCCCCGGAAAACCGGGTATCAAGCAGGGTATCAAAGTTGGGGTAATTTTGGGGTTATCCAGACTGGATTCTTCTAAATAGCAAATTCCCACTCACTCACCCAAAAATAATCAGACTTTTGGGAGGCCCCCCCCCACCCCTTTCGTCACTCCATCACGTAACGACTTCTCCTCCTCGTTCGGTTGCATGGAAATTCTATTATTCCTAATAATATCGGTTCGTCATTGTCGTCATCCGTCACTATTTATTTTTGGCCCGGACTAACAAAATAGCCCTTCCTACCAACACCCTACCTCTCTCTCTATTAAGAGCATGTTTCGGATATGGATCCATAAAGTCTTTCTTTCGTTGGTTTAGTTTTTTTTTATAAATGGGTTTTGTGACAACATATTCTTCTTCGCACAAGAAAGATACATTACTCAGCATGGGTGACGACTTCTTATCCGTCACCGGTTCTTTGCCTTGCCTTGTTCTCTCTCGTGATTTCACCGGGGTGAGATGTTTTGAAATACTTGGAACTAGTGCGGTCCTTTGATTATTATGATTTTCTTTTTTCCGATTGCTTGGGAACCGGCGGTTCTTTCATTTTTGGCTTGTATTTTTATCCTTTCCTTTCAAACATCCGAGAACTGATAATTCTTGAAAACAATCAAAGAACCCTCGGCCACCCCACATTTTTAAGAACCATGTTGGGGAAAATGGAAATAAAGGGGGGCTTAATTGATCCCGGCTTAACACCGTCGTCTCTTTCTCTTCCACCTCACCCCCAAATCAACCTTGAACCAAAAACTTGAACAAATTGAGAACCACCATTTTGGGAACATGATTGGGGGGAACACGTTCGTGAATGATGACTCTAAACTAGCTTCACCGCTTGCTTGCTTGCTTGCTCACTCGCTGGGGATGCTTACAAAATCTTTCCCTAAAGCACCACTTTTTTTGTTTTGTTTTCCTAGACTAAAACACTCCCTCTCTTTTGATCAATGGATGATGGAAAAAAAATAGTCGACCCTTTTGATTGATTTAAAGTGTTTATATCCAAATATCGAATTGCCTATGCTCACAAAATGCCAGAAGCAATCTATATTGTGAAGATCTATAGCAATTTGGGACAAGTAGTAGCGCTGCACTTTAGAATCTAGAGACTGTCCCATGTTAGAACTTCCCTTTATAAAAAGGAGCAAAATCTTGATCTTGATTGATTGAAATGTCTTTCATTTCACCGGAGTTAGTTAGATTTTTCCTCAGCTCACTTTTGCATCTGTTTCTTTTCGACTTGCAAGTTAGGACTAGGGTAGATAGGTTGGTGAGCGAACACTTAAGAAGAACTCAAAGGAGATCGAACCCTCACACATTGTTGTTCCTCTGCTGTGCTTCTGAAGCTCAAAGAACATACATTTGTAGCATTTCACCAAGTGCCCCAAAAATAAGTATGTGTTTGGTGATGAACGATTCGACCCTAGTACATTTCCTAGTTGCAAATTCAACTTCGTCGGTAAGTGCAAAGCAAAATCAAAAGTGTACAAAACTAGAAACAAAAGTCGTTCTAAAAGTCGTTCAATTTGGTGAAGGGAGAGATGATGAGACAAAGTATTTGAAAAAAAGTGTTCGATCAAAAGTATGTGTGTTTGGTGATGAGCGATTCTACTATACCCTAGTCCACTCCCTAGTTGCAAAATTCAACTTCGTCGTCGGTAAGTGCAAAGCAAAATCAAAAGTGTACAAAATAGAAACTACTAAGTCAGATGTGTCGGGCCCACTTGATACAAATTACTATCATCACTTGCTTGCTGGTGTTTTCTGGTTGCTGCTACAAAAGGAAAAAAACAAAAGGGTTCGTATATAAGTTCCTTATGAAGTGAATCCTTGCTCTATAATCCTTGCTTCTTTTGTAATGTTTTTTTTGGGGAGAATGGGATGAGGGAATTGGGTTGCAAAAAGATGTGCACCCTATGCCATCTCTTGCTACAATATGTATAGTTCTTTTTTTTTTTGGGGTTCCCCAATAGAGAGGGAGGAAGAGAAAGATCAAAAAGAAAGAAGAAAAAACAACGTCTTGTAGTATATAGCTACCATATGATTTGTGAGATGTTTTTTGGGGGGTGCGTTGTAATTGGGTCATTTGCTAAACTATAGTTAATCGCGTGTTAGTAGTCAAATGGGTCATTTACTAAACTATAGTTAATCACGTGTTAGTAGTCAAATGGACTGTATCTAGATGTACCTTACCCATCTGCACTTCCCAAATAAATAGTGAATTTTTGGTATGGGTATCCATCCATTTGTGTGTCCTTGGTGGACCACTTCAAAACCGATAAAATCGTATTAATATG
>Ga0116228_10006555_pt1 | contig 10401 bp, 7 predicted proteins | sample S1TSphfallax_2_FD_89694 | JGI IMG/M metagenome (GOLD analysis project Ga0116228, IMG submission 89694) | Host-associated microbial communities from peat moss isolated from Minnesota, USA - S1T2_Fc - Sphagnum fallax MG | ecosystem: Host-associated > Plants > Peat moss > Unclassified | place: USA... | reverse complement strand
GAAATTATAAATTTGTTAAGGACATCAAGTTCTATGTGAAAAAAATATTTTTGTTGAATTGTTGGGTTGAAAGAAACCTAGGAATGAATAATAATGTGGAAATCTTAAAAGTGCATAAAACCTAGGTAAAAAGTTTGGGAATGGAAAATGTTGAGTGATATGCATATTTTAAAAAGAAAATGGCCCAAAATGAAATAAGATGGGGAGATACTTGATAAGATTGTTGTTGTTGTGGAAAAGATAAAATATCAATTATATTATTGGGTGAAAGCACACTAAGGGTGAGCCATTTTTCACCAAAAAAAAGTGATGTACAACAAGTATTATACTACGTGGTAAGTTAAAATCTTGATGGTGTTTTTTGGCTATCTTAAACACAAGCAAAAAACTTGAAAATTTTCATGACAACATTTTGAAATTCAAAGTTCACTTTGAATCAAAATCAATCTTGATCCAATGGTTAAATGAAGAGGATTGGATAATATTAATGTACATACAATATATAACTTACAAATTTTCAACAACCATAAGGCTTCATGTTTGTGATTCATCAAACATTACCACACAAAAAAAATTGAAAAAATAATGCAACTCCCATTTATAAAATTTCTTCCTCTTTGATATAGTAGTGGGTTTTCAAATAAATATATATTATTATGCATCAATTGTTCAAAAATGCAAAAAACACACATTTTTTAGATGAAATTTCATCCAAAAACTTTAAATTTTTAAACGGTCGTAGATTTTATTCATGTATATCAATATCATACACCATAAATAAATTCACCCAAGAATTCCATTCAAAACCTCAGTTTTAAAATATATATATATGCAAAATTTTCAAACTATATGACAAGATTATTTTGTTACAAATATATTCCATACATTGAAGTTTTTCATTGTTTATTGGATTTTTTTTTAAAAATTTAGATTAAGTTTCAAGTTAATCAAATATAAATAAAATGAGCAAAAATAATCGAAGATGTGATGTCGATACATTACCAAAAAAAGTAATTGTAGAAAGATTATACTTGTGATTACATTTTTTGGGGGGCTTAGTGTGCTTATGCCCCATTAAAGAGTTTTGTTAATCAACAAAACATATGAAAGTTGAACAAAAAATATATAAAATGAGGAGGCAAAATCTTGAGGAGGATTGATCCCATTAAAAACCCTTGATGAAAATAGGATGGAAACAAAATGGTGAAGATTTAATAAGTTTTTTGGAAATGAATGAATAATTGGAATTGTACCTTGGAGAACCAAAAGGAAGGAAAAGTACACCTATCTCAAGTTCAAGTGCCTTTTTGAATAATGTGATTTGCAAAATAGAAAACCATAATGTGCAAAATGTGAATTGTTTGAAATTGGGGGTGTGACCAAAGTTAATGATGTTGAATTGTGATAAATTTATCATCATATAAAAGATATGTGGTGTAAAATGTGTCGTTTGTGGTTTGAACACACCAAAGAAAGTGTTTGAGGAGTTGAAAGATGGGATAACTTAAACCTTGGTACTAGACCTTGTTAATGATTATCTAAAAAACATAAAATATAATAAAATTGAATTATGAATGCAATTGAACAAGTCGTAATCTATTTTGTGTTTTTATGAAGGATATTTGTAAGTTTTGGAAAAAGGGAAATTTGGTGAAGATCAAAAGTTGAAGAAGAAAAAGGTTTTGTTTACCAATTGAAAAGGTTTATATTTCTTTATGGGGTACACAAATGACAAGATTTTCAAAACAAAATGGAAAGGAAATGACATGGAATAGTTGTTCAATTCTAGAGATCAAGTATGAAAACGCAAGAAAGTAGTTAGGTTTTAAAGTTTTCGTTTAAGGTGTTCCAACTTTGTGTTTTTGTGTGATCATGATAAGACATGTACAAACAAGGAAGAATGAAAAGGTAAAAAAAGAAGTGGTGTGAGCTTCACCAATGTCAACATTTGCTTTTGGTAAATGTGTTTGGGTACTACACAATGATGTGCAAATCTTGAGTCATTAAGGTTGGAATTTATCTGAAATTAAGGGAGTTAGAAAGTTTTTATTAAATTATTTTTAGATGTTATCTTGTTGTTGTTCTTGTTGCGTGGTTGTGTATGTTAAGCTACAAAGGAATAAATGGTGGACATTGATGTTTTGAAGATTTATTTGGACTTAAAGGAGAATTTAGATGTTTTTGCCAAGAATTTTTGTGTAATTACTATTTCAAAAATATTCAACATTTTGTGAATAGGTAATATTACATTCCAATTTTTGTTACATTAAATTTTTGCCTACTATAATGCATCCTTAATTAAGATTTAAGGAAGACACATGGAAATAATGATGAAATTAAACATGTTTGGGTTGATGAATGTCATGATCCTAACCTTGGGTTCAAGACCAAGGTTGAAGCAATAAAGAAGGAGAAGTCTAAAATAATGTTTTAAAACTCAAACATCCTTTCACAAAGTGTTAAAGGGTGAATTCAACATTCCCAAAAGGATTTTCCACTTTGGGAGTTAAAGCCCATGAAGTCTCAGAAACCATGGGGACAAAAGTGAAAGTAATAATAATGTTCCAAGTTGGGCCTTCAATATACCATTGAAACGTTTGTAAAATATAGATATCAAAAGTGGGTTCACATTCTCTATTTTGGAATTGTGAACTAAAAGTTATGGTCAAAAGAAAAGTCAAGAGTCAAATTGGCAACTTGATTTCCAACCACTAAAACTTGAAACCCTTTGAATTGAAAATGTGATATGTTGTTGCAAAGGTTTATTCAAAGATTACATTTTTTCCTTGGGAGCTCCTCAATTAGAACTTACATGTGGTAGTTATGAACCCCCAACATTATAGGATTTATAACTTAGTATAATTAGGAATTTTCAAAACTCTCTTGAGATTTTGCCATTTTGATGCAATCCACATTGTTAGTCACATAGTATATTATAAGAAAGGAGGTGATGCCTTCTCTTCAAGTTTGGGTTGTGGTTTGTTTTATGATTTTGGTTCACCCATGGTTTGTTCTTGCACCATTTTGGCTCTAATTTGCATTAATCACCTTTTTATTGGTTTGCATAAGTTGATATCATCTTAAATTCTCACTTGTGAATTCGTCCTAGTCCCATCCCACATCTTCCACCCCCATTTTCGTCATGTGAACTAAGGAGTACACCTTGGGTTTGCATTTCGTTGCAACATTGGGAATTGACTTGTTCATTTGCCCTTAATACCACTTGATAAACCTATGGGTGCACCAATGAAGGTCTTGTGAACATTGGTGTAAGAAATGATTTTTATCATGCAACATAGACCTTTGGGACATGGTGATTTGGAAATCAAATGGTTAAGAAAAAGGGAAAGTTAATATGACATTCCTATGTGTGAAATTGGGGGACTTGAAATGTGATCTATTAGATAGTAAACGATATTATGGAAATCTAACATGGGGAAATGGGGATTGGGGACCTTGTAATTTAGTAAAACAAATCATTATAATTTAACTTCAAGTAACAAACAACAAGGTTTAGAGTGCTTGAGATTAGTTTTGATGAATGAATGAAACAAAATTAACAGTTGTAATCCATTATAGATTTTCAGCGGGAATACAAAAGACTAATTGTTCCAAAGATTAAATATTTTTATTGGAAAATTGGGATTGAAAACAACCTATAAAAACAAAACATTAAGGGTTTTAATCCATGGACCTTCCAATTAAAAGTTGAATAAAACATGCAACTCAATATATGAGAATTTAAATTTGTAATTGCAATAGTTGTTCTTTTGGATCAATATTGAGGATCATAATTTTGTATATTTTTAGTTGAATAGTGGGTGTTGATGCAAATATGTAATTGTGTGAGCCAAAAAATGTGATGCTTTGTATGTTAGAAATTGATGCATAAAGTTACATGTTCATTGTTATGTGTCTTCATTTGAACATAAATGCATATTTAGAAATACAACTTTTGTTTTTGGTTATTTTTTGTTAGAATAATTCCACTTGTACATCCATATATACTTGGTATCATAGTTCATACAAGAATTCATTATTCAATTGGTGTCAAAGTTAGGTGTAAGACAAGAAAAAATTACATAAACAAGTCTAAAACCATATTTTACATAAAAACTTGGTCATCACTCCAATGAACAATTGTTAATCACTTCACAAGAAAACAAGCATTGGACTTTTAGGGGAAAAAAACCTTGTAGCAAACCAACAAAATAATTGTAAAGGTATTTGTAAAAACCCACTCCATTTATCAAATTGAATTTGTTAAGGTAACCAATTTTCTTTAAGATGGTGTCCCTAATGCACCAAAGTTTATTCCAATTCTAAATGGAAACAAGAATGAAAGAGAAAAAACAATGGACCAAAATATTTTTTTCACCTAAATTGGTCTTTAGGGGAATTGCAACCCTTAGTTTTGGATTTGTTGTACTTTTCCACCTTGATTGTTGCCTTTATTTTTCATTAAATCAAGCCTTGTCCAAATCAAATCCTACACATTTGTTAAATTGATATCCATTTTCATGAAATGGTATTTAATTTCACTCACTTTATAAATACCCTCAAATTGGGATGAAATAGCGATTTTCTGGCATGCTCAAACCAACTATTTTCAAAACTATTGTTGTTAGTCTTTTTCCTAAGCACTTATGGGACTCTAAAAAAATTTTATGTTTCTTTTACAATATATAGGGGTGTATGATATTATTTTTGTAGGTGAAAATTTGTAGCCAATTTATGTTGGCCTAAGCCCTAAACCCTATTTTCACTATGAAAAATCGCGTCCACCAAAACCACACTACCATGTACTTAAAACTCAAAAAACAAATTGTATACAATTATCCTTTGGGTATTACAACTATTGTGCAACTATCCCCTTAGAAATCTGATGTATTAATAAATAAATTGTCATGTCAAAAAATCAGCTAATCATATTATAGTTGCAAATGAGTTGAAAATGGGCCTTCTATATGGTAATTTATACACATCATACATACTTATGTAATCAACTATGTTTGATTTTTTTAATAGTTCATTGTAGTTTCATGTGGCAACTACTTTAAAACTATTATAAATGTGTCACTAAATCAACAATTATGTTGTAACTAATGTACAATGTACATACATGTGATCATGTCACATGTCCACATCTCCAACACCCATTATGGGATACATTTGCAACTAGTTTTTTGTTATAATTCCCATTGATACAATTAGTATGGCCACTAGTGTGCCACTACTAAAGTACTATTGTTCAACTATGTTATGACTATAATACAACTACTTATAATTTAATAAGGACGCATATTCATCAGTTATTTATATCTTCATCATATGTGTTTCATTTTTAGCGATTTAAAATGTTATGGGAGTGCTACCTCAAGTTCTAGAAATCATCTTTGAAATGCAAAGGAAAATGAGGAATGAAAAAATAATAATAAGAGAAATAAATTTTCCAACTTACAAAACACATTTCTTTTCTTTCTTTTTCTTTGGACCCCTCCTATTTTCAAACCTCATAACTTTCTTATTTTTTGTTCATTTTATACAATTTAAAATGTTATAAGAACACCACTTGAAGTTTTACAAATCCTTTTTGAACTCTAACAACAATAGAACAACATACAAGGAATTTTGTGGGTGTTTGGGAACCAACCTTTGTAGCATTTGGTGGTGTGTTTTTTTGAGTTATTGACCCCTTCTACTTTGAGGGGCCATAATCTTCTCAATCTCTATTCCATTTTTTACGATTTTTAATGTACTAAACATGCCAATAAGAGGGCTTCAAGTTTTGTTTAGACACCAAAAAAATGGAACTTTACCTTTGGATTTGGCTTTCCTTAAACATATAAATGTTATAGTTGCAATTCAATTGTAATTAACGAACAACTAAAATATTTAACACATATCCTTTGTCTTTGAATCCCATGTTACAAACTAAATAAAGAAGGATTGTTCTCTTATATTCTCTCATTAAAATACATGTGCCATTTTGGGATGAGTTGAAAAAAACTTAACCAAAAAGCAAAACATAAAATAAAAAACAAAATTTCATGGTTATTCTTTAGTGCACTAATCTTGTGCTTTCCTACTTACTTACGTAAATAAAGTCTTAGGTAAATATTTAGGTATGTAGGTCTTAAGACTTACCAACTTACCTACCTATGGTTATGTACAACCTACCCAAAACTATAGATATGTAATTTTATTTTAATCAATTTCCAAAATATAAGTAATATCCCATGTGACAATTTTATTGTGCCATGTGTCACGATCTTGGATTATCATTAACAATTATAATGGACAGTGAAGATCAATATTTCGAAAAAAAATTAAGTCCAAAAATCTTCATAATAGCACATGTTAGATTTTAATAAATGGATGACAATTAGTGACATCAACATGACATCATGGGTGTAGTTATAATGAAGTTGAGTAGTAGTTGAAAATGAGTTGTTTTGATTGAGTTGCAATTGAGTTATAATGAATTGCACCATATATACGGTGAATTGCAATTCTGCAACTCATGCAACTTGTTCTTTAACATTCACAACATATAAATACAATGAGTTGCAAATGTCCTCTACAATTCAAAAATTTAATTGTAATGCCAATTGCAAAATACCCATTTTTTTCATAGTGTTTATTCAGTAAATAATTGGAAATGAAATATGAACAAATGACAAGTCTTGGGAACACAAATCACAATAGATGGACATGATTATCATAAAAAATAGTTGCAAAAACTTCATTAACATTAAGAGTTGTGTCAATCACATCTTTCATCCCCACATGTAAATGAACTATTACACCATGAATAACACCTTAAAACTTGAATTCATCACATGTCCTTTAGTGTGTGAATTTCCCACTGAAACTTTAAATTTTCTACATTCAAAACAATTAACATTCCACACACCCTTTTAATTCAATTCTTCAAATGAACAATGTTTCTTGACTAGGCTTGAAGTATAAATAAAAGAATTATTTGTTATATTTATAACATCAATTAGAGCCTTTTCACCATCAACACCATGAGTTGTTACAATAATATTCACATGAAAAAATATATCAGAACTCTTATTAGTTACTTTTTCAAATGGAAGAACCAAGTGAAAATCAACAATTTCATTCTAAGAGTGACAAACTTTTCCACATTAATAATTAGTGGACAATTTCAAGACAATATATTCAACTCTATGTATGTCTTGAAATAACATTCAACAATAAAATCTTTATTTACTAGTTGTACAAGCTAGCATTTTCCACAAAAAATATGTTGGTGATCATTTTCTAGAATACTTACAAGTTTGTTGACTATATGCCTTGACAATGGTTTTGCAATGGCATTCCTTGCATGTCTTTTGGGGCATTGTTGTAACGTTGAATACTACATCCAACATCATCTTGGTTTGTTTTACAAAGTTGCCTAAAGTGAACCCATGTGGGTGATGTTAAACTCCTTGCCAAGAAAAGGCAAGTTTATGTATGTAATGATGCAAACATGTAACACATAACTAACTAAATTGTTAACAATTTTTTTATGCATGGATATATTATCTTGTTTTAGATACCCAAGCCCATTCATGTTCTATATGTTCATACATATTTATTCAAAAGGATGGGGGATGGTTGTGTACTTTAAACAATGGTGGTGGAAATTGTGGATGGATTAGAACTTGGGAGACAAGAGATGCCAAACAAGTCCAAGATGAAATTAAATTTGATGAGACTTTATGAAAGACATGTTGTTTCATGAATAGTTGATGTTAAAAAGGACCTTAACATTTATTTTGGTGAAAGATAATTTCACAACCATTGCATTGGGAATGTGATAAACATTTGAAGATAATTTGATCTTAATAATGAAAGTGGGGCTCTCACAATGGAAACCTTAAAAATGCCAATCATAACATTGATTTATTTATTTTGATGAGCGAAATGACATGATATTAATGCGTTGGCAAATGAATAAACTAAGGCGAAAACAAGTTTGTGACTTTGCTTGAAAGACAAGGAAAATTATAAAGTTGATAAAATGAAAGTTAAAAAATGGCATTCCCAACATTCCCAAAATACAGTCCCTATTTTCAATCTTAAGATTTCAAGGTGAAAATGGTTGAAAATGACATATAGGGGGAATTGAATGGCAAGCATAGTTTCAAACTTTGGTAAATCAAAACTATAGTTCCTATTTGCACAATAGTTGCCACCTCCTTTTTAGAGTTTCCCTTATTGAATCATAACATTGTTGTGTAACACTCCATGTATTCCATGGAATCTTGTATTGATAAATTGTACACTTGAATCAAGTTTAAAAACAAAACTTCAATATGGAAAGTAAGCATGGGATGAACACAAAGACAATTAGTTCATAGATTGTGATATGTTCTTTGTGTTCATGTGGTACAAATGTGTGGTGATGGAGTAAGTGGGAAATAAACAGGCTAAATATCATGAACACCATTTTAATCCATTTGGATCCTATGTTAGTAACCAAATTTTGTTCCACAAACATTTTTCAAAAAAATCAAGTTGGGATTTTAGGTTCATGATGCCAACTTAATATTTGACAAAGTTTTTTTGAAATATTATCTTCAAAATTTAAACTTTCTTGAAAGGCTTATCATGAAAAACTTAATCAAACTTTTCAAAATGTTCTTTCCTTATCTTGACAATTTTTTTCAAAGACAATTGTGTTATATCTATTAAATAATAGGATCCAAACGTAAATTTTTCTTGATTGTCAATGTAAGAGCATCTGCATCCAAATATTTTATCAAGCTTGTCAATGACAATTTAATGAAGAAATTGTTGATGACCGCCCCACTACAACCCCTTTATCACCAAATTTTAGTTAATCACGACCTTTAAGACTCCCCATTCTAGTAACAATGTGTTTTTTGATTTTGTCACCAAGAGCCTTGCTATGATAAATGTTTCACATGCATGTTCTTTTGTTTTGATTAAGTTTTTTCATTGTCATCTTCTTCAAGTGTAACACCATTATCATTATTTTTGCATTCTTTGTGTAATAATAACAAGTGATACTTCAATAAAGTACAAGTATGCATGCAAATCACAACAATTCAAGTCATTTGCTACAATTTGTTTATAAATAATGCAAAGTCCAAGGCATAGTTTGTCAAAATGTTTTAACAATATTTTAGAAAAAAATAGTTTTGCAAGTCTATATTAATTTTTTTTCTAATGAGCTTGTACATCAAACCTAGCAATTTGCAAAAACAAACGTGAAAATGTTGGTAGTGTAAGAACTCTTAAATGTTTTTCCTAAAAATACGGGATTCTTGGAATTGCATAACTCTTGAAATGATTCACATTTGTGAGAAAACAAAGTGTAAGTAGCTTTTGGGAGTTTTTGTTTATTTGTTATTTTTTTGGGGTGGCTATTTGGTTACTTTCAAGTTCCCACCCAATTCTATTTTTTTGGTTGGAGATCTTTCAAAGTGGTGTCAAGAGTAGTTTCATGAGTTTTTTTCTTGCCTTCTCTATGTATTCTAGATGGTTTTGAATTAAAAATTACTCTTTGTGACAAGGCAATGTAATCCTAGTGATGACATTCTTCATTTTGCAACTAAAAATTCTTTAAAATTCTTCATTTAGCACCTTGTCATAACATTCTTTACCCGTGAATGTTTACCAAATTACATTGTTTACCAATTAAAATTCTATAAAATTCTTTAGAATTCTTGCTTCTTTGGGCTTCCATAACATTCTCGCACCAAGAATGTCATAACTATGAATGTAATGGTGGTTGTGGTGGGGCATATCATTCCTACAATGTGTTGTGATTTGCAAACTCCTCGACAACTCAAATTTTGCGAGACAAGTTTGCAAGTTTAAGGTGGAGATGTTCTAACCAATTCAAATTTATGCATTACAACATAAAATCCACATTACAATTTTCTATTTTCCGCATTCAATGGTATTTGCAAACATGATTAAATCAAAATTTAAATTTTGTCATTAACATTTTTTGATGGGGTTTCAATTGTCAACTTCTTTGAATAACAATCAATGTTGAACATGTGAGGTGCATGGCAATGGAGGTCCAATTGCATGATACAAAATGGGTTGTGCATGTATAACGATATCAATTACTTCACTCTTAGATTGAATAACACTTGGATTTGGGTTAGATCATGAATGTTTCCATAATGTCAAACATACCCAATCCCTAAATTGACATCCTTTGCACAAATGGATCCAAACTTTATTTTAACATGGTCAATGGACAAATGTTTAATTCACTCCATTTAAAAAAAATGTTGTTGGAACTTGTAACAACTATATCTAGGTGGACAAGATGCAAAATAATTTGTGTCCATGTGAAAAAGTAGCAACAAGAAAAGGGGAAGGAGGGCACATGATCATTGTCTTTTG